>Ga0315280_10007885_pt1 | contig 14132 bp, 10 predicted proteins | sample YL17G06_40_MG_FD_203697 | JGI IMG/M metagenome (GOLD analysis project Ga0315280, IMG submission 203697) | Sediment microbial communities from Yellowstone Lake, YNP, Wyoming, USA - YL17G06_40 | ecosystem: Environmental > Aquatic > Freshwater > Lake > Sediment | place: USA: Wyoming | collected...
GTTAGCACTCCCATGACAATGCTCCTTTCATCGTGTTCGGGCTCCCTGCCAGGGGGACCGCCGCAGCGGCCCCCTGGCAGTGGGCGCCCTTCTTGGCCTCGGCCTACGCGGGAGCCGCGGCAGTGGCGGTCAGGCCGATCGCCTCGGCGTACTTCAGGTACGTTTCGACCGACGCGATGACGACGCGGGCCTCGATCGACAGCAACTCGATCCCGACCAGGGACACCTTCGCCCAGGCATCGATGACGATGCCCTTGTCCAGAATGCGGTCGACGACCTCGGCCAGACTGGAACTATCGGTGGACTTTTGCACCTGTGCCATGCTTGCTCACCTCCCTTCAGAAGTTCCCTGGTGATCACATGGGTGCGAGGGTTCGGGATGGTGTGGGGGCCCATTCCTTAGTCCTCGACCGCCAACTTACGCGAGGGGTCCGGCACGGTGTGGGGGTCCATGCCTTCGCCCTCGACAGCCAACGGTTACTACCATGGTTCCCTGATGACGCGGCCGGCCGCGCTCGCGCGCCAAAGACAGGCAAGACCCGGCGGCCCGTTTCATGAGTTGGCATGCCAACCTTGTCAGTGCAAGTGGCGTGCCAAGCCGCAGGATTTTTTCGGCGCCAGAGAAAACGGCATTTTCAATATCTCCATAGCCGTACCCCATGACGAGGCGGGCGCAGAAAGGAGTCTGGGTCGCCCAGGTCTCCACCGGCGACTATGGAAGGGATTCCAGTCAGGGAGCGGAGTCCATCGCCGGAACCCCCTGTGGCCCGCCGGCCTTCTCGCCGCCGGCCGAGGCGGCGAAGTTGTAGGGCGGCCAGGGACCCGTCAGCAGCATCAGTTCGCTGCGCCGGCGCTGGAGTTGCTGGAACCTGTCGCGGAAAGGTCCCACGTTCTCCTTGCGAACCAGGAAGAACAGCGAAAGGGGACGCGGGGCGCCCGGGCCCAGGTGCTCCACATGGGCCTTGACGAAGAGGTCCTGGAAGGCCCGCCGGAGCGCATCGGCAGTCCTGGCGGCCTGCTCGCTCCGAGCATCCTCCAGGGCGTAGTAGTCCGCGCGAGAGGCCAGGTAGGCCCGCCCCGAGGCAGCATCGGGCGCGGCGCCGGGACTGCCGCCGGCAGGCCCCGGCGGCGATTCCAGCAAGACGCGAAGGCCCATCTCCACGCATCCCTCGACGGCCGCCAGGGACGCCTCAAACTCCCGGCGCCGCGCCCGCAGGAGTTCGGCCAGGTCCGGCTCACATTCCAGAAAACAACCGTAACGGAAAGGCAGCACCGGGCCGACCTGGTGCAACGCCTCGACAACCCGCGCGTAGGCCGCCGCGCGAGGGACCGTCGGGGTCACGCACTGATCGGGCACGAGGGAATACGCGGCGGCCAGGCCGCCCTCGGCCATCAGCGAGACGCTGAATCCCTCGACGCCCGCCGGCAGCAGGGCTGCGGCAGGCGCCGGCTCACGCCGAATGCAGTAGACCAGGTGTTTCATCGGGGCGGGTCTCCGGCGGCGGACAGAAGTGGTACGGCGGCCACGGCCCGGAGACTTCCAGCGTGAGGCCCTGGTCCGCGTAGGTGGCGCCGAGTTCCTGTATGCGGCCAAGCAGCGCCGCCACATGGCCGCGCCTCACAAGCACCGCCAGGTTCAGCACCATGTCGGCCTCCCGATCCGAGACAGGCCTGGATTGGAGCCTGAGCGGGCACAGGTCGGCCACCTGGGACCTGCATAGCGCCTGTACCTGCTCGGCCACGGCCGCCGACCAGAGCCGCAGGGCGGAGTCCGCTTCGGCGTCGAGCCGCTTCTTGTGTAAGTATCGCGCCCCCGGAGATTCAGGCAGTTTTCGTCGGCACTCCGCCAGGACGGGATCGGTCGCCAGCAGCCACGCCCGCGCTTTGGCCGCATCGACGAGCCCCTTGACGGCCCATTCCTCTTTGTCGGAAAGGCGGTCCAGGATCAGCGCGATCTCTTCGCTTCGTTGGACGAGAAGCCCCTTCAGGGCCTCCTCGGAAGAGAAGACCGTGCCGAACCTGACCGGCAGGACCGGACCCAAGCGCATCATCTCCTCGACGACTTGTTCGTGCCGGCAGGCGCGGGGAACGACCCACTTGGGGTCCTGCGTGCGAGTCTCGGCAGCCTCGCCGCTGAAGTCGTTGAGATGCACGCGACTGAAAACGGCCGCCACTTTCCCCACCTCGAGTCCGGTAACGCCCGGCCGCTCGTCCACGCCGGCGACCTCGGTATGGCGTGCCGCCCCCGCACGCGCAAAGCAATACAGATAGATGCCCTGTGGCTCCACGACGTCCCTGGCCTTCCCGCGGTCCTCGCTTCTCATGCAGATGCCCCGCTGGCGGCGCGCACGCTCTCCAGGGCCTTCTCCAGATGGACCCGCGTTACCCGGAGTGTGGGCGGCTTGCCGGGCCCTTGCTTGGCCGACTCGGCTACGGCTTCGCGAACGGCCTCGAGGGCGGCCCGCGCGCAGACGGCCTGAATGTCGGCCCCCGTGAATCCCTCCGTCGATGCCGCCAGGTCCTGAGTCCGAACGTCGTCGGCCGCGGGCTTTCCTCGCAGGCCGATCTGGAAGATCTTCTTTCGGCCTTCCAGGTCCGGCGGCGGCACCTCGAGCAGGAGGTCGAACCGGCCGGGCCGCAGCAGGGCCGGGTCCAGGATGTCGGGGCGGTTCGTCGCCCCCAGCACCAGAACGCCGCTCAACTCCTCCACACCGTCCATCTCCGTCAGGAACTGGCTGATGACGCGCTCCGTCACGTGGGAGTCCGAAATCCCGGACCCGCGGGTCGGGACCATCGCGTCGATCTCGTCGAAGAAAAGAATGGAGGGCGCCGCCTGCTTGGCCTTCTGGAAAACCTCGCGGACCGCCCGCTCGGATTCGCCGACGTACATGGCCAGAAGTTGCGGCCCTTTGACGAGGATGAAGTTGACCTCGGTCTCGCTGGCGACGGCCTTCGCAAGCAGCGTCTTGCCGCAGCCGGGCGGACCTGAAAGCATGATCCCTTTCGGCGGCTTGACGGCGGCCTCCTGGTAGAACTGGGGGTACTTCAGGGGCCACTCGACAGCCTCGATCAGTTGCTGCTTGACGTTATCGAGGCCGCCCACGGCGTCCCAGTGGACCTCCGGCACCTCGACGAACACCTCGCGAATGGCGGAGGGTTCCACCTCGCGGAGCGCCTCCGCGAAATCCCGCATGTGGACCTCGAGTTTCATGATGGTTTCATAGGGAATTTCGGCGGAGGCGAAATCGATCTGGGGCATGATCCGCCGCAGGCACCCCATCGCGGCTTCCCGGCACAGCGCCTCCAGGTCGGCGCCCACGAAGCCGTGTGTGATGGCCGCCAGGTGGTCCAGGTCCACGTCCTCGGCCAGTGGCATGCCGCGGGTGTGGATTTCCAGGATGCTCCGCCGCCCGTTGCGATCCGGAATGGGGATGACAATCTCGCGGTCGAACCGGCCCGGCCGCCGCAGAGCCGGATCCAGAACGTTGGGAATGTTCGTGGCGGCAATCACAATCACGTTTTGCCGCTGGGCCAGCCCGTCCATCAGGGCCAGCAGTTGAGCGACGACGCGTTTCTCGACGTCGCCGATCACCCTCTCGCGGCGCGGGGCGATGCAATCAATCTCGTCCAGGAAGATGATGCTCGGCGCCCGGCGGGCCGCCTCCTCGAAGATCTTACGGAGGTTCGCCTCGCTCTCGCCGTAGAACTTGTGGATAATCTCCGGACCGTTGACCGAAAAGAAGTGGGCCTCGGTCTCGTGGGCCACCGCCCGCGCGATGAGCGTCTTGCCGCAACCCGGCGGGCCGTGAAGCAGCACGCCTTTCGGGGCGCCAATGCCCAGCCGCTCGAAGACCTGCGGGTACCTGAGCGGCAGTTCCACGATCTCGCGAATCCGCCGGATCTCTCGCTGGAGGCCCCCGATGTCCTCGTAAGAGACCGTCCGCGCCGCCTCCCCCTCCCTCTCCTTCTCCCCCGACCCCTTAACCTCCAGCGTGGTTGCAGGATTGATTACGACCGGGCCCGCGGGCGAGGTGCTCTTGACCTTGAAGTCCGCCCAGCGCGCGGCGAAGAGCGTGACGCGCAGGCGGTCGCCCTCCACCACGGCCAGCCCGTCCAGGCGGCTACCGATGTACTTGAGGTCGCGGTCGCTCGGCGCGGGACCCACCGATGCCAGCGCGACGGTGCCGGCCGGCCTCGCGGCCACTTTGCGGACCTCGACGACCTGGTCGAGCCCCGTGCCGGCGTTCTCGCGCAAGAGGCCGTCGATCTGAATGCGCGACTGGCCCCGGAGTTCCTTGTACGCCGGCATGACCTTGGCGACGGTCTTGCGCTTGCCCGCAATCTCGACGATGTCGCCGATCTCGGCGCCAAGCCGGGCCATGTCGGCCGGGTCGAGGCGCGCCAGACCCCAGCCCAGGTCTTTGGCGAGGGCTTCCGAAACCTTGTACTTCAAGACCGCGATGTCTGTCGGGTTCACGCCGCTGGCCCTCCCGGGCTTGGCTTGGCCAGTTTGACCTCCAGGACGCCATTGCGGCAGAGGCGGCTCATCTGGCCGGGCGAGAAACTCTCGGGCAGGAGCACCTCTTTGCGGTACTTCTTCTCGCCCCGGCCGGCCACAATCGTCAGGATGTCGTCGTTGAGTTCCACGTCGACGTCTTCTTCGGCGACCCCGGGCATCTCGGCCACAACGAGCACGTGGTCCTTTTCGTCGAAGACGTCGACCAAGGGTTCGCGGACCTCCTGGACGACCGGCCGGCCGGTGCGGGCGTCCTTGCCCAGGTTCCCGAAGGGTTCGACCCTGATTCCCTGGTCGCCGAGGCCGACCTTGACGTTGAAGCCGTACACGCCGCGGACCTGGCCGCCCGGGCCGCGGATCTCGCCTTCCTTGCGGAGTTCCTCGCCGGTCTCGGCCAGTTCGCCGAGTTTTTCCAGAAGGGCGCCCAGCCCTCCCAGGAACCCGCCCAGCCCCACGGAACCCTCTTGGGTAGCGCGGGCTTTCTTGCCGCGATGTGCCATCCGTGTTTCCTCCTAAGAAGGCAGGATGCCGTACTCCCTGGTTTTCTTGTGAATCGTCTTGTAGTCGACCTGAAGAAGGCGGGCCGCCTGCGCCTTGTTCCCGCCGGTCTGCCTCAGCGCCCGCGCGAGGATCTCCCGTTCCAGGCGCACGACCGCGCGCCGGACCATCTCTCGCAGAGGGACGCTGCCGTCCAGCGCCCCTGCGCCGTCCGGGAGGCCGGCGTCCGGCCCCACGGGCGTGCCGGCGATGCCCAGGTGGTCCGGCATCACGTCCACTTCCGCCAGCAGCACCCCCCGGCGTATGACGTTGCGCAGTTCCCGGACGTTGCCCGGCCATCCGTACTCCAACAGCAGTTCCGCCGCCGCCTCGGACAGCCCGCGCACGCTTTTCTTCAGTTCCCGATTGGTCAGTTCCAGGAACCGATTCGCCAGAAAGAGCACGTCGTGGCCGCGCTCGCGCAAAGGCGGGACCAGGATGCTGAACTCGTCCAGGCGGTGATAGAGATCGAGGCGAAAGACTGACGCCTGAACCAGGGCACAGAGGTCCTGGTTGGTGGCGGCCACGACGCGGATATCCACGGCGATGCTTTGCGTGCCGCCCACGCGCCAAATCTTCCGCTCTTGGAGGGCGCGCAGCAACTTCGGCTGCACGTCGAAGGGTAGATTCGAGATCTCGTCGAGGAACAGGGTGCCGCCGGAGGCCAGTTCAAACTTCCCCGGCCGGGCCCGGTCGGCCCCCGTGAACGACCCCCTTTCGTGCCCGAACAACTCGCTTTCGATCAAGGACGCGGGTATCGACCCGCAATCCACCGGCACAAACGGACCCGCCGCCCGGCGGCTCAGGCGGTGGATCGCCCGGGCGACCACTTCCTTTCCGGAACCCGTCTCGCCGGTCACGAGAACCGTAAAGTCGGTCGGCGCCACCCGCTCCACTTCCGCGACGACCTTCCGCATCGGCTCGCTGGAGCCCATGGCTTCCCGCGGGATCACGTCGCCGGCCTCAGAACAAGGGCGATCGCTCGCGAACTCCAGACACGTGCCGTCCAGTGTGTTGCTCATCTCTTCCCCGTCCTCTCCTCGCCAACGCCTGGCCCTGTTGTCTTCGGAAGTCCGCTGCTTCCGCCAAGGGGGCACACCCGTCGAGCGAACTGGTTCTGCCGGCGGCCAAGAAGCCGCCATAGACATGGGTGCTCGTGTGCCGGCTCCCCGGGCCCGGCGGTGACGAGTTTCTGCTCGACGTCGCCGGGCTGACAGAGACCGCCGGCACACGAGCGGGGGGCTCCTCTCCGTGTGCGAGGAGCCGCCGTGTGGGGAGACTTCGCCCCGCCTCGCGGGGCTTCCGACCGTGACGCGCTCCCGTGGGGGCAAGAGCGCCGCAGCGATTCGACCGTTGAGCACCGGACGCGGGCGCACATCGCCGAGGGCTTCTGCCGGCAGGGCGCCAAGGATATGAAGACCGCAGTTGCGCCAGCGAGACAATGGGGTTCGGGGCAGGCTGTACCCCTGGGGACGACGGGAAACCGCCCCGCTCACCGGCCCGCCCGCGCCCGGACTTGCCGTCGGCGCGAACGCGCGGAGCGCTCGATACCAGACTGCGTGTGACCATCCCTACGCCCCATCCCAGTGCACTTATCCTATCGGGCGTATCTTGGGCCCATCTTAAAGAATTATCAAATCATCTCCTGCCCCGCAGGGCCGCCACGTGTCGGCCGGCCATGGACTCTCGTCAGGCCGGCATGGCCGGAGGCCGCGCGCCCGCCGGCTTTCCTCAGGCGCCTTGCGGCGCCGGACCCGCGCCGTCCTTATCACCAAGCAGCCGACATGCATCGCGCAGCAAGATTACTTGAATGCTCGGCGGGAGGCGGCCCGCCAGCGAATGGAGCAGGCCCAGAAAGATCATCCCGGTTTCCCCCGCTGCCAAAGTGCCGTCGATCCGCCGGGCGATGTACGAGTCCCGTCTGTCGAGGAGGCGTTGGCCGAGTTCCTTTTGCCTCGGCGCCAGCGCCGCCGCCTGGCGCGAATGGGCCGCCAGGAGGGCTTGCCGGGCCAGTTCATACTCCTCCAGCAGGAGTTCCGGAGACTCCGTGCCGGTGATCCTGGCCCCCTTTTCCATGAGATCCGCCAGCAGCCGGTGATTCGGGCTGCCGGCCTGCGCCAGGTCCCTGACGATCTCGACCTCCCGTCCGCAGTTGGGCAGGCCGTCCTGGTAAAGCCGCACCACGTCGTAGGACAGGTTCAGGCGCTCAATCTGCTGACGAGTCTTTTTCCACATTTCATCAATCGTCTTGACGTGATGCTCATACTTGGCCTTCCCCATGCGGCGGATGTAGACATCCCTGACCAACCCGCTCATGTTTCCGAGGTCGGCCTTCGCGTGAACGATCGGAACCCAGATCAGGCGTCTTGCACCGTTTGCCGACATGGCCCGCAACGCCCCAGTGGGGAGCAGCGCCCGGCCCATTAGCCTAACCGGCACCGCCAGGTCCTGCAACCGATAACAGGCGATAACAGGCGTTGGAGTCGGTCCGCCGTGACGGAATGCCGCAGCCGCGCAAAGGGCAGGGCGGCCGCAGCGACACGGCCTATCCGCAGACAGGGCGGCGCCGGCGCGCCGCGGCCGCGCGGCCCTACAACGTCCAACCCGGGCGGTATTCGGGGTGAATGTGCTGCTGGGCGGCGGCCGCGTCGGCCTTCAGGTTCGCCCGGTCCCACGCGAGTCTCTCGCCGGTCCGCAGCGCGACGTTCCCCAGCAGGATCGTCTCGGTCACGAGACCGGAGAACTCGAAGTTTGCGCCCGGTGCCGCCCTGCCTCCCTTGCACGCCTCGATCCACTCCCGGTCGTGCCCGATGGACCGCGGGAGCGTCTTGGGGGGGCGCTTATAGTCCTTCATCTTGGATTCCGGGATCAAGGTGGGGTTCTCTCCCGTGAAGCCGCACACGATGGCCCCCTTGTCTCCGATGAACAGGAGTCCCTCGTCGGCCACCTTGCGGTCGCCCTCGAACTGCTCCGGCCTCGGGGGACGCAGGCCGCCGTCGTACCACGTCAGTTGCACCGGCGGCATGTCGCCGCGCGCAGGGAAGGCGAAATGAATGATCGACGCTTTGGGGAACGTCTCGGCGCACCTCTCCGACGAACTGGCCTCGACGGTCGCCGGGGCCTCCAGTTTCAGGACGCGGAAGATGGTGTCGAAACTGTAGCAGCCCATGTCGCCGATCGCGCCGCCGCCGAAATCGTGCCACCCGCGCCAGACGAACGGCAGGTACGCGTGGTTGAACGGGCGCTGCGGGGCAGGGCCCAGCCACAGGTCCCAGTCCAGGCCCGGCGGCACCGGCTGCTCGTCGCGAGGCCGGTCGATGCCCTGCGGCCAGTAGGGTCTGGCCGACCAGTTGATGACCTGGCGGACCGGGCCGATGGCCCCGTCCCAGACCCACTCGCACAGGAGGCGCGTGGCCTCGGACGCCTGGTTGCCCACCGCCACCTGCGTCGCCACGCGGGACTGTCGGGCCACCTCGGCCATGCGCCGGGCTTCGTGGACGGTGCGCGTCATGGGTTTCTGGCAGTAGACGTGTTTGCCCTTCTTCATGGCGGCGATGGAGATGAGGGCGTGCCAGTGATCGCACGTGCAGACCACGGCCGCGTCGACGTCCTTCTCCTTCTCCAGGAGTTCGCGGAAATCGCCGTAGGCCGTGCAGCCCTGGCGGAGGCCGGACCGCTTGTGCCCGGCGTAGTAGGCATCGACGATCTGGCGGCAGGGCTCGCGCCCGGCGGTGCCGCCGGTCGACTTCATCGTGCGGGTCAACTGGATGGTCTGGGTGGTGCTGAGCCAGTCTCCCCAGTTGGCGTACTCGCCGCCGAGCACCCGCCGCACCGAGTCGCGGAACTCGGTGGCGCCCCACTGCGGGTAGTCGCTGCTCTGCTTGTTGACGTCGCAGACCGAGACGATCCGGACGTCGCTCTGCTGGAGGAACTGGAGCATCACCCTCAGGCCCTGCGATCCGACGCCGATGCAGGCGACGTTGACCTTCTCGCTGGGCGGTGTGCCGCCCGCGCCGCCGAGGACGTGCCGCGGCACGACGGCCAGGGCCGCCGCCGCGCCCGCCCCCGCCAGGAAGTCGCGCCGAGAGAGCCGCCAGCTTTGACACGTTCCGGACCTGTCGCGTTTCCTCATGTTGATCCCTCGATGAACTGGACCTTGGCCGCCGTTCTGTCGCCCTGAGCGAAGCGACGGGTCCCGCCGTGCCCCGCTTGATCTCGCTCCACAGGATTCAACATCAGCCTCGGTCCGCCAATTCGGGCACCACGCCGCGGCGCATGGTGTTCTCGGTGACCGAACGGGGGTCGGCGAAAAAGAGGAGGTAGTTGGGGCCGCCGGCCTTGGTGCCGATGCCGCTCATCCGGAAACCGCCGAACGGCTGCCGGTCGACGATCGCACCGGTGCACCCGCGGTTCAGGTAGAGGTTGCCCACGCGCAGCGCCCGGCGCGCCTGCTGAAGGTGGGAAGGACAGCGCGAGAACACCGCGCCGGTCAGCGCGAACTCGGTTCGGTTGGCCAGGTCAACGGCCTGATCGAAAGTCTCGACCTTCATCATCGCGAGGATGGGCCCGAAGAACTCCTCCTGCATGAGGCGGTGGTTGACGTCGTCGACCTCAAAAAGCGCCGGCGGCACGAAGTACCCGCCGGCCGGCGCCTTGCCGACAAAGAGGGCCTTGGCCCCCGGCCCGGGGTCCGCGATGATCCCCATCAGGCGGCCATAGGCGCTCTTGTCCACGACCGGCGGCAAGAAGGTCGACGGCTCATGGGCCGGCCCCACCGGCACCGAGGCACAGGCCTCCGTGACCCGCTTGAGGAATGGCTCACAGGCGCCGCCGACCACGATGACCCGCGAGCAGGCGGAGCACTTCTGGCCGGCGTACCCGAATGCGCTTCCGACGACGCCGAGGACGGCTTCGTCGAGGTCGGCATCGTCGTCGATTATGGCGGCGTTCTTTCCGCCCATCTCGCAGATGACGCGCTTGACCTGCGGCGCGCCGATCTGCATCCTCGCGGCCGCTTCGATGATCCCCAGACCCACCTCCTTGGACCCGGTGAAGGCGATCTGGGCCACCTTGGGATGGGCGACGAGGCGGGCGCCGACCACGCGTCCGCTGCCGGGCAGGAACTGGACGACCTGCGGCGGGAACCCGACCTCGAGCATCCGCCGGTACAGCCCGTAGGCGATGGCGGCGGACTGACTCGAAGGCTTTATCAGGACGGTGTTGCCGGCGACCAGGGCGGCGGTGCTCATGCCGCACAGGATCGCCAGCGGGAAGTTCCACGGCGAGATGACCACGCACGGCCCGCGTCCCTCGTACCAGAGTGCATTGTCCTCGCCGGGAACCTTGCCTTGTTTGCGCGGCGCCAGTTCGACAAGCGCCTGGCGTGCGTAGTAGCGGCAGAAATCGACGGCTTCGGCGACGTCGGCATCGGCCTCGCGCCACGGCTTGGCGACCTCCCAGCACTGGAGGGCCGCCAGTTCGAGGCGATCGGCGGTCAGGCGGTCGGCGAGGCGGTCGAGCAGATGGGCCCGATCCTGGAGGGCCATGTCGCGCCAGGCCGGCCATGCGGCATAGGCGGCTTCGACGGCCGCATCGGCCTCGCCGACATCGGCCAGGGAAACCTCGGCCACCTGAAGGGCGACGTCGCTGGGGCATTCGCGCGTCATCGACGGCCCCGCGAGGCGCTCCTTGCCGCCGACAACCACGGGCACCCGGATCGGGAAGGTCCCGCGCACCTCCGCTACGGCCTGCCCGAAAGCCGCGGCGACCGCCGGGTCTTCAAAGTGCAACTGGCCGCAGTTACGGAAGGGATCGCCAAGGCCCATCGCCGAAGGCACCGGCTCCAGGCGACACGCCAGGTCCTTCTGGGGCCGGGGCCGCTGCATCAGGGCGTGGACGTCCACATTCTCGTGGTGGGACAGCCGCAGAAAGCCTTCGTTGGCGGTGTTCTCCAGTAGCCGCCGCACGAGGTACCCCATGCCGGGGAGCAACTGGCCGATGGGGGTGTAGAGTCGGACCCGCCGCCCCATGTCTCGCAGGGTGCGCCGCTCGGGTTCCGCCATGCCGTAGAGCATCTGGATTTCGAGGGCCTCCGGCGGCAACTTCATCCGGTCGGCAACCACGATGGCGTGGGCGAGCGACCGCAGGTTGTGGCTGGCAAAGGCCGGCTGAAGCCAATCGGCATTCTCCAGCAGGATCGCCGAAAGCCGCTCGTACTGGGCGTCGGTGGCGGCCTTCTCGGTGAACACCGGGCACGGCAGGCCGCACTGGGCCGCATGGGTCACCTCGTAGTCCCAGTAGGCGCCCTTGACAAGCCTGACGGTGACGGGCGTCCGCCGCCGCTTGGCCAGTTCCAGCAGGCGCAGGACATCCTGCTCGGACTCCCTGAGGTAGGCCTGCACGACGATGCCGGCGTGGGGCCAGTCGCGCAGGTCGGGCCGGGTAACGAGGCGCTCGAACAGGTCCAGGGTGATGCCATGGAGCGCCCACTGTTCCAGGTCGAGGTTGATAAACGCCCCCTGGTCCTTGGCCCGCAGGAAGAGCGGCAGGACGCGGGGCTGGAGCCGGTCCACGCTGCCCTTGGGATCGGCGGGGTCCAGGTGTGGATCCATCGCCGACACTTTGACGGAGACATTGACGCGCGGGATGGCGCCGAGAGGATTGCGGTCGAGCCGCTGGTCGGCGGGCCACGCGGCGACCTCGCGCGGCAGGTTGTCGATGAGGTCCAGGTACCGGTTCTTGTAGGCCTCGGCTTCGGCGTCGGAGGTGGTGGCTTCGCCGAGAAGGTCCACCGTGAAGGCCATGCCCTCCTTCCACAGCGCCCTCAAGTGCGGGATGGCCTTGGCGGCGTCGGTGCCGACGATGAACTTCTCGGCCATGCCTGTGACATTGGCCCGCATGGTGCGCGTTGCGACGCCGGCCGTGATGCCGCCGGAGGCCGCCTTGAGGGCGAAGTTCAGGATGGCCGGGACGTCGCGGCCCTCCTTCATGAGATATTCGCGGACGTGGGCCGCTACCTGCTCGGTGCTCTCAAGGACGGGCAACACGTCAACGAAACGCAGCAGGTCGACCTTGAAGGCCGGGTCGCGCATCGCCCATTCCATCAACCTCTCTTCCCAGTAGGAGCGGTTGAAGATGCCCGGCGTCTGGCCGGCCATCTCCTGATACATGCGCCGGCCCAGGGAGAGGACCTCGCGGTCCACCTGATCCGGGTCCAGGTTGGGGTGGGTCATGTCGTGCACCTTCATAGGTACTGGCGCCGATGTCTGCCCGCGCAGGGACGCCGGCGGCGGCGCCCGTCCACCGATGCCTCGCGGCGGCCTCGGGCCGATGGTTCAGCGGCAGGCCCTGGCCTCGGGCGAGGCTATGATACCCTCTGGCGGCGCTGCCGCAAGCCTCGCGCGGAGAATCCATGGCGCCCCGGCGGCCTGCCGCGCAGAGGGCGGGCCGGCGATGTCGCAGCCGACGACCGCCTCCCGCGAGCCGGCTGGGCCGTGTCCCGGCGCTCGGGAGCCGCAGAAATTCTTGAACCGCCTGTCCTGGGTTAAGTCCTTGAGGGGCCAGTGGTTGCGAATTACCGCCACCCTCCAACGGGTGGGCGAAGGGCCTTTTTGTCGGGACCTTTTTGACAACACTGGATTTGTCGGCATACTAGTAATGCGGGCTGTCAGGATTCGGAAGGACCATTGCCGCCAGGAGGCCGGGGAGTTGCACAGGCCCCAGAATGTCATGATCACCCGGGCATCGCTGCTCGTTCTGGCGGAGATAGCCGTTTTCGGCCTCAGCATGGCACTTTGCCGATCCGCGGCCGATGCGGTTTACGTGGCAGCGGTTCCCGGCTTCCTGGTCTACGCCGTGTTGTTCCGCCAGGATGCCGCCCGGCGACTGTCGTGGCGACACGGGGTTTACCTCGCGGCGTTGGGTCTTGCCGCGACTGCCTGCCTTATCGCGCTTGCCCAGATGACGCCTCTGGTCAGCCTTTCGTGGCTGGAAGTGCTGGCGGCGGTCTACTTTCTGGCGGCTCTTTATATCGTGCTGTGGGTGGCGGACCAGATCATCAACGCGGCGGTGGCGAGGGCGTTGGGCATCGCGGGCGACGCCCGCCTGCCGCGGCGGCGGGTCGTGCCGAAAACGGTTCTCCGAATCCTGGCTCTGATCCTGCTGGGAGGCCCGTTTGTGGCCGCCGCGATGGCCACTCACGGGCCGAAGTTCAAGGACACCTCGAATCCGAAGCAGTTGGGCGGCGTCGACTATGAGCCGGTAGGCTTTTGCACGGCCGACGGCGTCCGCCTGCATGGCTGGTTCATCCCGGCAACGGATATGTCGAGCGACACGTCCGTCATCGTTGTCGGGGCCCGAGGAATGAGCAAGACGTGCTTCCTGCCTCACGCCGTGATGCTGGCCGACGGCTGGTTCAACGTGCTCCTGCTGGACCTGCGAGGGGAGGGGGAGAGCGAAGGCCATACCCGCGGTTTCGGAGTGGTCGAGGCCCGGGACGTGGTGGGGGCGCTGGATTATCTTCGGCAGGCCCGGCCGCACCAGAGCCTGCACGTGTTTGCGTTGGGAGTCTCGCAGGGCGCGTCGGCGGTCCTGGCGGCGGCCCGGGCGGACCCGCGGATCGAAGCCGTCGTGGCGGACAGCACGTTTCCGCGTCCGGCCGCGGAACTGGAAGGGATGACCTCGTGGCTGCCCTGGCCGCTGAGCGCATATTTCCAGAAGACGACGCTGCTGCTGGCCTCAGCCCAGTTGGGGTGCAACCTCTTCGAGAGCGGGGCGTGCCGCGACGTTGCCCGGATCGGCCCCCGGCCGGTCCTGCTGATTCACGGCCAGGAGGACCACGCAGTGCCGGTGCGCCAGGCCGAGGAACTCTTTCGCCTGGCCCGCGACCCGGCGATGTTGTGGAAGGTGCACGGCGCCAGCCACGGCGAATCGCTCAGCGCCAACCCGGTCGATTACTCCGGCGTAGTCGGCAAGATGCTCCGATCCGTGCGGCTGGGGCTGCCCCCGTTTCAATGGGCGGCCAAGGCCAACCCGCCCGAAGTCTCTCCTAAAGCCGCGGCTCGTCCTATCGTCGCAGCAG
>Ga0315280_10007886_pt1 | contig 14126 bp, 12 predicted proteins | sample YL17G06_40_MG_FD_203697 | JGI IMG/M metagenome (GOLD analysis project Ga0315280, IMG submission 203697) | Sediment microbial communities from Yellowstone Lake, YNP, Wyoming, USA - YL17G06_40 | ecosystem: Environmental > Aquatic > Freshwater > Lake > Sediment | place: USA: Wyoming | collected...
CTAAACCTCTCACGTTGATATAACGCCATCTCTTGGGATGATAGAACGACATTGAGTCGCTATGTCCAGAATTAAACCAACAAATTGATCCCGCACTCATTCCACAGAGTACAACATTTTTCTTGTGGGCTTGCTTGAGCAAAACATCGACACCACGCTTTTTCCAAAGCTTCATCATCATAAGCGTGTTACCGCCTCCGACATAAATAATGTCTGCTTTTAATATTTTGTCTCTAATCTCTTGATGTGTTGGTTTTTGGCGGATTAGAAAAAGAACATCGGCCTTACATCCTAACTGCTCATAATATTTTTTAATAACGTCCCAATACCTTTCATAGTCAGAGCTCGCAGTAGGTATAAATAAGAAACAAGGATGACGCTTGCCGGAAAGACGAATAATTTCTTTGTCGATAGCAGCCGTACTGCGCTTCCTAATATCTCCGCCCCCTATTGCAACTACCTTGCCCACAAATCAATGCTATCATGACCCGCAGAAAATATAAAACTTGGGAAATTGACTACATGAATTGAATATTGTATATTAAGAGAAGCAGCGCGCAACGTCGTTGCGCACAACTCAATTAGACTGATGGTAATCGAACCTCCTGCGTCTACACTGGAAGGCGTACATCAGCCCCAGCTTCCAGTTATCTCACAGACTTGGCACCCCCATAGTTCAAAATAACAGAGCTACGGGGCTTTTATTTGTATTTATTAGCTAAAAATAGTCATTAGCTAACAATGTCAACCCAGTTCTAATATATCCTCGGTCGCCGGATTCATCCCGGCCCAAAAGCGACCGGTAAAAATCCTTAAGAAATAAACTTTCTGGTCTCCCTTGATACCGCGCTGACTCGTGCACTTCGATAAGCTCGGGGCATAAGGAAATCCAACTCACTAAAGCGTTTGAAGATTTCCTAATACTGTGGCAGGAGGTATGGCGGATTTCTAACGGGGTTTGTCCACAGCTTGTTTGTTCGCCCTGCGCGTTTTGTTATAATATAAATGTCAAATGTCTCTTTCCCGATGGAACAAAATAGCAATACTGGCTGCGGTTGTTGTTTTGGCGGCGCTCGCCGTCTATGCTTATTTTGCGGCCAAAAAAGCGCCGCAGGTTTCGCAGCCGGTAATTAAGAGCGTTTCTTACACAAATGGCATCCCTGATGCCATAAGCAAGTACTTTGGGTTTTCGCAGGTTCACACCTACGGCGCGCAGGTGCGGACTCTCTCTGACGGCTCGGTGCAGTCGGTCGTGAGTTTCAATACGGGTCACCTCAAGGAAAGCCGCGACATTGCGCTCGGAGCGCTCAAAGACAACGGCTTTACGGCGACAAGGGACGAAGTCAATAACTATTCTTTTGTGGTTACTGGAACAAAGGGAGGGGAAACGATTCAAGTTATTGGTTTCCCTTCTAATCCTTCCTCTCCCGGCAATGACGGCGTGGTTTCCGTATCCGACATTATTAAAGCAAGCCAATGAAAACGATTATCTCCAATAAGAATTTAGCAAAAGTTTTTTTGGTCGGCGTGACGGCGCTTTTCGTGTTTTCCGCTTGGCATGTTCTTGTTTCTCACGCCCAATTTATTAATGGCTTTGGCGTTCTCCCCACCGGCGGCCTGCTTTCGGCCCGCTGCAGCGTCGCCCCCACAGGTGTTGCGAGCGGCGGGACAGCAACCTTTAATGCCGGCGCCTCAGGCGGCAGCGGCGGCTATGAGTACAAATGGAGCTATCCCGCTGGCCTTGCCGCCTGCCCGAATGCGGATTCCTCGTCAAATAATTTTGACCCAAATTATCCCAATTGCACAACTGTGCCGCTTACGCAGGGCTTGGCCGCCGGCAGTTTCGCGGTAACGGTCAAGGACTCAAGCGGCGCCACGAAGCAGAGCTCCTGTCCGGCGGTTGGCATCGCGCCGCCGCAGCAGCCAGTCAGATTTTCCTTCGGCCACGTGAACCAATGGGGTAATATCGTTGATGGCAGCGGCGATTTCAGCGTGATACGCACCGGGACTGGTTTCTATACAATAACTTTCCAAAGCGGGGTTTTTTCCGCGTCTCCTGCTATTTCTGTTAATTCAAACTCCGGCCGCTTTGCCTCGATTGTGAATTCCATTACCTATGCAAACGGTATCGCCACAGCTATAGTCGGATTCGGCACGAGCGGCGGCAGCGACTTCTACGGCAAGAATACTGATTTTAGCTTCATTGCTGTTGGTAAGACAAACAATCCGCGCAGTGATTTGGCATTCGCTTTCGGCAGCTTTGGCAGCAACGGCGTCCGCACCACAATAGGCAGTAACAACTGGACATCTTCACGTTCTTCCACGGGCGCCTACACCGTGTGGTTTAACGGGGGGACTTTTTCCCAAACCCCCACGCTTGTAGCCAATACATTCCACATTTCTTGCGTAGGAAATGTTATGAACAAGACTTTTAGCGCCAGCATAGGCTCCCAGCACGATTCCTGCAGGTATGCAGAGGACGCCCCCGTGAGTTTCATTGCCGTAGGCGTTTCTTCCAATCCTTCTTCCGGCTTGAGGGTTGCGGAGGGGTGGTTTTATTCGGACGGCTCCGGCCTTACGAGCGCGAACAGCACAGGCGATTTCACGGTTTCCGGAAGCGTAAATACCTTCTCTGTGAGTTTCTTTCCCGGGATTTTTAATTCTGCAGATACGACTGTTGTGATTGGCAATCCGTATACTAAGAGATCCCCCGTATTCTGCGCCGGCTACACCAGTGTAACTCCTTCGGGTGCCTCCCTAACTATCGGCGGGGAATTCCCTCCAGGGAGCGATAAGTGGGTTTGCACCTACGCTTCAAATTCCCCCGGCACCGGCGCGACCCTGATTGCCATTGGCAAGGGGGCTGTTGCGCTTCCCCCCGCAACAACCACCCCTGTGCTTTCCGCTTCTTTCAAGGACACCGTAAATCAGGGCGCCATGCTTTCAACATCAACGACTATGATGCACGGCGGCAGTAAAAATATAAATTTCTACGTGAGGAACATCGGCCCGGCTAGCTCGTCGTTAAGGTGGTATTGTAAGATTGACCAGACATATCTTGCCGCGCATCCGGAGCTTGCTGGCAGTTATTGTAAAGACGACGGCAGCACCCTAAGTGGCGACCCAACAAAAAATTTCTAAGAAAATATGAAACAGAGATTTTTTACAGCGTTGCATAAAAAGGAGGCGATATTTATGGCAATTATAGCCGTAATCTCGCTTGTTCTTATTTCTTTTCATAAGGTTCCGGCGCAGCAGAGTCAGGGCTCTGGCTACATTGTTGTTACTGCAGGAGTTGGCGGAACCTATGTTATTCCCGTAGTTGTCCAAGGGTTTGACCATAATAACAACGACCAGCCGGTAAATTCCCAGACGCTTACGGTAAATTTAACTGTTGCTGGAGAAATCCCTCCTCCGCCGCCTCCTCCTCCAATTAACTGCGCTTTTGATGCATCCCCGAATCTTATTGTTCCGCCAGCATCCTCCACGCTTTCCTGGTCTTGCAGCGGCGGAGGAGGCGCTGCGATAACCTGCGGCATTACTGACAGCAGCGGCAATACTGTTGTAAGCGGAGCAGGCGCTACAGGAAGCACCTCTGTTGCTCCAACTTCAACAACGAATTACACTCTTTCCTGCAACACCGGCGCCGCAGGCGCAACCACTTCGGTTGACGTTCTGGTTCAGACCACCGCTCCTATTATTAGAGAAGTGCCGCCGTAAAAGACAGTATTTAGAAGTTAGGATATAGAAGATAGCCTAATAGGATTTAGTAGGTTTTCAAACCATTGACTTTGGGGCGAGAATATGGTAGATAAGTAGGTAGTAAGAGGATTTTGAATCCTAAATATCTGAAAAGGCCCGGGAGCAACCGGACCCAAGGGAGGATGAAATGAGAGCAAAACTGTTTTTGATGCTCGTGGCCATGGTTGCTCTCGCGAGCAACCTCATTCTAACCAGTTGCGGCGGCGGGAACAATGGTCCGCCTACGCCACCGGCGCCGACCGCTTCAATTTCGGCTTCGCCGACATCAATGGCTATCGGCCAGACGACGAAGCTTACGTGGGCGTGCACTAACTCCAGCTCTGCCAGCGCATCCGGCGATTGGTCGGGTGCGAAAGCAACGAGCGGCAGCGAGAACGTTACACCCGCTTCCGCCGGGACCAAGACCTATACTCTGTCTTGTTCCGGCGCGGGCGGCACAGCCAGCGCTTCGGCAAGCGTTACGGTAACTGCGCCGCCGCAAGTCACGGTTACGCCTGCGTCGGCTACGGTTCAGACCGGAAAAACCCAGCAGTTCACGGCCAATATGGACGCCAACTGGTTTATTAACGATATTCAAAGCGGAAATTCCACTCTGGGCACGATTGATATTTCCGGTTTGTACACCACGCCGCTACTGCCGCCGAATCCGGCGACGGTTACGGTCAAAGCGTGTTCGCGCAGCGATGAAACAAACTGCGCGACGGCTTCGGTTACGATTGTTGCCGGTCCGGGAAGTTTTGCGTGGCTTAACTTTTACACTCCCGAGGGAGGCACGGCTGCCGGCAAACTGGCTGCCGTTGCCGGCAACGGGAATGTTGTTGCCGGGGTTGAAGTGACTCCGGCTGGAGACACTGATCCTCACGCGGCGCTCGTTACCTATGGACAGGACGGTTCAATGCTTGGAATTTGGACCGACCCTGACCATTCAAGTTTTACGAGCGGCGCGTCCACTCCTACACCTCCAACGGCTATGACCTACGACCCCGTAAGCGGCAATGTCTTTGCCGCTGGCTACGCGGGAGACAGCGCGAACCCTGACGCCCACGCCGCCCTGATTCTTGCAATGTCTCCGTCCAACCCGACAAACGTTGTTTTATTGAAAACGTTTCAGTTGGAGGGAATGCGGACAGAGGCGCGGGCAATTTCGGTTCAAGATGGGAAGATTTACATTGCCGCGCATTCCGCGTTTGAAGCATGCGATCCTCCGGGCGTCATCGGCTGCACGGGTGACTGGGTGGTGGTCTTGGATATGCAGGGGAATATTGTCCTGCAATTCGCAGTCGGGCTTGGCGACAACGTTTTCCCCACCGGGGGCTTCCGGGCGTCCATTTCGGGAATGTATGTCTCCGGAGACCATCTATGGGTAGTTGGTGATGATATAAATACAACTTACAACGGTATCACCGGCTACTATTTCCAGAAATGGTCTCTGACCGGCCAGCTGGGGTCAATCAATGGCAACATGTCAAACTCCTTTGGTGCGAAAGTTGCCGAAGATTCAGTAGGAAATGTTTTTGTAGTAGGGACTGACCAGTTCGGCAATCCTGACCAGGAATGTTTCTTTGCAGATAAACATGACAGCACCTCTGATGATATTGTGGTATTTGCTCCTCACTGGTGCGGGGACAACTCCGGAACTGTTTCCGTAAACATTGCCAGGAATTTTTTCCTGAATCCAGTAAGCGGGATTACGGTAGTCGGCTCCTTGTCAAAACTCGGCGGAACTGACCGTAATTCCACTGACGCCGGAGCTATTTCCTGGGATGTAAACGGAAACCTCCTCTGGAAAAAGCGCTGGAGTTCAATTCCAATTGGTTCTGTTTCTTCTTGGAATGGCGCGGCGCCGGCGGAAACAGGCAGTATTGTTCTTGCCGGTTCCGGCACGGACGGCAACACCGCTTGCGGCGCAACAACCGCCTGCGGAACTGCCGTAACAGGCAAGTGGCTCCTTCCGCAGTGAAATGTTTGTTTCTACGCCTCTGTTTACAAGAACAGGGGCTTTTTTTACTCAGTTAGAAATAAGCCCAGATGTTACGTCGGGACCGCCGCCGTAAAATAGGTGTTAGGAACAAAGGATTAGGTATTAGGTTTTAGACAGGAAATTTTAAATGCCGCGGTAAGGCCGCGTTGTTATAATTCAAATTGATTGAATGAGCCGCGCCGAGGGGCGCGGCTTTGCTGTTTCTGCGCCGAGTTTTTAGTTATATAATGATGAATATGCGCAATATAAAATCAGGAAATTTTAATTTCAAGATTCATCAAGGAGGGCAGGCCCGCCTAAATTTTGTGAAGCAAAACTTGGGCGGGCAGGCGATGATTTTGGCTGTTTTGGCTTTAGGCGGCACGATTTTAGGCGCGACAACGATTGCCGGCCTTCTTATGACATATCAAATCAGGCAGACAACCGAGGCAGCCAATTCAGCTAAGGCGATTTTTGCCGCAGACAGCGGTCTTGAATGTGGCCTTTACAGTTTTTTTAAAAACTCAAACGTTTGTGCTTCAACTCCGCCGCAAGCAGCATCGCTTTCTTTATCAAATGACAGCGTCGCTGAGGTCAGATGTTTTGATGCCTCTGAAAATCAAGTTTCCTGCGACGATAAAACTTCTGCAAAAACCATTAAATCAACCGGAACAGCGGCCAAGACAATCAAAAGAGCTTTTCTTTTGTATTTTGAGAGCGTAGGCGCTGTTTTCCCGTAAACGACTTTTTAAAAAGTAAGTAAAATTTTTTCCTATAATTTTTCGTGGACAAGAAATCAGCCAAAGAGCGAATAGAGCATCTAAAGAAGGTTATTAATCATCACCGCTATCTTTACCATGTGTTGAACAGGCAAGAGATTTCGGATGCCGCTTTGGATTCCCTGAAAAAAGAGCTTTTTGATTTGGAAAACCAGTTTCCGGATTTAATAACGTCTGATTCGCCGACGCAGCGGGTTGGCGGCAAACCCCTTAAAGAATTCCAAAAAGTGTGGCACGAGACGCCGATGATTTCTTTCAACGATGCTTTTTCCGAAGAAGATATGAAAGCTTGGATTGAGCGATTAGAAAATTATCTCGGCAAATCGCTGACAGACGCAGACATCACGCTGACAGACGCGGACCGAAGAGAAAAAATTCAGCCTAAGTCAGTGTTTAGTCTGCGTAAGTCCGCGCTCTACTACTGCGAATTAAAAATTGACGGCTTGGCCATAGAGCTTGTTTACGAAAACGGCGTTTTGGCGCAGGGCTCAACGCGCGGCGACGGCCTTGTCGGCGAGGACGTAACGCAGAATCTGCGCACGATTGAGGCGATTCCCTTAAAACTTTTAGAACCAAAAGAAGTTGAAAAAAATTTGAAGGCGTTCGGCCTAAAACCTAACACCTATAACCTAAAACCTCATCGCTTAGTTGTCCGCGGCGAGGTTTTCATTACAAAAAAGGAATTTGCGGCCATCAATAAAGAACAAATTAAAAAAGGTTTGAAGCCATACGCCAATCCGCGAAACATAGCAGCCGGCTCTATTCGCCAGCTTGACCCTAAAATAACAACTAGCCGCCATTTAGATTCCTTCCAGTACGATATTGTGTCCCAAATCGGGCAAAAATTTCACGAGGAAGAACACTTAGTTCTCAAAGCCTTTGGTTTCAAAACTAACCCAAACAATAAATTAGTAAAGAGCATAAAAGAAGTTTTTGATTTCAGGAACTACTGGGAAAAACACCGCGAGAGGTTGGATTACGAGGTTGACGGCATTGTGGTTATTGTAAACGACAACAAAGTTTTTGATGCCGGCGGCGTAATTGGCAAGGCGCCGCGCGCCGCCATTGCCTACAAATTTTCGCCGCGCGAAGCTGAAACAATCGTGGAGGACATTGTGGTTCAGGTGGGGCGGACGGGGGCCTTGACGCCCGTCGCCGTTATGCGGCCGGTGAATGTTGGCGGCGTGACAATTACTCACGCCACGCTTCATAACGCGGACGAAATTGCGCGGCTCGGGCTCAAGATAGGCGACACTGTTATTGTGAGCCGCGCCGGAGACGTTATTCCGCAAGTGACCAAAGTCTTAAAAGAGCTCCGCACCGGCAAGGAGCGCGAGTTTAGGATGCCGGCGCGCTGTCCTTTTGACGGCTCTCGCGTTGTGCGAGAAGGCGCGATTTACAGATGTTCCAGTAAAACATGCGGCGCAAGACACCGCGAATTTTTATATCATTTTGTTTCGCGCGGCGCTTTTAATATTGAAGGTTTGGGGCCGAAAATTATTGATAAGTTTTTGGACGAAGGATTAATTTCCGACGCTGCTGATATTTTTACATTGGAAAAAGGCGACATCGCTGCACTTCCGCGATTCGGAGAGAAATCAGCTCTAAACATTGTGAGCGAAGTTGAAATTCGCAAAAAAATTCCGCTCAATCGTTTTATTTTTTCTTTAGGCATCTTGCACGTCGGAGAGGAAACGGCGCAATTGCTTGCGCGACAAGCAATTGCGAAAATTAAAAATGAAAAATTAAAAATCAAAGATATTTTAAAAACCATTCAGAAAATGTCCGCGGAAGAATTGCAGGAGATTCCGGACGTTGGTCCGAAAGTTGCGCAGAGTATTTACGACTGGTTCCGCGAGCCGCGAAACGTGAAATTAGTGGAAAGACTGGAGAAAGCAGGGATAATGATAGAAAATCAAAAATCAAAAATCAAAAATCAAAAATTATCAGGCAAAACATTCGTTTTAACAGGTAGCTTGGAGTCAATGCCGCGCGAAGTAGCCAAGGAAAAAATACGCGAATCGGGCGGCGATGTTTCTGAGTCAGTGAGTAAGGAAACTGATTATGTGGTCGTTGGTTCCGAGCCGGGCTCCAAATATGAGAAGGCAAAAAAACTTGGCATAAAAACCATAAGCGAGGAAGAATTCATAAAACTCATAAAATAGATTTACTTTTTGGCGTTGTTGCGTTAAATTATAAGCATTGCGGGCGTAGAGGAGCCTGGAGTCCTCGGGTCCCTGTCACGGACCAAATCGTGGGTTCAAATCCCATCGCCCGCGCAAAGTTTCGGGATCACGGGGAAGACCTGCCCGCAAGATAGTTAAGCACAGCACTGGGGTAGTTATAAAAACTCGGTGTTTTTACGAAGTCCAACAATAAAAAGCTCCTGTGTATAAGTCAGTGTTTGGCGTATTTTGATATGTAGTAAAATAAAACTATGGTCCAGCAACAAATCGTTGATTATATAAAAGCACAGCTTAAAGCCGGTGTCGGCAAAGATGCCGTAAGAAATGCTTTAATGGGGGTTGGTTGGCCGGAAAAAGACGTTGAAGATTCCATAAAAAGCGTGGAGAGCGCAAAAGAAGCAGCGCCCGCGACAACCCCCACTATTTTAGTAAGCGACCTCATAGGCGGTTCTAAATCAGAGGTCGCTCAAACAGCGAAGAGCGCGCCATATTCCGAGGCCGCTCCAAAAACAATTGAAACTCTTCAGGTTGAAGAAAAACCGAAAACAAAGTTTTCCAAACCCACTATTCTTATTGTTGTATTATCAGTCATTGTTGTAGGGCTCGCTGCTGCTTCAGTATTTTTGTATTTGAGATATCAAAGCGAAAATGACGCGCTTAGTAGCGAAAACAGTATAGCGGCAGCAAAGATTTCAGATTTGACTGCTCAAATTAACACTGTAAATACAGCACGCGATGCGCTAAGCGCACAAAACGTCTCGCTTAGCGGAGAGAACCAAACGTTGAAAACAGAGCTTTCTTTATTGGTAGCGCCCCTTATTTCAGCTACTTCAACCGCAACATCGTCCGAGGCCACGGCTGCGTTGAAGGGCGCATTGAGCGGCGGAGGCAAAACGCCATACGCCATAACCACGGCTAACGGCGTTAAAGTTTATGTAAAAAACTATAAAGACGAGAAAGTAGACGCTGCATTAAAGCCGCTCTTGGGTCAAGAAGTTGAACTCGTCGGAACTTATGTTCCCGGCTCAAAAGAAATGACAGTCTCGAGCGTTAATGGGGCCGCTCTGTAGTAAGTTTTCTAATCCAAAAGACCCAAGTCTTCAAAAGTTTTTTCGTAAATAAGGAGAGCTTTTCTCGCAAGGCTGCGGTTTAATTTAAAGTCTGTTTCGTGAACAAGGCGGTTTCTTAATTTATGAGCTTCCCAAACTTCTTCTATGTTTGGAAGCTGAGCTTTATTTACTTGTTTTAGCCTTTCGCCGATGTTTTCCCCGATAAAACCGGCTGCTTTGAGCGCTTCGTCCAAGGTTTTGTCGGCCTCCAGAATCGCCAGCTTTAGACTGTTATCGTCACCGGCAAAGAAAAGTTTTTTTACGTTTTGCCAGGCTTTTATTGAACGCTTTTTAGGCAAATTTGATTTCAAGACCACATCGCGGACTCTGTCAATCCTCAAGGCCAGCCAGCCGGTTTTGATGGCAAAAAAGAGGGTACTTCCCAATAAAACAACAGTGATTATTATGCTTATTGCCTCAAGCCATCCTATATTGGAAGAGTAAATTTCAACCGCTCTCCCTTTGATTTCTTGGACCTGGGGATTGTTTATAATTTTATTTAGCTCGGTACTCGTTTGGGACAAAAGTACGTTCATTGGGTCGCGTAGTTTATTTTATCGTAAAATTGGCCGAGGCTCAAAATATCTTTTTCATGCCATCGTTTTCCAATCAACTGAAATCCAATTGGAAGGCCGTTTTTAGGGTTTAGCGGATTTACCCCCACACCATTACGGGTGTGGGGGTTTACCGGAATGGAAATAGCCGGCAGGCCCGCGAGACTGGCAGGGATTGTGAAAATATCTGAAAGATACATAGAGAGAGGATCGCTTATTTTTTCTCCGATTTTGAATGCAGGGGTTGGTGAAACCGGCGTTAAAATTAGTTGGACTTCTTTAAAAGCTTCGTCAAAATCTTGTTTTATAAGAGTTCGCACACGTTGCGCTTTTTCGTAATAAGCATCGTAGTAGCCGGAAGAGAGCACGAATGTGCCGAGTATGATTCTGCGCTTAACCTCTTCGCCGAAACCGAGCGAGCGCTGTTTGAAATAAATTTCTTCAAGCGCAGACCTACGCAGACCAGACGCTGACTTGCGCGGAAAATTTTCTGCGTTGTTCCGCGTATAGTCTTCATAGTTTCGCGAATATCTGATGCCGTCAAACCTTGCCAGATTAGCGCTTACTTCAGCCGGCATCACAATATAATAACAAGAGATGGCATATTTAGTATGCGGCAGAGAAATTTTTTTGAACTTAACGCCAAGCGTCCTGATTTTTTTTATGGCCAGCTCAATCGCTGCCTTAACCTCTTTATCAACTCCCTCTTTTAATAAATATTCTTCCGGCAAGCCGATTGTTAAGTTTTTAATCTCCTCAAACTCGGGATTTAAAAGTTCATCGTCATATTCTAATCCGGCTGGCGGGTCAGCGCTTGTTGCGTCAAGCTTATCTTTGCCAGAAATAGCCTTAAATAAAATTGCCGCGTCTTCTACGGTTTTTGTTATGGAGCCGATTTGGTCCAGACTTGACGCCATTGCAATTAGACCCGAGCGCGAGACAGCGCCGTAAGTTGGTTTAAGCCCCACAACGCCACAAAAGTTGGCCGGCTGTCTCACAGAGCCGCCTGTATCGGAGCCGAGAGCGGCTATAGCCATATGCGCCGCGACGGCCGCGGCCGAGCCGCCGGACGAGCCGCCGGGCACTCGTTCCAAGTCGTGCGGATTTCTTGTAATTTTGAAAGCCGAGTTTTCGGTTGACGAGCCCATGGCGAATTCATCAAGATTTGTTTTTCCAAGAAAAACAGTCTGTTCGCTTTTTAATTTTTGTATCACGCCCGCGTCATAGCTTGCCGAATAATTTTCCAGAATTTTTGAAGCAGCCGTAGCCGGCTCGTCTTTTATTAAAATATTGTCTTTAACGGCAAGAGGAACGCCAGCCAACGTGCCAACTTCTTCGCCTTCGGCAATTGCCAAATCAACTTTTTCCGCCTGCCGCAGAGCCGATTCTTCGGAGAGACTTAAATAAGCGCCAATTTTTTTATCGGTTTCTTTTAAGTGCCTAAAGAACGCCATGGTTATTTCAAGGGCCGAAAATTTTTTTGAGAGCAGGCCCTCGTGAAAACTTTTAATAGTTAAATTGTGTAATGCGACATGCGACATGGAATTATTTATTAAATGAAGCCGAAAAGTTCTTCTTAGGAGAATTTTCTGATGACTTTATAAATTAACAAAACCAGCTCATTGGCTTTAATATAGACATTTAAATTTTTATAGCCGGCTACGTACGCCATGTCGCATTGAACATTTCACATTTTACTATTCGAACACCGGCGGTATTTTTAGGAATCCATCCTGCGTTTCCGGAAACGCCTCCATGCCGGCCCGCTGGTTTGTGCTCCCCGATTCGTTGTCTTCCCGAAAAACGTTCTTAATGGTTGTGCCGCCGGTCATTGGCGGAATAGATGTTGTATTAAGCTCTTGCAGCTCTTTGAAATGGTCCAAGATTTTTTGTAGGTCTTTGAGGAATTTTTCTTCCTCGCGTGCGTCAAGTTCTATGCGAGCGAGCTTGACCAAATGCTCCAGCGTTTTTTTGTTGATAATAGAAAACATATATAAAGTAATTGTATACTCGAAGACTAGCAATTTCAATAAGAAAAAAAGGAGCACAACAAATGCGTTGCGCTCTTGACCAATGGTCGATGGTTATCGGCGGATAAGTACACGGTTAATAAACTCTTCATGCGGTTGGACCATTGGCTTTGGTAAGTCTGCAACCAGATAAAATTTCCATTCTGGATTTTTCACCTGACCAAGGAGCCAGGCCTCCAAGAAGACCGAGAATGGTCTGCCCGTAGGATGCGTGCCGTGATTCCACCAACGTGTCCATAGCGGTTTGTATGGGTTGGGCACAAAGACCCCGACCCCGAGTTCCCGTTCGGCGATGCGGTTGCACGCTTCCGCTATATTTACGTCAGTCATCTGGTGGTACCCTCCCGGCAAGTGAAACTGTCCGTTTAGTGCTGCCATCTTCCCCTTGCCGGCGTAGGGAGCAAGCAGAACTCCCGGTCCGTTCGATGTTTGCTTGGTGATTACAAGCTCCGGCGCCCATCCGGAAAACGTTTCGCGGGTTGTGTCCCAAGCTTCGTTGCCGGGCGCATCAGGTAAAACATACCCATCTCTTTGAATTTCCTTTAGCAGATCTATATAAAGGGCAACTCTTTTTGGCGTCACGACGCACCTCCCTTCGACGTTGTGGTTGTATTTGATGTTCGCGAACTACCGAGAGATTAACACGAAATTACTTTTTTGTCAAATTTATGGCGAGTTACCCCAAAAGCGATAATCACCCCGGTGTTGGGAAGGGGATATTTCAGCAGTTGGGCAACAGACCATCGTTTGAGAATCTTGACTGCCGTTAACAGGGTCAAACCGTGGGTTATAACAAGAGTGTTCTTGTGAGAGGATGATTTTTTAATAGTTGCAAGAAAGTCACGTATGCGATGCTCGAAATTAGCGGATGGCTCCGCATCCCTCGGATTGTAGCTCGGTTGAAGTAAACGTTTATATGAATTTTTCCTTTCCGGTTTCCCCTCGAGGATTCCTGCGGTTCTTTCCCGTAGGCGCACGTCGATTATTGGCCGTTTATGTAGAGTTCGACCGATTATCTCAGCTGTTTCGCGGGCGCGAGCAAGCGGAGAAGTCAAGATTGCGTGGATTTTCGGCAAGTTATACTTGATAGTTGAGGCTAGCGCCCGTGCTTGTTTTCGACCCCTATCATTTAGGGGTACGTCGATACTGCCGATTGTCCGACTCTGTTTATTTAGGTTGGTTTGTCCGTGGCGGACAAAAAAAATAAATCGGCCCGGATGTTGTTTAATAGCTCTGCCGCAGCGCTCGCAGTAGATTTGCATGTTATCTCAGCTTATTAATGAGTTTCTTAAACCGTTGTCCGCGGTCGGCATAATTTTTGAACATATCAAAACTTGCAGCGCCGGGGGAGAATAGGATAAAGAATTTAGAATCTAGAATGTAGAATCTAGAACATTTGTAAGCGATATTTACCGTTTGCCGGAGGGTTTTCGCGAATTTTATCGGCGCGCCACTTCTTTTTATGCTCTTCGCAATCTTATTTTTATTTTCGCCGAAAAGCACGACAAGCTTAGTGTTGGAGTCTTTGAGCGCTTGAGCTAAGGGTTTATAGCTTAATCCTTTGTCTTGACCGCCGGCAATCAAAATTAGCGAGCTGGTTAATGCGACATGTTTATTGGACTTGTTCTTTTTTATTCTATTTTCCTTGTCGCTTGTCGCATTACCCATTCCGCTGAACGCCCTAATCGCTGCTGCAGTCGTTTGCGGATTGGTTGATGCGGAGTCGTTATAAAACTTGATTTTTTG
>Ga0315280_10007887_pt1 | contig 14123 bp, 11 predicted proteins | sample YL17G06_40_MG_FD_203697 | JGI IMG/M metagenome (GOLD analysis project Ga0315280, IMG submission 203697) | Sediment microbial communities from Yellowstone Lake, YNP, Wyoming, USA - YL17G06_40 | ecosystem: Environmental > Aquatic > Freshwater > Lake > Sediment | place: USA: Wyoming | collected...
CAAGAAAATACGCCAAGGATTATGTGCAAGAACTGACCTGGCATTTTAACACAAGGAAAGATATTAAAAATCCGCTTAAAACCTTATCAGAATTAACCTAGCCCGTTCCAGATACTTTACATGACCCGAAAACTTGACAATTGAAATAACTCTTTATATAATTGATTACAGTACTCTTAAGAAGGTAGGGGGTAACCATGCAGCCAAAAAGTGAAATTCATGATTGTGGTATATCTTACGGAGCATTTTTTGAAATATACCAGTCGTTTGAAGAGCAAATTGATGGAAGCCCGGTTATGGTTTTTGAGGAAGACTCTTCAGTCCAGATAAATTTTTGTCCTTTTTGTGGTAAAAAACTAACAAAAGGAAGAAAGATTAGAAATTTCAGGAGAGAAACACGGGCTAGAGTCCGAAAAAAAACTGGCGGCTCAAGTCCTTTCTAATCCAGCACTACTGCCCCCTATCGGGGCATTTTTAATTTCCAAAAATTTGAGCGGGCAAGCTATTAAGACTAGAGCAAGGTCTTTAATTTTTATCCTTTAGTGGCTGGGCAGATAACAAATCCATTGAAATTTTAGAAGTTTTTCGCTGATAAATAAAATTGGGACGTAGCGTAGCCCCGAGGTCTGCCGAGGGGCAAAGCGGAAGGGGTACGATTTTTTTATCCAGAAAAACGAGAAAATTTCAATGAGATTTGTCTGCGCAGAACACTGGATAAAAATTAAAGGCCGAGCGGTGGTGTGGATAACTAATTTATCTATATTTCCCGCAAAGTGCTAGAATTTACTTGTAGGATTAATTCTGTCCGAGCGCAGCGAAACGAGCATCGGGTAACAGAATTAACCGAGCACATAAAGCGTTATGTGCTCGGTGCTAAATTTGTTACCCAATCGTCACGCCGCTTTGCGGCGGACTCTTGGACAAATTTGCAAAGAGAGGAGGTGTTCGTATGTTAGAAACAGTAGTAGCGTCAGACGTTGTAAGAACGTCATTGTTGACCCTTTGGGGCAAAGTAGCCGGTTTCGTACCGCAACTCGTTGCCGCCCTTGTGGTCTTTTTAATTGGCTGGTTGGTAGCCGTTTTGCTCGGCAAGCTGGCTTGGCATATTGTCAGGGTTGTTAAGTTGGACCGCGGCTTGGACGCCATTGGCGTCAAGAGAATTTGGGAGAGGAGCGGCTACAAGTTGAACACTCCGTTTTTCTTCTATGAATTGGTTAAGTGGTTCTTCATAGTCGTATTCTTAATGGCTGCGACCGATATCCTTGGTTTGATTCAAGTTACTGAATTCTTGAGAACAGTAGTAGCTTACCTGCCTAATGTCATTGTGGCGGCACTCGTTCTGTTAATCGGTATTTTGATGGCAAGATTTTTGGAGGGATTGGTGCGTGGTTCTGTAAAGGCGGCGGAGCTGGCCTCGGCAAATTTCCTGGGGTCGCTTACCAAATGGGCAGTTCTGATTTTCTCGTTGTTGGTGGCGTTGAACCAATTGAGAGTGGCTGATGAAATTATCCGCATAGTTGTGATCGGCGTAGTCGCGGCCGGTGCAATAGCTCTGGGTCTGTCGTTCGGGCTTGGCGGCAAAGCGCATGCCGAGGACTTTATCAGCAAGATGCGCCAGCACGTAAGGGAGTAGTTTTCAATAAGAAACTGAAAAACCCAAAAACGCCCCGAGGGGCGTTTTTGGATAAAAGAAAACCGCTATTGCGGCTTGAATGAATTTTCCTCTTCCTGACGGTTTTGCAATTTTCTAAAATTTGGGGTCAGAAAGAATATGCCGATAAAAAGAGGAAGACAGAAAAGAAATGAAAAATAAGACCTCGTTTTTTCCCACAGATCAAATGCAGCAAGTAAACAAAAGAAGCCAAAACTTCCTAGTAAAAGATATAATAGACCAAAAAGATTCTCCCTTTCTGTCATCTGGCCCTCCACAAAAAGAACTATAAACCCGTTTTCAGTATATGTTTTTGTCTGTATTTTGTCAACCCCGAGTTATCAACTCTTGGGCCATTTGACTTTATTTTCAGGCCTTGCTAGTATGAGATTTAGTAAGTAAAACTATGGCAACCCTACTAAAATTCCCAATAAAAAGCGGCTGAAACCGAAGTCCTTAATTTACGCTTGAAAACCAGCCGCGTAGAACGCGGTTTTTACATCACTTGTCGGCAATTTGAGTAAAGCGAAAAATTGCCGGAAACAAGGGATGACCCGTCCGAAGCCTGAAGGGCGGCCTACTCCGCCGAAGTAGCTTCGGCTACGAAGGCCGGGAAGGAGGGCAAAACTAAAAAGACGGGGAAATAAAAAAATTGGCTATCGTCCCGCCATACCTACTAATTATTGGGTAGGCGGGACGGAAGCTAATCTGCAAAACTGAAAGGGCGGCAACTTAAAAAACGAATAAGTAATAGCGGGTAACCCGCCAAGATTTTGCAGAGCAAAACTTAGGCGGGCAGTATCATAATCCCGATTAGAGCTTGCGGACATCTAAGGATGTCCTACCTCTAACGGGACAAGAAATCGCGTTCATTTCTATGCGGTTATGAGCGCGTATGATTTTAGATTAAAGTTATGGCCCTCCTTCGCTCCGATAAAATCGGAGCTTCGGAAGGGTTCGACCTTTCAGGTCGAAGACTTAATCTTGTAAGGAATCATTAAGGGCGTATGGAGGATGCCTTGACATCAAAAGGCGACGAAGGACGCGGCGTGACTGCGATAAGCTTCGGGGAGCCGTCTAGCAGGCTTTGATCCGGAGATGTCCGAATGGGGAAACCCAGTCAGAGTAATATCTGATTACCCGCTCAAATTTTTGGAGAAAATAAAACTGGCATCTAGCGCCAGTTGCCGAAATGAACCTTGGGGAGATCGTTGCCGTAGTCAATTTTTTTAGCGATGGCCGAACCTAGGGTAACAAAAATGTGGAGGGACAAACAAAAAACCAAGAGACTAATAATAACGTCCATATTGTAACCTCCCGTAGGGTTAAGGATCTTATTCAATGATAATACTCTTAGATGAGATTGTCAATATCTCCAAAAATTTGGGCGGGAGCGTACCTGGCGAAGTGAAACATCTCAGTAGCCAGAGGAAAATAGAACACAGCCAGTGCTTCGCACTGGAATGACAAATTTCTAATTACTAATTTCTAATGAATTCCCAATTTCCAATGTCAAATGACTAAAATTGATGTTTAGTCGTTGGGCATTAGTTGTTTAGTTTTTTATTAGGAATTAGATATTAGATATTAGAAATTCCACTGCGGAGCAGTGGCACATACCCTAAGTAGCGGCGAGCGAAAGGGGCATTAGCCCTCACACCTAGTCAGCGATTGCCTTTCGGCAGTCGCAGATATTCGCTGACTAGGTGTGAGGGCGAGCCTAAACCCTTTTGAATTTTACTTTGTAAAACTTGAAAGGGGGTTGAAGGAGCGATACTTTCTTAAACATGACTTAGTCCGCCTTCGGCGGATTGAGTCGTGTTATAAGAAGAGAGTTACAAATTCCATTGTTAGCCGAACGGTCCTGGAAAGGCCGGCCATAGCGGGTGATAGCCCCGTAAGCGAAAACAGTGGAACTCTTGTGTCGTGAGGTCGCAAGACCTCTTTCCTGAGTACCCATGGAGCAGACTATCCGTGGCGAATCCGGGCCTACTACGGTCCAAGGCTAAATACTTTTGATGATCGATAGTGAACCAGTACCGTGAGGGAAAGGTGAAAAGAACCCCGGTGAGGGGAGTGAAATAGAACTGAAACCATATGCCTACAAAGAGCGAAAGCCGATGCGGAGCATCGGGAATGTCAAAGCTCAAATTTCAAATGTCAAAACAATTTGTCATTTGGATTTTGTCATTTGGATTTCCGCTGCTCTGCAGCGGTGATCGTGTGCCTATTGAAGAATGATCCAACGAGTTTTTACAAGCGGTGTAGTCCTCACACCTACTCAGCACTTGCATGCTTTGTTTGAGAAATTTTTCTCACAACAGATGCCGAGTGTTAAAAATTATGTTTGTCGTGTAATATTTCTTTGCATGTACAAACATGTGCTGAGTAGGTGCGAGGATAAGGGTAAGCCCGAGAGGGCGGACCCACAGGGAAACCGAGTGTTAAAAGCGCGAAATTACCCGTCTAAGTTTTTAGACTTTTTATTAAAAAGGTCTGGCTTGCAGACATCGCAACCAGACCCAGATCCCAAACCTACCGTGCAGGTCAGAATCTTTTTCTGATTTAAATTTAGCAAATCATAAAAAGTTTGTCAAGAGTCTAAAAACTTAGACGGGAATCGCTTGTAAAAGACCCGAAGCCAGGTGAGCTACCCATGGCCAGGATGAAGGTCCGAGAAATCGGACTGGAGGTCCGAACTGGTTGATAGCGCAATATCATCGGATGAGCTGTGGGTCGGAGTGAAAAGCTTATCGAACCTGGTAATAGCTGGTTCTCCCCGAAATGCCTTTAGGGGCAGCGCCATATAGTAATAGAGGGGGTAGAGCTCTGGATGGTTTGTCGTGCCAGCAATGGTAGGCTTACCAACCAAACTACGAATACCTCTGTGGAGACCTCCTTTGTGATAATTTTCGTAACGAAAGTTTAAAATTTTGAGCGAAGCAAAACAAAAACGACGAGGCATAATTTGTATTATGTCGAGGAGTTTTTGTGAAGCTGTAGCCAAAATTTTAAATTTGCAGTAGAAAAGTTATTACAAAGGAGGTCTCAAAAATGTATGGTAGTGAGACCGTGGGGGCAAAGCTTCACGGTCGCGACGGGATTAGCCGTTTGACCACCGCTTAAGGTCCCTAAATCTATGCTAAGTGTATAAGGAAGTATTCTGCCTTAGACAGGTAGGATGTTGGCTTAGAAGCAGCCATCATTTAAAAAGTGCGTAATAGCTTACTACTCAACGCCCCCGTGCCGACATTGAACTGGTCTTTTGACATCCTCCGCCTTTGGCGTCGTCTCTTTTGGGACATTGCCAAAAGGCGCGGCATGTCAAAGACAAGGGCAATTTCGGCATTGGGACGAGGTAGGGTGCGCCGAAGATTCTCGGGGCTAAGCATAGTACCGAATGCGTGGGTACGGAGATTTCATAAAGGAGGTTTGTGACCGGGCAATCATTCAACAAAGCCAACCGGAGGATATTAGAACCGGTTTGGCAGTTGCCACGGAAGGACATCCCCATTGACACTATTGGCGCTAAATGCTGATAGGGGGAGAATGCGAGTTCGAATCTCGCTTGTCCGGTCGCCAGTTCTTTCGAGTTTGTGTGGGTCAGTGGCCCAGTCTGGTCGGGGCACCTCCCTTTAAAGGAGGAAGTCGCTGGTTCAAATCCAGCCTGACCCACCAAACCCCTCGCGCCGAACCCGGTGCGACGTAGTACCGAGGCGCGCTTGTAAACAGCGAGCGCGCCCTCGGATCCTTTATGAAATTTCCGTACGGTAGGGGAGCACTTTAAACGCAGCGAAGGTGTGTCGCGAGGCATGCTGGAGCGTTTAGAGGAGAGAATGTTGGAATGAGTAACCGCAAGTCAGGTGAAAACCCTGACCGCCGAAAGCCTAAGGTTTCCTCCGCGATGTCAATCACCGGAGGGTTAGGCGCTACTAAGGATAACCGTACCTACGGGTATGGGAAACTGATGTACAGCCGGTTAATATTCCGGCCCTTCTGCGCGAATTGATGAAGTGACAGAGGACATAAGTCGGAGCGTATTATTGGATTTTCGTCTTTGGGTTCAAGAATTGTCCCGTAAGAAAATCTGCGGGGCTGGCTTTAATGCCGGAATTCGGAGCTTGAAGAAATCTCGGGTAACCGGGGGAATTCCGACGAAGAGCCTCTCTAGAAAAACCTCTAAAATTATTCGCGCTGAAAGCGTACCTAAAACCGAAACAGGTTGGCTGGTGTAAGTGCACCAAGGCGAACGGGTGATTATTGGCTAAGGAACTCGGCAAAAAAGTGGCCGTACCTTCGGTATAAGGCCTACCCCGATGCACAGCATCGGGAAGCTCCAAATTCCAAAATCCAAATCCCAAACAAATTCCACTAACCAAAACTCAAATAATCAAAGCAAAATTTATCTGTTTTGAATTTTGAAAATTGGAATTTTGAATTTGTTTGTAATTTGGTGCTTGGTGCTTGGAATTTCCGCTGCTGTGCAGCGGGGTTGCAACTAACGACCCCTGGCGACTGTTTATCAAAAACACAACTCTGTGCTAAGCCGAAAGGCGCTGTATACAGGGTGACGCTTGTCCGGTGCTGGAACGTTAACGGTGGAGGTGGTATGCAGCAATGTGTACTGCTGACGCCCGAAGCGCCAGTGAACGACGGCGATAACTATAGAATGACGATTGTAGTTAAAAAATTCGACTGTATGCTGGAAACACTGCGAATATCTAAATACCAAATTGGTAATAATTTTAGATCGATGCAGTCAATCAGCAGGAAACTTTATTGTGTGTCGAAAGATGGGAAGGTGGGACTTTCATGCACCATCTCAGGGTAACCCGGAAAGTGGCCGGAAAACCTGGACGCATGGAAAGTGCAGCACCGCAACCATTCGTGACCGAACCCCGTGTGGTAGTAGGTCACGCTCATCTTTCGACACAGGAATAGAGGATCCTCAGAGACTATACGTCGAACTCCGCCAACGGCGGGGAAGATATAGTCCGATCTCATAGGCGACTATGAGGCTGGTCAAAAGTGACCTAATAAAAAGATGAATCGTCCAAAGGTAGCGAAATTCCTTGTCTGGTAAGACAAGCCCCGACATATATGATAAACTATATGTATCGGGGGAACTTGCCAGCTCCGACGGCGACGCCGGAGCATCAGTCGGCTAATAACGGTGAACGCTTATTTTCGTAAGTGAATACCGTGGGAACCCTGAATTGAAAAAATTTAGGGGCGCCGTATCGACTTCATCCCGCCTAGGCGGGATGGGATAGCTTATTTTTATGAGCTATAATACGCCGACTCTCTAACTATGAGTTTAGAACATTACATATCAGGTTATGTGGATGGCGAAGGTTGTTTTAATGTTTCTTTTTCCAGAAGAGCAAAGATGAAAACTGGCTGGGAAGTGAAACCAAGCTTCTCGGTGAGTCAAAACGAAGACAGATCGCAAGTCTTAAAAATTATGCAGAAATATTTTAATTGCTGCACATTAAGACGAGATTATCACGACAAAACATTAAAACTTGAAACCAGACAACTGAATAATTTAACCGAAAAGATTATCCCACATTTCCTGAAGTACCCTTTGTTGTCTAATAAGAAACGAGATTTTGCTTTATTTGCTAAAGTTTGCCAAATTATGGCAAGCAAAAAGCATACGAAGAAAAAAGGTCTTGTGAGAATTGTTGATCTTGCCTTTCAAATGAATTCATCCGGCAGGAGAAAATATTCAAAGGAGGAAATTCTAAATTCGTTATAGAGAAAGATATAGTCAGTGCCATTAGTGATAATGGATAAAACGAAGTTCAGACGCGCATGAATAGCGGAACGACTGGGGGACTGTCTCAGCCAATAGCCCGGTGAAAATGCAATGTCAGTAAAGATGCTGACTACCCGCACCAAGACGGAAAGACCCCGGAAGCTTTACTATAGCTTGGTATTGGGTTACGAGTCTTGATACGTAGCGTAGTGGGGAGGCTTTGAAGCCGCGCTCTCGGGCGCGGTGGAGCCGCCAATGAAACACCCATTTTCATGACTTGTAATTCTAACTGGCCCCACCCTTGAAGAGCATTTATTGTTTTGCAATATTTGTGTCAATTTAACCAGTGCAAGTTCTCTAGTTTTGTTTCCTTTATAAATTTGAAACACAGCGAAAGCTGATGCTTTTCAAGGGTGGGGTCAAGACAGTGCCTGGTGGGTAGTTTAACTGGGGCTGTTGCCTTAACGCGGCTCGTTACCGCCGCATGGGGCCTACTGAAAGCAATTTCAGTACGCAAAATCAGCTGTATGCTGGAACCACCGTTTCTTAAATGAATGCAGATACGCAAGTACTAGCCAGTCGATGGCAAAGTAAAAAACTTGCATTGCGGTCAACCAGCAGGGAAGAACGTAAAATCGCTTTGCGACCACGTTCCCCTCAACGACTATACGCCGAGCCCGTTGCTTCGCAACGGAATGCCTAATTACTAATTGACCTAATTTCTAATAAATTTCCATATTGGGATTTGTTTAGGAATTAGAAATTAGAAATTAGAAATTCCGCGCGTAGCGCGGTGATGATATAGTCTGAACTCATGAGCGATCATGAGGGCTCATTTGAGCCACTAATTAAAATGAGATCAAATCAAATTGAGAATTATAAAAAAACACTGAAACTATCAGAACTTCAAAAAGAAGTTTTGGTAGGAACTTTGTTGGGTGATGGCTGTTTGGAAACACAAAACAACGGCAGGACTTACAGATTAAAAGTCGAGCATTCACTTCAACAAAAAGATTATGTCGATTGGAAATATAACATTTTCAAAAACTGGGTTTTGAGTGAACCTAAAATCCGTGAGTACACAGTCTATGGAGTTGAAAGAGAAAATTATCGTTTTTCAACCGTAAGCTCCGGAGCGTTGAGATTTTACGCTCACCAGTTTTACGTAAATGGCAGGAAAATCATTCCTAAGCTAATACATAAAATGCTTACACCATTGGCGCTAGCAGTTTGGTTTATGGATGACGGTTCAATAAAATCCAGCCAACATAAAGCGCTTGTGATTCATTCTCAAAGTTTTAGCAAATTTGATCTGCAAAGAATTATCAAAGTTTTGGAAGATAAATTCGAAATCAAATCTGTTTTGCGAAAAAGACAGGACGGAAATGGTTACGTAATTTATTTATTATCCGAGACTATTGATAAGTTTATCTCGTTGGTTGGCAAATACATATTGCCCACAATGAGATATAAATTAGGAACACAATTGCCTAAAGAGTAACGGAGGCGTTCATTAAGGTTGGCTAGCTGCGGATGGAAATCGCAGCGATAGTGTAAAGGCACAAGCCAGCTTGACTGCGAGACGGATGTGTCGAGCAGGCGCGAAAGCGGGACTTAGTGATCCGACCGTTGGTCGTAGGACCGCGGAAGCTCAACAAATAAAAGCTACTCCGGGGATAACAGGCTAGTACTATCCGAGCGTCCACAGCGACGATAGTGTTCGGCACCTCAACATATCGGGGTGTTATGGCAGTAATGTCATATTTGCTCTGGCTTATAACGGTGAACTCGTAACTAGTAAGTGGTATAATTAAACTAGACGACAACACCGTGGGAAGTCTTATACAAGAACAAAAATCGTTAATTATCGGAGCCATTTTAGGAGATGGTTATTTAAGAATTGTTCCGGGCAGGATAAATGCCTTCTTGGAAATAAACCATTCTGCTAGTCAAAAAGACTACGTAGATTGGAAGTATAAAATCTTAAAAACCATTACTAAGAACGGGCCCAAATTAAGGAACGGCAACGGTGGCAGAGTCGCATATAGATTCTACACAAGGTGCCTTCCGGAAATTACAAATTTATTCAAAACTTTTTACAGAAATGGCAGAAAGCTTATTCCTGACAAGTTTGATATTGACGAATTAAGTTTGGCAGTTTGGTTTATGGACGATGGTTCAAGAAGTAGAAATGCTTTGTATCTAAATACTCAGCAATTTTCTCACCTTGACCAGATTAAATTACAAAATTTACTGAAGAAGAAATTTGATATAGATTCCAATCTCAATAAGGATAAAACTTATGAGAGAATCAGAATCATTACCTCAAGTGCTATTAAATTTTGCGGTCTAATTCGTCCTTATATCCCAAAGTCAATGGAATATAAACTTGCATAATGACCCCGTAGAGACTTGACCCAAAAAGGGTCGGAGTTATTCTTTTTAGAATAGCTAACACGCCAGCCCCGCCAACAGCTACGCAGTTGCGGGCGGATGAAGATATAGTCCACACTATTAGTAATAATAGGCAATGTACGATGTCGGCTCGAATTCGGGCCGTACCCAAAGCAATTTGGGTTGGCGAAATTTAATTATAATTTCGCAATCTTGGCTAATAACGGTGAAATCCAACCTATGATTTTTTGCTTTCGCGGGCAATTAATAATAGCGAGGTTTTTAGATTTATAACTACTTTAAAAAATGTTATAATTTAGAAAAGTTGGATAATACCGTGGGAAGTAAGTGAAACTTTGTACAGTATGTTATTATCTTCAAGACAAAAAGATATACTGATAGGCACGATTCTTGGAGATGGCCATTTGGAAAAGAATGGCCGAGATGTCAGATTACGCCTAGATCAAGGAATAAAACAAAAGGATTATTTAACTTGGAAATATAGAGAGTTTAAAAATTTGGCGACATCAAAACCAAGAATTATTACTGAGTTCCATAAAATAAAGCAGGTAAATATAACTAGAGCCCATTTCTCTACTTATACAAATAAAATATTTACATTTTGGAAAAATATATTCTATAAAGAAAGAATAAAAATTATTCCAAAAAACATTAATAATATTTTGAAATCACCATTGTCTTTGGCTGTTTGGTTTATGGACGATGGTTATAAGAGAAATGACTGTAATGCTTTAAGAATAAGCACGGACTCGTTTACGTTAGAAGAACAACAGCTGCTAGTTAAATGTTTAAAGAAAAATTTTGGAGTCAATTCCAAAATTCATAAAAAAGGAAAAACATTTAATATCTATATTCCCAATAATTCTGCAAAAAGATTTTGTCAGATAATTAAGCCGTTTATTGTAAATAGCTTATTGTACAAAGTTTCACTTACCCCGTAACGACTTGCCTTAATTTTAGGGCAGATAACCAATGAGGAGATAGTGTTCCCGACAACAGCACGAAGTGCTGGATCGAGGATCCTCGATTTTCGTGAACGAAAATCGGGTCAAAAATTGGTTATAATACGCCAACCCCCATGAGATAAAATAAATTAGTCTCACGGGGTGAAAATATAGTCTACGCTTCTAGTAATAGGAGATTTATGTGCGGCTTATCCTGGCGGTGAAGAAGCTGCCAAGGGTGAATTAAACCTTGCCCATCTAGAAGAGATTCTAGATAAAAATACCGACTAATAACGGTGGAGTCGTAATTAGATTAATGTTATGATTTAATTAATCTAAATGATAATACCGTGGGAAGTCTAGCGGAAAAATTAAACCTTAAACAAAGAGAATTTGGTGTCCTAGTTGGCACTATTCTTGGCGATGCATATATTGACCAGTATTCAAATGATGCCAGGGTCGCAATTATGCATTCTCTAAAACAAAAAGAATATGTTAACTGGAAATATCAGGAATTAAAAAGATTTGTAAAAATGTCTCCAATGGGATCGGAATATTATGATTCTCGATATAATAAAAAATATTTCTGGTGGAGATTTCAAACCCGACGTTTTCCCGAATTTAAAAGGGTTGCAAAGCTTTTTTACGAAGGAAAACGCAAAATAATTCCCGGGAATATTGATAAGATATTAACTAATCCGATTTCTCTTGCAGTTTGGTATATGGATGATGGCGGTCGAAGAATGGATTGCCATGGAATGTTTTTGAATACATTATCATATTCAAAAACGGAGCAAATTAAATTGCAAAAATGTCTTTTGAAAAACTTCGGAATAAACACGAGAATTCATTGGATTACCGACGGATTCAGATTATATATTCCCAAGAGCGAGGCAAGGCATTTTTGTGAAATTATCTCTCCCTATATTATACCCTCAATGGTTTATAAATTACCGTATGACCCCGTAACGACTGAATCCGCCGGCTTATGGCGGAAGAGATAGACAGAGTTTGCTCATCTATCAAACGTCGGGCCCGTCTCTCATCATCTTGAGAGCGGCGCAAGTTATAGTCTGTGCTCTTAGAAATAAGGGAAATTACACGTTGGCTGTTCGCCAATTAAAAAGCTACGCGAGCTGGGTTCAAACCGTCGTGAGACAGGTTGGTCCTTATCTGGTGCGGGCGTTGAAGTTTGAGGGGGGTTGTCCCTAGTAAAGTTTTGCTACTTTGCAGGGTAACCTGTATTGACAATTCGGCTAATAACGGTGGAAGCTCTGATTTGCAATAATTTCGCGGTCCGGAATTATTGGTGAAATAGATTAGAGTTAATACCGTGGGAACCGAGCGCATAAAATTTTATGTGCTTCGACCCGTAACGACTTTACCCTTTGTGGGTAGGATGGCTAGTGATTAAGCAAAGACTTATGGCTAGTCATAATATGCCGATTCCCAATCTGCGTAAGCAGAGGGAAAAGATATAGTCTACACTCATAGTGATATGGGATTATGTGACGAGAGGACCGGGATGAACGAACCTCTGGTCTACCAATTGTTTTGCCAAAAGCAGCGTTGGGTAGCTATGTTCGGTTCCGATAAGCGCTGAAAGCATATAAGCGCGAAACGGGCCCCGAGATTAGACTTCAAGGGTCTCCAACTTAGTAACTTTTCGTAACGAAATTTTTAGATTTAATGCGAAACGAAATAAAAATTTTGAGGCATATACAAATGTATGTCGAAAAATTTTTATAAAGTTGCAGCTTAAATATAAAAATTGCAGTAGAAAAGGTTATTGAGTTGGGGGCCCAAAGATCCCTCGGAGATTACGAGGTTGATAGGGCGCAGGTGTAAGTGCCGTAAGGCATTCAGCCGAGCGCTACTAATAGATCATTGATTCCTTACAAGATTAAGTCCCCACACCTAACGAGCATTTGTTCTGCAAGCCGCAAATCTTATTCTAATAGTCTCATTCGCATAAATATGGTTTGTGAATGATGACTGTTTTGATAAGCAGAACGGGATGATTTGCATATGCTCGTTAGGCGTGGGGATTAAGTCCCTATAAATAATTACATTTACCGCTAAAAATAAAAACAGCAGCTTGGTAGCTATACTGGAAGTGTACCACCTGTTCCCTTTCTTCACCCCCACACCAATTGAATACTGTGGAGGGTAGCTATACTGGAAGTGTACCACCTGATCCCTTTCTTCACCCCCACACCAATTGAATACTGTGGAGGGTAGCTATACTGGAAGTGTACCACCTGATCCCTTTCCGAACTCAGTAGTGAAATCTTCCAAGGCCTATGATAGTAATCGGCTTAGCCGGTTGCGAAAGTGGGTAGCTGCCCTCCCCAGTGAACTTTGTCAATTGGTGTGGGGGCGGGCTCAGTAGTGAAATCTTCCAAGGCCTATGATAGTAATCGGCTTAGCCGGTTGCGAAAGTGGGTAGCTGCCCTCCCCAGTGAACTTTGTCAATTGGTGTGGGGGCGGGCTCAGAAGTGAAAGACATCAAGGCCCATGATAGTACCGTGCACAGCATGGTGCGAAAGTAGGTAGTCGCCAGATTAATGGCCGATTTTAATTTTCTCTTCGGTGCCATTCTCGGGCTTTTTTTGTTGTCCGTTTCGGGATATAATTGTCTTGATGGATCCCGTTAGAGGTCTCGCTCGCGACGAAGTCGCGAGTCCGAAGGACCTTGGCGGGGCTACCTCTAACGGGATGGAAGAAGGCCCAAGAAAAATAAAACAAGCGTTCGTTGCCGTCATTTTTTTTCTGATTGTCGGCGGGCTTGGTTTTTTGGTTTACAGGGGAGTTCGTCCGCCATCGCCCACGCCAACTCCCAATCCGACAATAAATCTCGCGCCGATACAGGTCGTTTTTACGGAGCTATTTAATGTTGAAAACAATGACTATGATTTTTTTGCAAAAGTTACTAATCCCAATACCGAATACGGTTCTCCCGATGTTGAATACGAGATTTCCTTTTTCAATACCAGCGGGACAAATGTTTCACAAAAAGTCGGTAGCTTTTATATCCTCCCCGGCCAGACAAAATACGTCATTGATTCACCGCTGAAATTTCAGGAACAAATCAGCCGTGCCGATTTTGCCATTAAAAGCGTGGATTGGCAGAAACTTAGTTCGCTGGTGCTCGCGGGCGTGAACCTGGTGGTTAAAAACTCTTCTTATACTCAAATTTTGCAACCCGGCGTTTTCGGCAAAGTCGGGGGCGAGGTCTTGAATAATTCCGATTTTGATTTAAATAAAGCCAATGTTTCGGTGGTCTTGTTCGATTCAGAGAATAATCCCTTGGCTGTCGGCCAAACGGAAATTAATACTTTTCTGGCCAAGA
>Ga0315280_10007888_pt1 | contig 14121 bp, 11 predicted proteins | sample YL17G06_40_MG_FD_203697 | JGI IMG/M metagenome (GOLD analysis project Ga0315280, IMG submission 203697) | Sediment microbial communities from Yellowstone Lake, YNP, Wyoming, USA - YL17G06_40 | ecosystem: Environmental > Aquatic > Freshwater > Lake > Sediment | place: USA: Wyoming | collected...
CACGATCTTGGATATACCAAGATTGTTGACTGATAAAGAGTTTCGATGGGAGATTATAGGAAAGGTGAAGAATCAACAGGTCAGAGAGTTCTGGTTCTCTGAGTTCGAGAAATACTCCGCTTGGCTCAGAACAGAAGCTACATCCCCTATCCTTAACAAAATGGGGCAATTCTTGACCAGTTTCCCTCTCAGGAATATTGTTGGTCAGAAAGAGAATACCTTTGATCTTAGGAACGTTATGGACGAAGGGAAAATCCTGATAGTCAACCTTGCCAAAGGCAAGATCGGCGAGGATAACTGCTCGCTTCTGGGCGCGATAATAGTGACAAAGATATGGCTGGCTGCTGTGAGCAGAGCGGATTTACCAGAGGAAAAAAGAAAGTCATTTTATCTTTACGTTGATGAGATCCACAGTTTCCTGACTCTATCTTTTACTGATATTCTATCTGAGGCAAGAAAATATGGCTTGCACATGACCCTTGCTCACCAATACATTGACCAGTTGGATGAAAAGATAAGAGGAGCAATCTTTGGTAATGTCGGGACAATCATCTCCTTCAGAGTAGGGATTGATGATGCCGAACATCTAGCCAAGCAGTTTTACCCAATTTTCAAGGAAAATGACTTAATCAATCTGCCGAATTATCACATTTACCTAAAACTCATGATTGACGGAGCCACCTCTCAGCCATTCAGCGCAATAACATTACCGCCCCCGGAGAGAACGAAATCATACAAAGAAAGCATTATAAAGCTTTGCAGAGATAAATATTCCAAACCTAGAAAGGAAGTGGAAACGGCGATATTATTCAAACAGCCTTCTTATACAATTCTTCCAAACAAAACCTACAATCAGAAGCATTTGTTCTGATCGAATATTATTGTTGAATAAGCTGTTGATATGATATAATGTCCGGCGTAAAGAAAATTGAAACTAAAACGGAATCCATAGAATCTGCCTTTAGACATGGCGCAATAGACAGGGATGAACAGGAATGGAGATGACAAAGCCCAGGCTTTATCTGGAAACATCAGTATGGAATTTTATCTTCGCAGATGACGCACCTGAGAAAAAACAGATAACATTGGCTTTTTTCAATAAAGTTAAAAATGGCGAATACGAGATATTCATATCTGACACTGTTATCCAAGAAATAGAAAGGGCTGACGAAGATAAAAAACGACAACTATTTGAATCTATAGAGCATTATAAGCCTAAAGTATTAGAGATTAACGATGATGTAGGGCGTATGTCTCGGGAGTATATTTCGGAAGGCGTTATACCGCAAACGAAACTTGATGATGCTACACATGCGGCAGTCGCAACAGTGCATAGACTAGACGCCCTAATATCTTGGAATCTAAAGCATTTAGCGAATTATAATAAGATGGAACGTATTAACGAAGTAAATATCAGGAATGGTTATTCAAAAAGGTTGGAATTAATAACACCAATGGAGGTATCAGATGCAGAAATATGATAAATCATTAATTGAGGTTTGGGAGTGGAAAGATAAGGTTTATCAGGACTTTAAGGATTTAACGGTGGATGAGTATGTCAAAAAAGTAAGGGAAGAATCAGATGCAATAATGGCGAAACATGGTATAAAGCTAAAGAGAGTTAAAGCTAAAAAGGAATTGCAAAAGACAGCATGAAGCATTGAATTTGAATTCATCGGAGATAAAAAAGATGCCATTAACAGCGAAACAGCTCCGTCTTGCAGTCATCATTGATAAATACGTGAAGCAGACAATAAAAAACGGTGGAGATGACAAGGACTTGCTTATATCCATGTATGAATATATGGGAACCTTTAAGCAATTACTAGACAGTTCCACCCAACAGGAGATGAACGAACTCTGTCAGCGATATGATGGATCTTATCGCTTTGCTTTCCTGTTAGAGCGACTAGCTGAAGGGATCGCCAATGGAACGATTCCCGTTCCCAAATAGGTTGCGTTACTAAAAAGAATAACATAAGTTTGATCTATATGCCAATAAAAAATTGCGATACGAACTGGTTTCTCCTGAATACATAGCTAATATTTATTATCAGGATTTTTGCTTCCACCGCTTATTCAACTCTTTCAGTTCACGATTGATGCCCTTTAAGTTAAATGCAAGCGGATCAAATCAGAAGCTGTATGCGGTTCTATTTTGTTATATAATTCCTTTTAACTATCATACTTATAATTTACAAAAAGTAATACTATTTGTCAGGTTATAATTTACAAAAAGGATTGAATGTTAGCTTTCCCCGATACACGAAATTACCCATACGATTACTCCCCAAAAGATATCAATTTCTCTTTAGATAGACAGACCCACCAGCAGATTCAATGATGCGTATAAACTCCAACAGGGTTGTTCCTGCCATAATCTTAATCGGAGGACCCTCCCACTCAGATTCATAACGGGAAGTTCTAAGCCATGGATCTTCTCCTGAGTTGATTTGGTTGGCACTCAAACGACTACCAACATAATAAGAATTATATTCTTCAAGTGTCTGAAAGGGACCATCCCAGGCTACTTTTGTGATTGTCCAGGTTCCATCTTCTGACTCATAAGGCGGAGATGCATTATGTTCATAAGGAGCGTCATCCCAACCGTCTCCCGTCTGTTCTGATAACTTTTGGGTAGTAAAGTATGCCCAAGGTCCCTTAACATAGCAAAGTACGGGTTCTGTTTTGATTTTCTTTTTAGTATTCATATCCGTTTGAGCCCTCATAATAACTTGGTAACTAGGATACAACTGTGCCACAATTACGTCATCTTGGTCGCAATGAATTTCATAGATAATAGACAAAAATAGGACACAATCGTGCCATTAAGATGGCACGATTATCTCTATCTCGATGTTTTAGCAAGGACGTATTTACTGCCTCGCCCTTTTCCAGTGCTACTTAATACCCGTTCAACTAAATCTATTAAGTCACGATGGGCAGTCCGGGGGATACATCAGTCAATTCACAATATTCTCTACGCGTTAATGTCTGATGTGATTGGAGATATTCAATTGCCTTTAATTGGCGGTCATTCAGAACCCGGGCAAACCTTTTTAGTGGCATAATTGCCATTTGTTGCCGTTATTTTGCCGATAAATTGCCGAATCTTGCCGATAAATTGCCGAATTATCTTAACGCATAATAAGTGCCACGTCGTTTTCCATATTTGGTCAAAATACCCTTTTTTACTAAATCCTCTATATCATATCTTGCGGTGCGCTCAGAGATTTTAGGATGCATCCTTCTATATTCTGCGAGAGTTAATTGTTCATTCTTTTCAAAATATTCCTGTAAGCTTATCTGACGAACATTGAGTGCGCTAAGCAAGTCCTCACCTTCATGAGCCATAAACTCTTCAGCAGGTCCATAGATTGTCACTACGAATTCCCCGCCCGACTCAAGAAATTCTGGTTTTCTAAGCCCATGTTCTTTGAGCAGCCTTAGTGCCCGGGGAATACCAGAGCCAAGCTTTTCTATAAATCCCAAATCTTTGAAAACCTCGACCATAGCAGGATTACGCAATACAGAATGGCTTACTCCTTTCCGCAATTGTTCCAAATCTACCCCCGGCATCAGTTTACCCGGGCTGTGGACTTCGATTCTGTCATCAAACATAAATATCCTGATATGTTGCCCAACAAGGCTCCAGTCACGGTGTATCGCTGCATTGGTAACGATTTCCCGCACCGCTTCAACAGGATATTCTGGATAGTCAACGCGATGAAATCCTATAATCCTCCCGCCTACTTTGATATGCTTTCTAATGAAGGCGTCAGCGTCGTCTACTATTTTTGAAAGCGGTCCACGTAACTCCTTCCGGTCTATATACTCTATGACATCAGTGCCCTTAAATCTTACGCACATTACTTCACTTTGGAGAATAAACATTTGCGGCTCTTGGCAAAAGAGCAACATGCCGGCGTTAGTTGGTCTATACTGCTCGCCTTTTTTGATCAAACAGCCGATATTAGCTAGTAATTCTTCCTTACTAACATCAAGAAGACGACCGCTTTTCTGGCGTAGCTGAATAAATTGATCAACCAGGGTTTTATCTATATATTCAAGATCAAATCTGCTATTTGTCAGAAGCTCAAAACTCACTTCACCTCTGGAAAACACTAAACGCCGCAATTCTCTTGGAGTCAATGCCTCATCGCGAGTGCCAACTCTCAAGAAAAACTTACCGCCTACGCTATGTAATGTTTCATAATCTGCTGGCACGGTGACAGCAATAACAGTCTTTCCGTCTGATGTATCTATTCTCTCTAGCTCGATGGGCTGAAGTTGCGGATCGCAATGGCTTCGACTAGCAGCTTCATAGATAACGTTGTCCCGAACCCGATCAAAGTCGGAAACGCCCATAATTTCACCATCATTAGATACACCTATTAAAGCTACGCCACCATCAGCCGCAGCAAAAGCAGCCAGTGTCTCCGCTAGGGATCTGGGATAAATCCTAGCGTCTTTGAAGTCAAGAGTTTGACCTTCACCTTTTTTGATGAGTTCTTTAAGTTGCTTTTCAGTCATATTATACCTCTAGTTAGAATTGGATTTCGTTTTGTATTTAGCTGGATTATATCACCATCTGAGCCTATTTGCAATTTCTAAAATCAGGAAGCAAAGATGTTAATGTCAATTGATTTTATTGAACAACATGGAGTATAATGTGACGTATTCGCAATCATCTCATAGGCAAATATCGCTTTTGATCTAGGAGGAACCTAAATTGAAAGATTTATTCCGCGGTTACTATCGTCCAACTGAAGATGAATTCCGTATGTTGTGGAGCAAGGGTAAACGCGTAGCATTATTAGCTCATGGTACATGTTGATTAGTTTGTTTTGATATTCCGCCAAATCCGGCGCCACATAATGTAAGTAATGAATAACAAATCCATCTTAAAAAGCCTTTATTTTATGGGTCTGCAAAACTGACTGATCTGCATACAGTATATGCCAAATATCTCTAAAATTGCTATTTTTTCAGCATGGATAGGACAAAGATTGGCTATTTCCTATACAGATATGGTATGCAATCTATATTACACGCCCGAAGATTATATGCACTTCTGGATTGATATGCGATCTACTCGTATTGAAAAAGCTCCCACACTCTGTATTCTATATTCCATAGATGGTTCATCGTCATATTCGAGTTCAGTGGAAAAATCTAAATATTTATAACTATTCTGGAAGTTAGACCCATTTAGATGGATTTCTGGATACTTTCTATTACTGTAATTCTTTCGAACATCAGGAGCTGGAGATATATCTATGCGTGCTATAGGTTCTTTTGACTCGGGAAGTTGGGTTCTAGGCATCATTCTCGCTCTATAAGTGACATTGTATTTCCCACGCTCGGGGAGAGGTCGATATGGTCCGTAAATCGCACCATAACTAAATGTCCCATTGTCTGTTGCTAGAGCTTTTAATTCTACAGCTATACCATTTGTTGCTCCTGGATCCTCAACAATTTGCGCGGGACCGTTCTTGGGTAAATGCTCGGCTTGATATATTATAGTTCCTTTGGTTTCTTCCCATAACTTGTTAAATAGAGAAGGAATGAAGTCACCACTTCCAAACTCCTCCGCGATAGGAACAACTCTATTTTCTCCAAATTCTTTCTGGACTTTTGCTATTTGATTTCTGTCCTTATTTGCTACAAAAATTCTAAGGTCTTTATTTCTTTCCAGCGCCTCCTTGAACAGATTCTGAAATATATCATCACGAAAAGAATAACCGATCACGAGTAGAATCCTTGCTTCATATAGAAGTGTCGAGCGGAATTGATAGAACAACTCAGTGAATGGAGAACTGAATATTCTCTTTTCTTCAACAGGATATATGAGCAGTGATCCTGCTTGTTTTCCACTTGGGAGCTTCATTGATGGAGCAATGGCTGGTATTTCTAGAATATCAGACGATGTGGCATACCAATCAATAGATCCGTGTAGTTTGAAAAAATATTGTGGTATACAATCTTCTATGATTTTAGCTTCAAAAATTCTTGGACCCCAGATTCGAGATCGAGATACTTTTGAAGACGAAAATCCATTTACCAGAGCTATTTTCGGACGGTGAGTATCAATATTTGGATCGAGAAAAAGATTCCGCTCTTCATTGGAGGATTCAATTACGTTATCGTAGTTAGTAGTGAAGATTTTTGGATGATAACCACGAGCATTCAATAGCTCTTCGAAAAAACTATTATAATATTTGATCGCTTCATCTCTTCTCTCTTGAGGGAGCAAGCATTTTTCTTTTATATATTCCTCGATTTTTGTTTTCAGCTTTTTGGCTTTTGTTTGTATCTGCTCTAGTTTACCCTCATCAAAAGGGAGATCGAGTAATCTAATTCTTGACCGCAGATTACGCTCAGATAAGCCGTTCAATGTACTTAGAATCCATTCTAGGTCTTTTTCTCCGCTCTCCATTAAAAGATTGTGCCAGAGTTCCCTTTCATCATCTTTTATGGAGATTTTACCAGACATTATAGCGCAATCGAGTGAATCTACGAATTCACTCATGCCAGGTATACCAAAAGGCATCGAAGCTCCGGCACCTAGAAATATCACGAGTTCTTTAGGTTTGTCCTTTTTCATTGTTCCAATCAATTCGTGAGCATTCTGGACTGTAGTTTGCGATTGAAACTCATTATCTTTTGGATTTCCCTGATTTTCAATTGATTTGGTTATCACTACCTTTCCATCCATATTAGCTTCTTGCGATTCGGTCACTCTTTCAGATAATCCAGTAAGAAACTGCTGTATCTGTTCGTAATTGGAATCTGTATGTTTATAAGTGATTATCCGAAGATAATTATTAATACTACTATCTGCTGACCATTGTTTATCAAAGTTTGACGCCTCTTCATCACTTACGAATGCGTAATGCTTTTCGGCAACAGCTGGTATTATATTGCGATAAATTTCACCAAGAAACACAATTTGATCCGGATCAACCGGATTGCACCCGATAAATAGTATAGTCATGTTAGCGAGAATATTCTTTAAAAAATCTGAATAATCGGTTCTTCTAAAGCTACTCTTAATATCTTCTTGTCCAAATAAGATAGTATCTATTTGCTCCATTGTACCGAGTAGTTTTAACATGCAAAACTGATTTTTAGAAATCAATCTTGACACATTGGAGGTATCCTGATAGGTATAACATGGTGGCGATGTTCCTTGTATATGTGAATACGCAGATTCAAGTAATGTATCATAATTAGTTGTGAACACAGAGGCAAAGGGGAGTCTAGCAATTAGCTTATGTATGCCAGTAGGGTTTAGATCATAATAGCTTTTGTATATTTCTGTCATGCATTCATTGAATAATCTTTTTGTATGAAGCAACTTTTGTGTCCTAGAAACTGCCGTTACCATACTATCAGGAATCAGACTCTCCAATTCTTTTCGCTCACGTAAAGGCCCAATACGCTTTTCTAACCAATCCCACGTTTGGAATAGCATTTTTGACCAGCTTGGCAAACCTGCGAATTCTGAAAGCTGATGACCCACAAAAGCAATACACTTACCTGATCTAATCCGACTTACCAAATCTTCTGGAATATCCATATTAATTTCTTCCTCCCCCAGGTTCGATGTATTATTATCCATGCTTTTTCTCTTGTAGTTAACTTCAACCAATTCTTTTTAACTGACAGAATAGCATAAATTTAATCAATGTGCCACAGAAAAAAATGAATTATGCCTTTGCATGTGCTGTTTTTTCTTTACATTCCCCCTCATTCTGTGTTAAAATATTTTCAGTTAGACATTTTAATCAAAATGTCTAACTCACAACATAGCAATTTCAACCTCCTTTCCGTTATTTCAAGCCATTTCACAGCATTTCTCATCCACGAAACCTTGACAGCAAAATACGTCATATTTCACCCATCCTGTATTCACCTGAATCACACCTAACCCTTATACCACCTTATGTTTCTACATCACCGCCAGTTTAACACTTTGATTAAAATATATAACTGCAGCCCATCGAGGATAAAATACCTCTCGAAAGAAGAAACCGAGAGGCTTTTTTCGTGCATCAAAGACCGCAGAGACAAAGCTCTTTTCGGACTCACCTATCTCTATGGGTTCAGAATATCAGAAGCTCTTTCGCTCAAACCCTCCCACATCGACCTTGAAAACAAAAGAATACTCATCCACAGAGTGAAAGGCGGGATCGGTGGAGAACGACCGCTCTTCGGGACAGCAGAAAAACTCGTCAGAAAATATCTCAAAGTTAGGTTAGATACCGGCGACTCCCTGTTCACAGGCAGACAGGGCAACATCAGCAGGCAGAGAGTGCATCAGCTTTTCAAGCGATATGCACAGAAAGCAGGGATCGCCCCCAAATACTCCGTCCATTCTCTCAGGCACTCCATAGCCACTCATCTGCTCGATGCAGGGGAAGGTATCGAGTTCGTCAGAGACCACCTCGGACACACAAACATCCAGAACACCATGATCTACGCACAGATAACAAACGGCAGAAGGCAAGAGGCATTCGACAGGATAGGCAGAAGCTCTAAGATAGCGGAGATATAGGAGGTAACTGAATGAAGGTGAAGATTTGGCTTTTGATATTTTTACTTTTACTGGCATGGGGGGCAGAAGCTGACAGTATGGCGGCGGCTGGCAGCAGAATATTAGAACAGGGGGATAACCTCATTCATGGTTTCACGTATCTCAACGGGTACCTGTGGGCATCCACACGCACATCGCCATGCAGGATACTGAGGATAGATGCGGAGACACTAAGCTATGACAGGGTCATACTGGACGCTGGACTGAATGACGGAGAAGATATAACAGCGGCAGATGGCTACGTATGGGTGATACTCTGGACTAACCCATCCAGGATAGTGCGGGTGAATCCAGAGACGCTGGAATGGGAGGTCGCTGTGGCATTCCAGCAGAATGAGCTTTTTCAGGGCGGCTCACTCAAGTATGCCTTTGGCTACCTCTGGGCTGGCGGATGCTGCGGGAAGATAGCAAGGATAAACCCGAAAGACCTGAGCTATCAGGTATACGATTACTCCAGAGCCACCGGTAGTTACCAGTTTCACGCCATAACCAGCGGAGGAGGATACGTATGGGGATCGGCGCCAGCCTTCCAGGACTCGTGGTTCTGGGGGCGTGAATACATCGGGAACACGATCGTAAGGGTCAACCCAGACAACCCAACGGACTACTCCTCGGTCTTCGTAGATGACATCAACATGAGCGATGACATAGCATACACGGGCGGCCACCTATACGCTGGCAGTGAAAGCTCTCCCTCATACATATATAAGTTCAGCGATGACCTGAGCTACGACTGGATAAGAGCCGCTGATACGGTCTGCTACGGGCTTTACGCTTATGACGATGAGATATGGGGCACTTACGTTGGCTCTCCGGGGAGGATAATCAGGTTCGATCCCGACCTGAACATCGTGGCGATCTATCAACTGCCACAGGGATTCAAGGATGCAAACGAGATCGCCTTCGATGCCACAGGGAACATTTACTACGTCACGTGCTGGGACAGCCCTGCGAGGGTCGTGAAGCTCGAGAGACTGGAACTCCACTACTCGATCAGCGGCCTGCCAGACGAGGACAGGGGTGGTGTGATGATACCGGTAGAGACGTTTCCAGAAGGAAAGGGGTCGCTCATCCCTATCTACGTGCCGCCCCTGATAGACGGCTCTAACGTGATCAGGGAGGATGGCGGATGGAAGACGATAAGGGAGATAAGGAAAAGCAAGTTGAGCTTCCAGTGGGAAAAGCTGATAGCAGGCACGACTCTGGAATCCGCAGATACGCCAGCCGGGGCCGCTTTCTCAGCCATAGCGGGGCTGATCTCCGCTCTCGAAAATGCCCTTTCGGTATCAGAATGCAGGATAACCATACAGAGGAACGGTGAAGGGGAACTCAGAGCGATACTAAGCATCGGCGACCCTGACCGCAGGACGTTCCTCAGAGCCTACGCCGGCGATGGGTGGGTCGACCCTGTTGCTGACAGTTTCTGGGTGGTGCGTGCTGCGTTCTCGGATTGCCTAGCAGAGACCTTCCGTCTGGAGCCAGACGATTTCCCCGATAGGTATTATACCATCGGCATAAACATCGATCCTGCCCACAAGATTGACCCTTACGTGGGGTATCTCTCACAGTCAGGAGACGGGAGGGTCGTCATGACGCCCAGGGTCCATCCAGAGGACGAGTTAAGAGTGCGGCGCATAAACGAGTTCATAATTCCATACAAGATAGAGACAGTCATAGACTTCGCCGGTGATGCGTTCATAAACCTCATGGAAGGCACACTATCACCCGGGGTCATCAGGACAGTGTCCTACTCGCCATCTGAATCAGTCATCACGGTTCAGGGGCGAAGCCCCATCGAGATCCGTGTCCATGACTCTCAGGGGAGGGTCACAGGTCTGGTGGATGGAGAAGCGAGAGAGGAGATACCGGGGTCGCTGTATTATGGTGAGGGCAAAGCGGTCATCATCTTCTCACCCAAGGAAGCATATCGTTACGAGGTAGCGGGTACGGGTGAAGGGGAATACGGACTGGAAGTGAATTCAGTTGAAGGTGGGAAAGCTGACACTTTCACTGCCGCTGACATACCCACGTCGCCTGGCGCTGTGCATGAGTATACAATTGATTGGGGGGTTCTCTCTAAAGGTGAAGAAGGCGTCACCGTGCAGATAGATTCCGATGGCGATGGCACCTGTGAGCGGAGTGTCGTCTCAGACAGTGAGTTCACCCAGGATGAATACCTGACTGTCACAGGCGTCACATCGAACGGCAAGTATCCTGCAACCTGGGGCGATCTGAAACGGACAGAGCTTCTCCAGAACTACCCCAACCCGTTCAACCCCGACACGTGGATACCATATCAGCTGGCTGATGATGCGGACGTGGCGATCAGAATTTATGACGCTTCCGGTCAGCTTATCAGAACACTGGATTTAGGGCATAAGCAAGCAGGATTCTATACGGACAAAGATAAAGCGGTCCACTGGGATGGCAGAAACTCCGCTGGTGAGAAGGTGGCAAGCGGAGTATATTTCTATACCCTCTACGCCCGCTCATTCCGATCTACTAAGAAGATGACAGCCGCTAAATAGTTTTGACTGAATACAAGGAGGATACAGATGGTAAGAAAAACCTGTGTGATTTTGATGAGCTTTTTACTATTTACGAGCATGGCTACTGCTGAAGAAGCAAAGACACCAGAGATAACGAAGATCGAGAGGGTGCGCTGGAGCGGTCTTTCTCTGGGAGGATGGAAGATATTCGGCAACTGGGCAACAGTTCCCGAAGGTCAGGTAACACTCTTCGGCAGCAATTCACCATATTTCCGTCTCAATGGCAATGACAGAACTGTATTCAGGGGTCTGGGACGTGAAAGCAACCTCGCTCAAAGGATATTTCCCACGCTTCACAGCCATCGCAGGCTTCAGGAGATCATCGGAAGCAACGAGATGGCACGCCAATCCCTCATAAAGTATGATGTTCAGGTAGCGACAGGAGAGAAGTTCAGCGTGGTAAGCGGCGGTCTGAGCTTTGGCGGGAAAATGGGCATCACTGCTGGACTTGTGATGATGTTTCTGGGCTTTGGCGATACCAATGCCTTAGAAGCAGGAGAGATGCCGGGTATAGCCAGGACTGGATACACTGTCGGGGTGATAGGCATCGCTATGTGGACTATAGGTCAGGTAGGTGAGATAGCTGGCGAGTTCGTATCCAAGCAGGCGTTCAGTCACCTGTATGACAGCATGGAATACTACAACAAAGAACAAGCCAAAAATCCCTCACACTCGCAAGTCCTGTTGAGCGATAGATTCTGACGTGATGGCTGGTATACGTGGCGGTTTATGTAAACCGCCACTCAATCATACAACGAAAAGGAGAAAATAATGCTAAAGAGTTTGCGAACTATCCACTGGCTTATACTGTTTGCTTGCCTTATGCTGATCCAGTCCTGCGGAGAGGAAGCCTACTATGACATAGTCGTAATAAACGATGCCTGGCTATTCGGGACCTGCAGCATATACCTTGACGGAGAGTTCCAGTTCGAGCTGGATGTGGAAGAGAGTGACACCATCAAGCAGGTCAGAGAAGGCAAGCACACCATAACTGCCACAGATATAAGGGGGGACGTCATAGCCAAACAGACGGTCGACGTCTCCCGGGACCAGAAATGGGCTGTGTCCGATCACTTCTATATAGATTGGTCCTTCGACTAGCGATACGCATAATGACACCTCGTGAGCCATCTACGAACCGCTGTCAGGATGCGCTGGGACTTGCTCAATTTCCACAGTTTATTATGCTGATATTAAGCGGAACCAGCTATGAAATGTCCTAATTGCAAGAGTCCGAGCATAATCAGGAAAGGCAGGAGAAAGACCAAGTTTGGTTTCAGGCAGCTTTATCATTGCAAGGAGTGCAGGAGAGAGTTCGCTGAAAGCAAGCTCCTGCACAAAACTTATGGGCCCAAGGTGATTAGCAGCGCCATCAGCTATTCACGAGTTTAGCCCTGTTGAAACGAAGGTACAGTTCGGAAGGTTTTAAGGTTCGGGAGGTTTTGAAATTCCTATTTTTCCTTTTTTCCTTCTAAAGTATACGGTTTTGCCTTCCAGAGTATACGGCGGATTTGGGAAAGGGTTGGGGTTTGCTTGGAGAGGACTGGAAACGGCGTAGGTAGCGGATTCTGGAAGAGGGGTAAGATTTGGCTGAAAGGGCTGAAATGGGCTTTGTGTGTGGGCTTGGGGTGACGGACAGGGGTGAGAAAGGCAAGGATGTTGGGGAATGTCCGGGGCAAAGAAGCGGTGGATTTTGGAAGGGTGTTGCGTTAGTTTGGTTTTGAGCAAGAAAATCAACTCAACTTCAAAACATACGAATGGGTTGACTTTTTGTCGGGGTCTCTTAAAATTATTCCATGAGAGCGAGATCGAGGGCTAAGAGAACTCAAAAAGCAGGATATTAAAAGGTCAGGGAACGCTGGCAGTAATTAAAAATGAATTTATGAAGGATAAAATATTAAAACGTACAACGAGCCACAGGGAAGACTTGCTTAAGCGGTTGCGGAATCCAGAAGTGGCTAAAGCGTATCTGGAAGCGGCTTTTGAGTCTTATAAAAAAGAAGGTGATATTGGAGCCTTGCTTTCGGCTGTGTGGGATGTGGCTGAACCAGTGTGGACAATTAGAAATAATTAAGGACAGGACTTAGAATAAGCGTTATGATGCAAAAAACCTAATTGGCTTCAAAAGCAGGATCAACCTTGCTGTTTTTTCATGTATTGGGCTACTCCGTAATACGGTTCAGCTTTTAAATTCAATTCTGCAATTTTTGCAAGGAGAAAATCACGTAGATCAATCTGCCTGTCAAGTGCAGTGCGTAGGTCATACCCATCCATAAGGAAAATAACTTTGCCAGGATTTTGCTTCAGAAGAGGGGGAACGTTATCAGACCATCCATTTATGGAAAGAAATAATCCCATCGTTTGCTTTCCTGAACGACCGATCTGTCCACATAAACCATCAAGGTCTCGAATGTCACTAAGCTCCTTTCGCCAGCGACATTCAACGATGTAATGCCATCCTTCAAGTTTGAAGGCTCCATCAATTTGCTCACCGCCTTCATTCCTAGTAAAGCTGTTTATAACGGGAATTTCGTATAGAGTGAAAATTTGGTTAAGGAAATCCTGAAGTAGATAGCCACGGCGTTGTTCATCTTTGCTATTAGCAAGGTCGTCAAACATCATTAGCAAAGATTGAGACTCCTTTCTAAAAGTTGCAGCGCATTCCCGCTCCATCTGCTCAACCCTCTGAACTGTGACCCGCGATTGAAACTTATCATCTTCCAGATTTTCCTGATTTTCAATTGATTTGGTTATTACTACTTTTCCGTCCACTTTAGCTTCTTGCGATTCGGTTAGTCGTTCAGGTAATTCAGTAAGAAACTGCTGTATCTGTTCGTAATTGGAATCTTTATGCTTATAAGGGATTATCCGAAGATAATTATTAATACTACGATCTGCTGACCATTGTTTACGAAAGTTTGATGCCTCTTCATCGCTTACGAAAGCGTAATGCTTTTCAGCAAGAGCTGGTAT
>Ga0315280_10007889_pt1 | contig 14121 bp, 11 predicted proteins | sample YL17G06_40_MG_FD_203697 | JGI IMG/M metagenome (GOLD analysis project Ga0315280, IMG submission 203697) | Sediment microbial communities from Yellowstone Lake, YNP, Wyoming, USA - YL17G06_40 | ecosystem: Environmental > Aquatic > Freshwater > Lake > Sediment | place: USA: Wyoming | collected...
GCAATCAGAAGCCGAACGACCAGGAAGACGAGATAATCGAGGATCTGCCGTCGCCGCACGCCGGTCTCCTTCCATGGACAACCCCAGGGAACCCCAGGGGGACAGGTCCGATTTGTGCGAAGCACCGGGCACCGACCGAAGGTTGGTCGGGCCGCTCCGCGGCAAATCGGACCTGTCCCCTTCGCGCGTCGGCTATTTTCGCAGAGAAGCCCTCGGCACGCCAAGAGCGGTTTTGCCGTTCCCTTGCCCGCCGCCAGAGGGGATCGCGGGCCCCGTTATCGGCTGTGAAGCCCCGCGACGCCCACCGAGCGGGCCTTGAGCCGCGGATCACCCTGAAGCGGCAGCTCGACCACCCGGCCGGTCTCCGCCGACTTGTAAATCGCCAGGATGATCTCGACGGAGCGGCGTCCTTCGGGCCCGTCGACCAGCGGGGCGCCCCCCTTCTTGATCGCCCGCAGCACGTCGCGGAACTGCCGGGCGTGGCCGTGATGACCGATGGCGGCCGGGTCGGCGGCCCCGCCTCCGCCGCTGTGGCGCTGGGCCATCCGCGCGTGGACGGCGTCGTCCCGGGCCTTCTTCTTGGCGAAGTCCCACTTCACAAAATCCTCTTCCTCGATCACGGCCGAGCCGGTGCTGCCGTGGATCTCGATCCGCTTCAGATAGCCTGGATAGATCGCCGTGCTCGCCTCGATGACCCCCAGGGCCCCGTTGGCAAATCGCAGGGCCGCCACGGCGACGTCCTCGACGGCGATCCGCTGGTGGGCCATCAGGGCGGTCTGGGCCTGGACGGCCGCCACCGGACCCATCAGCCAAGCCAACAAGTCGACGCTGTGGATCGCCTGGTTCATCAGGGCCCCGCCGCCATCGAGCTCCCAGGTGCCGCGCCAGGCCCCGCCGTCGTAGTACTGCTGCGTGCGATACCACTTCACGTAGGCGTCGCCGACGGTGAGCCGGCCGAAGCGGCCCTGATCCACCGCCCGCTTCAACTCGACGCTCGTCTGGTGGAACCGCGAGGGGAAGATCGTTGAGAGGACGACGCCGGCTTTGCGGCAGGCCTCGATGATCGCGTCGCAGCGACAGAGCGTAATCTCCAGGGGCTTCTCGACGATGACGTGCTTCCCGGCCCGGGCCGCCGCAACGGCCGGCTCCATGTGGGCGCCGCTGGGGGTGCCGATGGTCACCACCTCGACCGCCGGGTCGGTCAACAGGCGATCCAGGTCGTGGTAGGCCCGGCAGCCGGTCTCGGCCGCCAGCCGGTCGGCCGCGGCCGGGACGCTGTCAAAGCAGGCCGCGAGCTTCGCGCCCGGCACGTCGCCGATGGCCCGGGCGTGGAACCTGGAGATCATCCCACAGCCGACAATGCCGAATCCGGTCGCCATCGAGCACCTCCCGTTGTCCCCATGATTCTGGTCGAGATGACCCGGATTATAGGGGTTCACGACGGGTGGTAAAAGGGGGACGGGGAAAGAGAAAGGATGAAGGATGAAGGATGAAGGATGAATGGCAGGGGATCAGGGACGAGGGGCAAGGGATGAGGGACGAGGGATGAGCCAAGGGCCGCTTGCGGCTCAGCCGCCGGAAGCAACGGCCGCTTGCGGCTTAGCCGCCCCACTGGCCCCCTTGGCAAACCAGGAACATCGCCAGGCTCGTGCCGTTCAGGGCCACGTGGAGCACGACCGACGGCACGATCCGGTGGGTCCTTAAGTAGAGCAGCCCTAGGACCAGCGTGAAGAAGAACAAGGCGACCGGATCCGCAGCGACGTTGCTCGGCAAGACTAGGTTCATCAGGAGTTGGATGAGGTAGACTGGGGGCCCGGCCGCCAGAAATGCCAGAAGCCCCAGCCGTACGTCGGGCCACAGCCGCTCCGGCGCCCAGCCGAGGTCGTCGGCCGTGGCGCCCGCCGTGGCTCGCACCAGCCAGACGGCCAGCACCGCGGTGGAGAGGCTCACCGCGCCTTGGAAGGTTAGCGCCCAGAACAATGCTTCTCGATCCCCGACCGGCCTGGCAGTCCGAAAGTGCATCATCGCGAACACAAGGGCAATGCCCAGCACCGGAAGCAAGCCCGGGACGAGCTTTCGTAGGCTCCGGACGCGCCGCCGCGCCAGCATCTCCACCTTCTCCAACCATCCCTGGAGGAGGAGTCGAAAGAAGATCTCCTCGGTCACCGGGGCAACAACAGCCGCAAGCAGAACCGCAAGCGCGACTTTCGTGGGAGTCCGGCCCTTTTCCAGGGCAATTAGGAGGGGGTGCTCGCGCCGGGGTCTCGCGGGCTCTGCGGACCGCGCTTTCGCCGCCCCCGCGGGCTGGGAACTCTCGTGCGTCGCGGCCAGCCGGCCTAGACCAAGGACCTCGCTCAAGCCGCCCAGTGCCAGAAAGATCAGCACGACCAGCAGCAGGTGGAGGCCCTGCCAGGGAACTTGGCTGCGCCGCTCGTAGGGCACGATCGGCTCGCCCCGCCGCAGCCGGTCGGCAATGGCGGCCCACACCGCCAAGCTTCCAAGCCCCAACAGCGGAAGCCCCACGGACACGAGAATCCAGCGTCCCAGGCCCGGCGGACCGTTCATCGGCTGCCCCGCAGCAGCCGGGCCGCGGCCACGATGTACACCAGCCCGGAGTAAACCGTCAGCAGCACCGTCGACCAGAGCGAGACCACCAGCAGCCACCAGACCCACCCCGGCGGCTCCGACTTGACCACGGTGTAGTCGAGGTAAAAGAGGCAGACCGGGGCGGCGACGCACTGGAGGACCATCTTCAGCTTGCCCGACCACTTCGCGGAAAAGTCCGACCCTTGGTCCTCAATGAAGCTCCGCAGGGCGGTCACCAGCAGTTCCCGGCCCACAATCACTACCACCATCCACGGCCGCAGCCCCCACGGTGTGCTCAGCATTTCCGGCACGGCGAGCAGGAAGATGAAGGTCCCGCACACGATCACCTTGTCCGCAAACGGGTCGAGGATCCGCCCCAAGGTGGTGATCTGCTGATACTTCCGCGCGAAATAGCCGTCCAGCCAGTCGGTCCCCGCCGCGATCACAAACAGCACCATGCTGGCCAGGTAGTGCTCGGTGGCGATCAGGCCGAACATGATCACCGCCAGCACCAGCCGCAAGGCGGTCAACTGGTTGGGCAGATTGAAGGCCGACGCCCACATGCGCCGCAAGCGCTGCGCACGGAGTGCCCTGAGTCGCTCGGCGCGGACGGACATGGTGCTCCTCGCTGGGGCTGCCTAACCTATTGTAGCACAAACCTTTAACGGGGTTCTCCCGTCGCCACTGCCACCAAATCATACTCCCGGGCCGCGACGACTTCGCAGCGGACAATGCAGCCGGGGGCCAGGTCCCTGCCGGTCACGTAGACGACGCCATCCACCTCGGGGGCATCGGCGTAGCTCCGGCCTACGTAGGCGTCTTGCTCGTGAGGAATGCAACGGTCGATCAGGACCTCCAGCGTCCGGCCGACCTGCGACTCGCCCCAGGCAAAGGCGATCTGCTGCTGCGCAGCCATCAGCCGGTCGCGCCTTGCCCGGGCCACTCTCGGGGCGACCTGGCCGGGAAGCCTCGCGGCGGGCGTGTCCGGCTCCCTGGAGTAGGCAAACACCCCCAGCCGCTCGAAACGCCGCTGACGGACAAAGTCGAGCAGCTCCCCGAACTGCCCCTCGGTTTCCCCGGGAAAGCCGGTGATCATCGTGGTCCGCAAGACAAGCCCCTCGATCCGCTGACGCAGTTGGTCCAGCAGCCGCTCCGTCTCCGCCCGGCCCACGCGGCGATTCATCTGCCGGAGTATCTTGTCGTTAATGTGCTGAAGTGGCAAGTCCAGGTAGGGCAGAATCTTGGGCGCCGAACTCAGGACCTCGAACAGCTCGTCGGTGAAGTGCATCGGATAGAGGTACATCAGCCGGACCCACTCCAGCCCCCGGATGTCAATCAGCCGCTTCAGCAGGGGAGCCAGCCGGGGCTGACCTTCGAGGTCGATGCCGTAAGAGGTGGTGTCTTGCGCGACCAGGACCAGTTCCCGGGCACCATCGGCCACAAGCTGCTCGGCCTCTGCAACCACCTGGTCCATGGGTTTGCTGACGTGCTTCCCCCGGATTCTTGGGATCGAGCAGAAAGTGCAAAGGCGGCTGCACCCCTCTGAGACCTTGAGATAGGCCACATGGCGGGGGGTGAGCCTGAGACGGTCCCGGTCGACTAGCGGGGCCATGGCAGGGGGACCGAAAATGGTCCGCTGCTCCGCTACCCCGCCCATCAACCGCTCCGCCGCTCGGGCAATCTCGTCCCGTGCGAACAGTCCCACCACTTGATCTACGCCGGGACAGTCCTCCAGAAGGGTTTCCCTGTTCCGCTCGGCCAAGCAACCGGCTACGATCACCCCCCGGACGAGCCCCCCCTCTTTGAGCCGCACCATTTCGCGGATCGCGTCCAGGGATTCCTGCCTGGCCGCCCGGAGGAAGCCGCAGGTGTTGACGATCACGAAATCCGCCCCCTCCGGCTCGCGGACCATTTTGTACCCCTCAAGCTCCAGCAGCCCCAGCATCCGCTCGCTATCCACAAGATTCTTGGGACAGCCGAGACTGATGATCGAGCAGGTGCCCTTCGAATTGGGGGGAACAGTCTGCGCCAAGGGAACGTCTGGGGATGGATTGCGGGTGCCATGCCCACGCTTGCCGTCGGCATGTCTGCGGGCATCGGCCGCCGCGCGGCGGTCTCTGGGTCGCTTCCCGTGAAAATGGCACGATCCCATTATCCTACCGGCTTGGGCAGATGCCGGTAAGTGGCCCAGAGGCGATCCTTGCTCCCCGCGGAAGCCGAGGTATACTATACCTATGTACACTTAAACCGCATCACTTTCCCCGGCCAAAGCGGGAGGTGGACCGTGTTTCCCGGCATGACTTGCGAGGAGATTTCCGCCGGCCTGGACGCCGTGGTGATGCAGGTCCTGGAGCAGGCGGGGATTTACGAGCCGCCGGTGGATGCCTTCGTGCTGGCCCGGTCGCTACGGATCACGGTCGCCGAAGACGAGCGGCAGCAAGGGCGGGCACGCTACGTTCGCCTTGGCGGCCGGCGGGGGCGGAGCATGCGGGCGACCGTGCTCCTTCGGCCCGAGCCGCGGATCGAGCGCCGCCACTGGGCCCTGGCCCACGAGATCGGCGAGCACGTGGCCCATCGGGTCTTCGCCCGCCTGGGCACCGACCCGCGAGAAACCTCGCCGATGGCCCGCGAGGCCGTGGCCAGCCAGATGGCGGGCCGGCTCTTGGTGCCGACGGCGTGGTTCGGGCCCGATGCGCTGGCCGCAGGCTGGGACCTGTTGGCCTTGAAATCGCGGTACGCAAGCGCCAGTCACGAGCTGATCGCGCGGCGGATGCTGGAGGTGCCGGTCCCGGCGATCATCACGGTTTTTGACCAGGGCCAGCTCTATTTCCGCCGCAGCAACGTGCCGGGGCGGGTTCCCGCCCCGTCGTCGGCCGAGGTCCGCTGCTGGCAACGCGTGCACGATCGCGGCCGGCCCGAGCGGGCCGCCGATGGCCTCCGCACGATCCAAGCCTGGCCGGTCCACGAAGAGGGGTGGAAGCGGGAAATCCTCCGCACCGAGGTCGAGCTGGAACCGGCTGGGTAGGCTGCGCTCGGGCAGTGATTCGATCAGATAGGAAGCGCACGCTAGGGCCGGCCGACTGTTGTTCGTCCGCCGAAGTACTCGCGTAGGTCCTTGGCCCAGCTCTCATCACAGCCCTCGGCCCGGCGAAGCAACTTGGGAGCGTAAGGGAGAAGGTCTGCTCTCGGATACGTGCGGAGAAGTGCGGGCACGAGGTAGCAGCGGCGATCCGGGGGTTGGGCGCATCCGGCGAATGGAATGCAAGGCAACGGCTTGTCCTGCGCGAGAATCGATACTAGTCGCTCTAGCACCCGTGCAGAGGGAGGCAGCAACGCGAGCGTCTCGGGACGGTCTTCCTGACACAGGACCTCCGTTGCGTCTCGGTCCCCGGCGAGCGCTAGTACCAGCGCGGCGCGGATCCGGAGATCCGGATCTTCCATAAGCTCCTGCCAACGCGATGATTGCCGAGTGGGGCCGATGATCTGGTAAAGCGCGCTGAGGAACTCCTCGGAGAAGAGCGTGGCATGTTCTGGCAGGCACGCGAGCAGGACTCCTTCGATTTCGACCCGCGCCCCACGGAATTCCGCGGGGAGTTTCGCGGCCAACGATTCGGCGGCCTTAGGCCCGACGGGAAGGGAAAAGACTACCGCGTCGTAGCCGCGGGCAATCCCGCGGTGGACACGAAGAGACGGCCAGATGATGCTCGCTGCCCCCTCTTCGCCGCCCCCGCGATGTTTCAAGACATACCGGACCGCGTCGTATTGCGAGACGATTCGAGTGCCGTCCGAGATACTCTGTCGCACTGGGCCCTCCAATTGCACATCCATTCCAACCCCGGCAACCGGTTCGAGCCTGACAGATTCCCGCGGCCGAAGCAACGCCTCCGAAAAGCCCCCCACCGCGTGGCTCTTTTCGTCGAACACCCAGATCCGATATTGATGACCGCGGTACCTCGCTACGTCGTCGCCCGTCGTGAGAAGCACGGGACGATCCTTCTGCATCTTGACGGCCAGCGAACTCAGGCCGATGCAGGCCAAAACCATGACGACGAGCAGGGTCCGCAGGCTGTACTGGAACCATCGACGCTTACGGGGAGGTGAGCCGATTTTGGGTTCAGGGAGTTCCATACGACTACGGTTGGCACCGCCAACGCATGCACCAGTCGTACACTGGTTCTCATCCGATTTTACGTCGTTTGGTGGAGCCCGGCAACGGCGGCTAGGACTCATCCAACAAGTCCAAGCACTTCTCAATCGCTACACTGGCGACCCTTGCCCGGCAGGCGTGGCCCCCGAATCGGCGGTGTGCCACTGCCTGGCGCAACGCTGACAGTGAATGCCAGCTATGGGCGGCGCTGCTTCTGGCGAGAGGGTGTCCGGGAATCGGCCGAGTCAGAACCGGGGTTGCGCGTGTGCTCGTCAGCCGCGGAGCGGCGAAAGACGACAGCCCACGGCGCAAGCCGTGGGTGGCAGGAAGGGAACCAGCGCGGAAAGCCCCGTAAGGGGCGAAAGAGCCGCTGGCAGCGATTTCCTTCGCCCCTGCCGGGGCTTGCCGTGTATGGCGCAACTCCTTCCCCAGGGCTCGCGCCCTGGGCTATCATCTTTCGCCGCTACGCGGCTAAATGATCGAGCTGCCAGAAGAGGTCTTCCACCAGCAGCGGCTTGGAAAGCACGGCGTCGGCGCCGGCGGAACGCAGGCGGTCGCGATCCTCGACGCGGGGGAAATCCACCAGCGCGACGATCGCAGGGCGAGGCACCCAGGCGTTCAGCCTGCGGAGGTGTTCCAGCTCCTCGCCGCGGCCGTCCGTGGCGTCGAACAGGACGAGCCGGGCGGGCCCGGGAGCGTCCAGTCGGTCGGGCCGCAGCCACGCGGTCGTGAGCCCGGCCCGGCGGCAGGCCGCGGCCAGCCATTCCTGCATCTCGAACCGTGCCGAGTAGATTGCGACCAGGCCCTGGCGTTGGGCGATGGGCTCCTCGGCCGAAACGAGGATCTGCTCTTCGTCGCTGGCGGTGGAGGGGAGCGACCAGGCCGAGCATCGCCCCTCGTGGAGGCGGCTCAACTCCCGTTCCGCGCGGGCGACCCATTGGTGCCAGTAGACGCGGATCGCTCCCGGACAGGCCCGGCCGGTGCGGGTCTCCCCTTCGCACCAACTCCCCAGCAGGGCCACGACGCGGGCCAGGGGAGCAAGCCGCCGCAGCGAGTCCACCCGCTCCGCCGGGAACTCGCCGGGAAAGCCCTGGGCCACGACGATCAGGTCGACGGGGTCCTCGCCCTCGGCCAAGGCCGCGGCTGCCGCGCTTGCGTCCGCGGCCGCAATGACCCGCCCCCATCGCTCCAGCACTTCCCGCGCCTCGCGGAACTCCGCCCGATCGGTGTTGCCGACCACGAGAATCGAGAGCTCAGGCACGCCGCGGGCTCCTGTTGCGAAGACGATGCGACGAAGGGAATCCAAGACCAACCGCAGAGCCGCGGAGAAGCGGAGCGGACGGTGACACGCCCTGAGGAACCTAGCGCGGCCTCGCTCCACTCGGCCGCAATCGGTGTTGCCTAGTCAACCGAGCAGGGCGGTTAGTTTTTTCCTCCCCCCAGTTCTACCCGGGGAGTTTCTCTTCCGTCTCGGCGATCAGCTTGTGGGCCGCAAGGGCATCGGGGGCTTGGCGGATGCTATCGAGAAAGCCGGCGGAGCTGATGACCCGGCTGAGCCGGGCGAGCGTCCGCAGGTGTCCGCGATCCTCGACGGAGGCAATCAGGAAGAAAACGTCGGTCAGCGATCCCCTCTCTCCGCCAAAAGGGATCCCACCCGCCGTGATCCCCAGCGCCAGGATCGCCTGCCCCAGGATGTTCGGCATGGGACGCCGCGGGTGGAGCAGGGCGACCCCGTTGTCCATCGCGGTCGGATGGAGGTCTTCGCGGGTCCGGATCGCTTCGGCCATCTTCTCCGGGTCCCAGAGGTAGCCGGTCCGCGCCCCCAGCTCGGACATGGCGGTGAACACGGAACTGCGGGTCCGGGCCTGAAGAGGGATGGCAATCGCTTGCGGAGGGAGCAGTTCGGCGATGCAGACGGGCGGTGGCTCCTCGCTTCCAGCGGGCCCCCGCAGCACTCCCTCGACGTCCACCAACTGCTGCTCGTCCGACAGCCCGATCCGCGTTTCCAGCCAATGATGGATGTCCGCTCGGCAGAATCGCCACTCGCCGCCGACCTTGCGGCCCGGGAGCTTGCCGCGGTCGGCGAGCCGGGTGACCTGCTGGGGCGTGAGGTGGAGATAGCGGGCGAGGCTTTCGATCTTGAAATCCTGGGCGGGCATGGCTGGCAGGGCGTGCGCAAGGCCGCATCGGGTGAGGACTTCGGTCTTCCTATGTTCGCTGATTTCGGCCGTCGTGTCCAGAGCATTCTATCGCGCTTGCGGGACGCGAATTCCACCTTGACAGGGAGGCCAAAATGGCGACAATCCCCCCGCCACGTCACCCGCAACTTCGCAACGTAAGGCACGGAGGCCTTGCGCGATGCGCGTTTGCACCCCGGCGGCGCACCAGGTCAGTCTGCGCACGTTGTTCCCCGAAGCCGAGTTCCTCGGCGCTGGCGACATCCTGGCAACCTCCTGCTGCTGCGATTCGCGGCGGGCCGAGCCGGGGAGCGTCTTCGTGGCCTTTGCCGGGCCCGTCCACGACGGCCACGACCACGCCGCCGAAGCGGTCGCCGGCGGCGCGACGGCGGTGCTCGCCCAGCGGCCGATCCTGGGGCTGAGCGTGCCGGTGGCCCTCGTTCCCGATACCCGGGATGCCTACGGGCGGCTCTGCCAGGCCCTGGCCGGGGACCCAAGCCGCCAATTGAAGGTCATCGGGGTGACCGGGACCAACGGCAAGACGACCACCACCTGCCTGATCGCCAGCATTTTGAACGCGGCGGGGCACCGGGTGGGGATTCTGGGAACGCTGGGGTGCTGCGACGGTCGCCAGGTATCCCCCCCCACGCTCACCACGCCCGCGCCCGACGAGCTGGCCCATTGCCTCGCTCGCATGGTCCAAAACGGCTGTTCCCACGCCGTGATGGAAGTCTCCAGCCACGCGTTGGATCAATCGCGGGTGGCGGGGATCGCCTTCGACATGGCCTGCGTGACCAACGTCCGCCGCGACCACCTCGACTACCATCACTCCATCTCCGACTACCGTCTGGCCAAGTCCCGGCTGCTGGGCTGCCTGGCTCCGGAAGGGCTGGCGGTGATCAATGCCGACGATCCCGCGGCGGCCGGCTACCTGTGCCAGATCGACGGCCCGGTGCTCACCGTGGCTATCCGATCGGCCGCGGAAATCACTGCCGCGATCCTGGAACGCGCGGCCAGCGAGCAGACCTTCCTGCTCACGGCGGGAAGCGAGACGGTGCCGGTCCGCACGCGGATGATCGGCACCCATCACGTCTACAACTGCCTGGTGGCGGCGGCGGTCGGCCTGGCGTACGGGATCGACCTGCCCACCGTCGCCCGCGGCCTGGAGGCGGTGGACTACGTGCCCGGGCGGCTCCAGCGGATCGAGTGCGGCCAGCCTTTCGCGGTGTTCGTGGACTACGCCCACACGCCCGATGCCTTGTCCGGCGCGCTGGGGGCGCTGCGGGGAGTGATCGAGGGGCGGCTGATCTGCGTGTTCGGCGCCGGCGGCGACCGCGACCGGGGGAAGCGGCCGCTGATGGGCCGGGCCGTCGAGGACGGGGCCGACCTGGCCGTCCTGACCAACGACAATCCCCGCACCGAAGACCCCCAGGCGATCCTCCGCGACGTGTTGAGCGGACTCGACCGCCCGACGGCCGCGCGAGTCGTACCCGATCGGGCCGAGGCGATCGCCTGGGCCCTGTCGCAGGCCCGCACCGGCGACTGCGTGCTGGTAGCCGGCAAGGGGCATGAAACCTACCAGATCCTGGGCACGACGCGGATCCCCTTCGACGACTGCGAAGTGGCCCGCACCTGGCTCTATGCCAACCAACCGGACGCAGTCTCCGCAGGCCGGCTTTATGAGTAGCTTGCACGATCTCCATCACGCCGTCGGCGGCAGGGTGCGGATGCCCTCGGGCATCCGCGACGCGCGGGCGGTCCCGCTCGGACCGGTGGCGATCGACAGCCGCCGCGTCGAGCCGGGGGACGTCTTCTGGGCGCTTTCGGGCAAGCATCACGACGGCGCCGAGTTCGCCGGCGAGGCCTTCGCCCGGGGAGCGGCCGGGGCCGTCGTCCACCGGCCCGTCGAAGCCCCCAGCGACCGCTGGATCGTCCAGGTCCCGGACAGCCTGGAAGCGCTCTGGCACTGGGCCGCCTGGAAGAGGCGGCGGTTCCCGGGACACGTCATCGCCGTCACGGGCAGCGTGGGCAAGACCACCACGCGGCAGATGATCCACGCCGTGCTGACCAGCCGGCTGGAGGGGACCGTCAGCCCGCGAAACTACAACAACCACGTCGGCCTGCCGCTGAGCATGCTCCAGATCGAGCCGGATCACGACTACGCCGTGCTCGAGCTGGGGGCCAGCGGGCCGGGGGAGATCGCCCGCCTGGCCGGATTGTGCTCGCCGACGATCGCGGTGATCACCCAGGTCGGCGACGCCCATCTGGGCGGGTTCGGCAGCCGGCTGGAGATCGCCGAAGCGAAGGCCGAACTGTTGGCCGCGCTGCCGCTGGACGGCTACGCGGTGCTCGGGGACGACCCCTGGCTGCGGCGGATCGCCCGCGCGTGCCAGGCCCCGATCACCTGGGTGGGACAGAGGGCGGATTGCGACCTGGCGGCGGCCGACGTGCACGCCGCCGACGGCCGGCTCCGCTTCCGCCTGGCCGATCGCCGCTTCGCGGTCCCGGTCTGGGGACGCCACCACCTCACGGCGGCCCTGCTCGCGGTGGCGGTGGGCCGGCTCCTGGGCGTCGGCCTGGAAGCCGCGGCCCAAGCCCTCGAAGGCTTCGACTCCGTGCCGATGCGGTGCGAAGTGATCGAGCGGCGCGGGGCGACGATCATCAACGACACCTACAACTCGAACCCGACCGCGATGCACGCCGCCCTGGAGCTGTTGCGCGATTTCGACGCGCCGGGCCGGCGGATCGTCGTGTTTGGCGACATGATGGACCTGGGGGACGAGGCCCTCCTCAAGCACCGCCAGTTGGGCGGCGAGGTGGTCACCATCTGCGGCGCCGACTTGCTCATCGCCTGCGGCCGGTTTGCCGACGACGTCGTGGCCGCGGCCCGCGCCGCCGGGATGCCGCACGCCCGGGCGATCCCCTGCCGCACCCCGGAGGAGACGTTGCCGTATCTCGGGCAGGCGATCCTGCCGGGGGACGTGGTGCTGGTCAAGGGCTCCCGCGCCCTGGCCATGGAACGCATCGTGGAGGCCCTCGAACACTACCCGCAGCGGCGGACCGCCTAGCCGCCAACCAATTCATCAAGGAGCAGTTGCCAGCAACAGAGCGAAACAATTTACCAAACCAGTGACAAACTCCGCCGGTTGTGTCGAGTATGCGGGAACTCGGCACCACCCTCCCTCCTGGGGTAGGAGCGTCAAACTTGCCGGCTCGATGCGGCTTCTGGGTCAGCCGCTGCGGCAAGTGCTTCTCGGTGGAGTTTGGGACTGAGCGCCGGGGCGGCGCTTTGCGCCGCTCCGGCCGCTCAGGGATAACATGCTCATCCGGCTCCTTGAATCCTTTGCTTCGCTGGAGAAAATCACCCTCCGCGCGGCGCTGGCCGCTGGCGTCAGCTTCCTGTTGGCGCTGGGGCTCGGGCCGCGGCTGATCGCCTGGCTGCGGGCCCGCTTCCGCGAGCCGATCATTAGCGACTCCCCCCAACTCGTCGAGCTGCATCGCCCCAAGGAGTCTACGCCGACGATGGGCGGGTTGTTCATCGTGGCCGGCCTGGTAGCTGCCATGCTCCTGTTCGGCGACCTGGCCAACCGCTGCCTGCAAACGGCCCTGCTCGTGGCGATCGGGCTCGGCGGCTTGGGAATGATCGACGACTTGACCAAGCTCCGCAGCGGCTCCCGCGGCATCTCCCCCCGGGCCAAGCTCCTCGGACAGACCCTCGTGGCGACGATCGCGGCCGTGATCCTCTACCAACACCACGCCTCGGTGCCCGACGGCCTCGCCCTGGCCGTCCCCTTCACCCGCCTGTGCGTTCCCCTCGGCATCGGCTTCGTCCCTCTGGCAGTCCTGGTGATCGTAGGTTCCTCCAACGCGGTAAACCTGGCCGACGGACTGGACGGGCTGGCCGGGGGGTGCTTGCTGTTTGCCGCCGGGGCGATGGGCATGGTCGCCTATGCCAGCGGCCACGCGGGGCTGGCCGCCTATCTCGGCTTGATCCGGATTCCCGGGGCGGGCGAGATGGCCGTGCTGGCCGGCGGGATGATCGGCGGCGTGCTCGGCTTTCTCTGGTTCAATTGCCATCCCGCCCAGGTCTTCATGGGCAACACCGGTTCGCTCCCCCTGGGCGGGCTGTTGGGGCTGGTGGCCGTGGTGGCCCGGCAGGAACTCCTCCTGCCGATCGTCGCCGGCGTGTTCGTGACCGAGGCGGCCAGCGTGATGCTCCAGGTCGGCTGCTACAAGTGGCGGCGCCGGCGGATCTTCCGCTGCGCCCCGCTGCACCACCACTTCCAGTTCCTCGGTTGGCCGGAAAGCCGGATCGTGGTCCGCTTCTGGATCGCCGCGGCGCTGTGCGCCCTGTTGGGCCTGGGCGCGGTGAAGCTCAACGTCTCCGACGTCGCCGCGAACCGCTCCCCACCCGCAACCGCCGCCGCCGAGACCACCAGGCGTTGAGCTCAATACCGCGCGTTGAGCCCAACGATTGGGCTGACAAGCCGCCATTGATCCTGAGGAAACCGCCACTGATCCTGATAAAACCGCCATTGACCCCGAGAAAACCGGCCCCGATTCTGAGAAAAGCAATGAAACTTCCGTGTAGCGGGGCCGCTTGCGGCCCGCGCTGTTCCGCCGCCCACACCCGGCCACAAGTGGCCGGGCCCCACGTCGTGTTCGCCGGGGGCGGAACGGCCGGGCATCTTTTCCCCGGCTTGGCCGTCGCCGGCTGCCTGGCGGGCCGGCGGCCAGAGCTGCGGATCACCTTCGCCGGCACCGGGCGGGACTTCGAGAAGCGCGAGGTCGCCGCGGCCGGGTTCGGCTATCTCGCCCTCCGCGCCCGACCCCTCCCGCACCGGCCACGCGAGATCCTCCCCTTCCTCGCCGACAATCTGGCCGGCTATCGGGCGGCGGCGGCATTCCTGAAGGCCCAGCACGTCGCGGCCGTCGTCGGCCTGGGAGGCTATGCCAGCGCGGCGATCGCGCGAGCGGCGATCCGCCGCGGGATTCCCCTGGTCCTGCTCGAGCAAAACGTCATCCCCGGCCGCGCGACGCGGTGGCTGGCCCCGCGGGCCTCGCTGGTCTGCACGGCTTTTGAGAGACCGACTATGAACAGTCAAGTGGGGTGCGAAGAGGCCGGTAGGTTTTTGCATGGTCGTTTTGTCTGGAAGTTCAGGTGCAGGGGCGGACGGCCTTTCGAGTGGATGTCGCCGATTTGCGAGCTGT
>Ga0315280_10007890_pt1 | contig 14119 bp, 14 predicted proteins | sample YL17G06_40_MG_FD_203697 | JGI IMG/M metagenome (GOLD analysis project Ga0315280, IMG submission 203697) | Sediment microbial communities from Yellowstone Lake, YNP, Wyoming, USA - YL17G06_40 | ecosystem: Environmental > Aquatic > Freshwater > Lake > Sediment | place: USA: Wyoming | collected...
TGAGCGTTTTCTCGATTTAAACCTGCAAATAGAGAATAACGTCACCACTGGTCTAGTTTATAAGGCGGTTATTGAAAAGGAACGCCGAGGCGATTTTCTAGGAAGATGTGTTCAGATTGTGCCACATGTGACTGACGAGATTAAAAGTCGCATTCGCTCCGTTGCAAAGCGTTCTGATGTTGATGTAACTTTAACTGAAGTTGGCGGCACGGTGGGCGACATTGAAGGTTTACCTTTCCTTGAGGCGATTCGTCAGATGCGTTTGGAAGAGGGTTTTGAAAACACTTTGTACGTGCATGTTGCTCTAGTCCCAATTTTAGATGTTACGAAAGAGATGAAGACAAAACCTCTCCAACACAGCGTCAACGAGCTAAGGCGCATTGGTATTCAACCAGACACTATCGTTGCAAGATGCCCAGAAATGATAGATTCCGAATCTTTAAGAAAAATAGCTTTGTTTGGCACAATTCCTGAAAATGCTGTTTTCTGCTCCTACACCGTCGAATCAATTTATCAGGTTCCGCTCATTTTGGATGAGCAGGGAATGGGCGATTTCATCTGCAAAAGACTTGGGTTTTCGGATCGAAAGCCAGACTTTAAAGACTGGAGAAATTTTGTAGGTAACGTATTAAATCCGGAGCATGAAGTGAAAATTGCTTTGGTTGGTAAGTATGCTGGATTAGCAGACAGCTATGTAAGCATGACAGAGGCGTTACGACACGCAGGAGCCGCCTGCAAAGCAAAAGTTTGCATCCATTACATAGAGGCTGAAAAGTTTGAACAAAATCCCAAAAGCATAGAAATTCTCCGAGATTTTGATGGAATATTTGTGCCATACGGTTTTGGCCCACGAGGCACAGAAGGAAAAATAATGGCGATCAAGTTTGCAAGGGAAAACAACGTTCCATTTCTCGGCATATGCTACGGTTTTCAACTGGCTGTAATAGAGTTTTCTCGGCATGTGTGCAATTTGAACGAGGCAAACAGCACCGAAATTAACCCAAATTCGCCTTATCCAGTGATTGACTTAATGCCTGAGCAGAGGGGAATAGAAATTAAAGGGGCTACCATGCGTTTAGGCGCGCACAAAATAATCATAAAATCAGACACCATGGCACATACACTTTATAAAAGTGAGGAAATCTACGAACGTCACCGTCACAGATTTGAGGTTAACCTTGACTATCTGGAGGCGCTTGAAAAAAACGGTTTAGTGTTTTCTGGAAAAAGTGCTGATGGTAGGAGAATGGAAATCTTGGAGATGCCTGACCATTTCTTCTTTTTCGCTTCGCAATTTCACGGAGAATTCAAAAGCCGCCCTGGAAGACCAGATCCAGAATATTACAGTTTTGTCAAAGCATGCCTAGATAAGAAGTTAGGCAAGCCTAAACTGGAGTTTTAAATGGTGAAAATAGAGAGGTTTTTGAGCAGTTTTAGTAAGAACGGTGTTGTGGTCTTACTAGTTCTTCTAGTATGGATAGTAGGGTTGGCACTTTAGCCACAATGTCCGTATATGTTATCATGCCGACTAGTTTACCGTTGTTTATGACTGGGAGTTTTTTGACTCTTTTTCTTGCCATAAGTTTGGCTGTTTCTTCTATGTTGGCTGTTTCGCTGATGGTAAGCACTGGGCTTGTCATGATTTGTCTTGCAGTTAGGGTTTCTGGCGCTAGGCATGGCTCCACTAATCTTCTTAGGATGTCACGTTCGGTTATGATGCCTACTGGCCTGTCGCCTTGCACAACTACTATGGAGCCTATGTCAAACTTGTTCATGGTGGCTACCACTTCTTTGACGCTGGTGTCTGGGCGTACTACTCTTACGTCTTTTGACATGACGTCTCTAACAAGAACTATACCCGCCATTTCGCTTTTGCCTCCAAGCTGTTTCTAACCATTTCAAGCTCAGTCCTTTATTTGTTGTGGTGTCTTTAGTTTCAATGCCAATGGCGACAGGTTTGTGCCTAATCAGAATTTCAAGCTCCAAGTTCCAAAATGCATATTAAAGCACGTGAGCTTCATGCTAAAATATGAGCGATTGGACTAGAAAGTTATTTGTTGAACACTCGGACCTTTTCTTGAAACTTTTAAATGAAAGATGGTCTCGAACTGAGGAAGTTGTAAACGGAATGTTGAAAGTGCTTAGCGGCTTTGGGATTACGTCAGGCAATCTGCTTGATTTATGTTGTGGAAACGGTCGGATTTCGATATACATGGCTAAGAAGGGGTTTAAAGCCGTTGGAGTGGACATTTCGAGGACTTTTTTAGAGGACGCCAGAAAAAAAGCCGAAGAACATGGAGTTTCCAATAATGTAACGTTCTTAGAAGGCGATGTTAGAAATTTGAACAAAGTTGTAGGAGGCATTTCGCATTCTTTTGATGTTGTTGTTAGTGCTTGGACGTCTATAGGATATTCTTCGTTAGATGATGATGTTAGCGTGTTCAGACAAGCTAGGGAACTTTCAGGGAAAAACGCGGTTCTTATTTTGCCTGAAACTATGCACAGTGATTTCATTGCAGTGAAGTTTACTCCTACTAGCTACCAAGAAGTAGGTGGCATTGTCTTGTTAGAGAACAGAAAATACGATCCTACTACTTCACAGCTTAAGGCAAGCTGGACTTTTTACAATAAGCGTGGAGAGAATTTAGAGTTTGTAGATAGAGTAGAGATTGAGAACCATGTTTATAGTCAGAGCGAGCTTTCTTCTGTTCTCAGAAAGGCGGGGTGGGAGCCTGTGGCTTTTTATGGAAGCTTCTTAACGTTGCAGGCGATGAGTCCTTTCGGCAGTTTGAATGTGGTGGCTAGGGCAAAATGAGCGAGAATGAATTTTCAGTTGCTGATAGATTTCGCAGTCGTTTGGAAGATGCTAAAAGTTATGGTGAAGTTTGGGATGTTGTCAAAGACAGTGTAGAGTTTTCTTTGCATCGGCACAGGAGCGGGATGATGCTTTTTCTGGATGATTTGCCAATTCAGCTGGGCGCTTATCATCCGTTGGGGACGAATAATATTGTTTTGAATAGGCGTTTGGTTCAGATTGTTGAAGCTTCAGTTAAGTCGAAACGTGTGATTAATTCTTTAATTTATAATTTGCTTTTGCACGAGTATTTGCATGCTTTGGGTAAGTATTCTGAGTTTGATGTTAGAGGGATGGTTTATGCGATTGCGCGGAAGTGTTTTGGCGAAGATTACGTTGCCACTGATATTGCGAAGAAAAGCCCTTGGCACTGCTTAAGGGTATTCCGCTTGAAGCGGTTAATGCGCCTAAAAGGGTCATGGAGATAGTGAAGGATTTTGAGAAAACGGACAGTTACATAGTGTAGAGTATTCGTTTGCAGATTCTGTCAACTCGCAGAGGATTTAACATAAAAAAGGCGGTGTTAACTGACAGGAACGCGTCTCCCAGCCCCAATATATAAGTCTCTATTTTTCCCGTCGGCAAATTCGTGCATGCAGAAAATGTAATTCACACCTCTCTTTTAGCACAAGCTTTTTCATTCAAATAAATATTAACATTATAAGTTGAGTAAATTTTAAATTCTAATATATGCAGTACTGTGAATTGTGTGAAGTGTTGAGCAGATTTTCCTCTCATTTTGCCGTGATCACTAGACGAGGCAAGTTATTAGCCTTTATGAATCTTGTCTTTTTCACCTGCGTTTTTGCGGCTGCGACCGCCTCCGAGTTTCTGCTATTTCCATTGCCCTATCTGATTGAAAGTCCACACATTTTTGCTGGAAGCTTTCCCGTATTACTTTTAAGTATTTTCTTATTCAATTTGGCTGTGAGTGCATTTGCCGTTGTCACCTTACCAGGCTTCGCGTTTTTCCCACTTTCCACCTTCTTCCTTCTCTATAGGGCGTCGTTTTGGGGGCTGCTTCTCAGTCAACAGCCAACTTGGAATCTTCTAGTCGCCATGCCAACTCTTGTTTTCGAAGGTGAAGGGTACGCTCTTGCATGCCTTGCTGGTACAGTGGTCGGCGTTTCTTGGATCAGACCGAGATGGATTTGTGCTGAGCTAGGCATTTCTAGGGCTGGAGCGCTCGTAAAAGCCTTGAAAGAGTGTGTTGTGATTTATTTTTCTGTAGTTGTGTTTCTATTTGTTGCAGCTGTCATAGAGGCCGCGACGTTGACGATGATCCCGATGTAGGGTGCAATTCATTCTATGTCATTTGCAATGTTCAAGCGCTACTTTTATCTCACAAGGCCATGTGAATTAATATGCAATAATAACTGAGAGACTGAATGTTTCAAATGAAATGGATACTTTGATTCTATGGCTCATCTATGGAAGAATGCCTCGGATTTTTTCTAGTAACAGAACTTTCTACCACAGGTCTTAAAAGGCTCATACAGCATGTTATCTTGTGTGCCATTGGTAGTGTTCTAATGTTGAATTTCAAGCGTTGGGAGGCGGTCTTACTTTTTTCCGTTATAGTTCCCATTGGTTTGCTTGCAACTTTCCGGTTAACAGGCGTTTTACATGGACCTCTAACGATCTCACGAACAACAACAGCAGATACGGTCTACTGGAACATGAGTAGACCAGCGGGAATACTTAATATTGAAGAAAAAATCACGAATACATATCATGAGGACGCGTTTTCAAGTAGCTTAAATATTCATCTCTGGACCTATGTTGAAAATAAAGAAATGTATTCTTATAATGATGATGTGTTGTGGTTAAGTTTAACAGCTAACGCGAACACTTCTTTCGGCTTCATCTACTCAATGCACATTGAATCCTCAGAAACGGATGAATACGCAGTTTTGGATTTTGGTGAACATTTTTCTGGTTCAACGGAACTGTACAACTTGACACAGAAGAAAGTTGTTGACGGTTCGCATCTGCAAAAAGCTGTTTTTGAGGCGATAAGCATTGGTCAACCGAAAGAATGTGAGTTGAAGATGGGGTCGAGGGTTTGGGTGTTTTTTGACGAGAACGATCTTGATCACTGGGTAACAATTACCCTTGAAATAGTCTATTTTGATGGAGCCATTTACCGACAAGTAAGCATACCAATACGCCTCGGAATACTCTTAGACAAAAACGACAGCTTCGAGACAGCTTTTGAAATTCAACCAGGAACATATCCAAAACTTTTTCTAGGACGCTATGATGCACAAGACTATTACAAAATTTATTTAGCTCAAGGGCAAAAAATCGATGTTCACGTCGACACAACACCGTATATTGCAGGAAACCCAAGCCCAGTTTTTGAACTATACCTTTATGATCCCACGCGAATATTGAAAGCCAACTCAACAAACGGATTGGAATACTACAGAACAGTCAGCGTTATCAGTGACTCTACAGGCTATTGGTACATTGAAACGCGCATAATAACATGTTATGGTTTCTACACACTAACAGTGATTGTTCAATGATGAAAAAGCCATTCTTTCTTGGTCTAACTAAACTGTGCATTGGTAGTCGCAAGAGGGGTTAAAGCTTAAATATTGGCATAAAGCAGTGTTTAATGGGGGGTTTGAGGGTGAATTTTAAGAATTTGATAATATTTTCGCTTTTCATTTGTCTCGGTGCGTCATTGTTTATCAATGTTTTCTTTTGTATGCAAACATTAGACTTGCGTAATGAAATTGAGAAGCAGAAAGACCAAATTAACAATCTAACCAGCCAAATTGACAGCCTAAACGACCAAATTGACGATTTAATGCACACGAGAAACTTCACTTTTGAGTTGCCGCATCACTTTGGCTTTCTTAGGATGGAATTAACCTTCAGAATATCTGAGGGAAACCTCTCAATAACGGCTAAACTGAATCAGACGCAGTGCGGTTTTGTGTTAGTTTTCGACAGAAACGGAGATGGAGCAATAACAATACATGACGAAGGCTGGCTTCTCTACGGCTCCAGTAAATATCTTCCAGCCTACGTCACTAACATAACAAGTGGAGAATATGGGTTTCCTATGTGTTTACCGTTTTCAAGCTCATTTCATTACTCGACCGAAGATGAGAATGAAATTACCTTTCACATATCATTCCCATTGGATACGCTAGGCCTCCAGAATGACTTAGCATATGTTTCAGCGGAAGGTGTCTTGGGGCGGGGAGTCCTCTTCCACTTTAACTTAGAGGTCTAAAAAATGACAAAAGCCTTATGCTTGTTGCTTGGTGTCTTACTGATGTCGTCTCTTTGGGCGAATATTGCACTGGCTTCCACGTTTCCTCCACAGATACACAAGCGATGGGCAGTGATAATTTGCGGTTGGCTAGGGTTTATGTATGACCCCGATACCATCTACGATTTGCTAACTACGCAGTTCCACTTTGACGAAGTGATGTATCTAAGCACCAGTTTTGCAACAAACATCTCAAACCCACGAGTAAGTGACATGGCCAACAAAGAAAACGTGCGCTGGGCACTTTCTAGTTGGCTAAGTCGTTCTGACGGGGATGATTTAGTTTTCGTCTACGTTTCTAGCCATGGCGGAGGCTGTAACTCTACAGGACAGCTTTGTGGAGGCAGGGTTGACACCGATGGTGATGAACCTTTGAAAGACTATTGGGATGGAACAAAGTGGGTTGGTGTTGACGAATCTATCTTTCTCCAAAAATATCCAAGCGACCCACCCGACTTTGAGTATTATTGGGATGACGAGATGAAGGAAGACCTATCAACGATTAGCTTCGGCAGACTGGTGGTGATGTTCCAATCTTGCAAAACTGAAAACAGTACTTCAGAACTTTCCTGTTTTTCTGGAGGTTTTATCAGCGACCTACAAGGGGTAAACAGGATAATTCTTACATGCACCACCGAAAAGGATCCTGGTTTCGGAAAACCTATAGATTTGGTCTATGTGGATGCATACGGTGTACCATGGTGGCAGGCCACAGGAGGGTTTAGTAACCCCTTCTTTAAGTCTTTAGTTTGGCTGTCTCAGGAGTTCCAAAACGCCGACATCAACAACGACTTCATCGTAACAATTAAAGAAGCATTTGAGTATGCCTATTCGCATGACATATATCGGCAGGTAGGTTGGGAAACTCCGCTTCTTGAGGATACAGTTGACCCTTCGCTTTATGAAGGAGCATTAGCATGGCTCACAAGTTTTGATAAAAGCGAAGACCAACCTACAAGAATTCCTCCGGACATTAACGACGATGGATACGTTAACATAAAGGACGCCGTTATATTTGGATATGCGTTTGGAGCCCAGATAGACCCGCATGGTGAGTATTGGAGGGACGGCGAAGGACCCTTCGACTCAAACAATGACATAAATGACGACGGATATATCAACATAAAAGACGCAGTCATCCTAGGCGTTAACTTCGGCATAGGCTTAGCAGAAGACACTGGTAGCTCAAGTGTATCACCATCTACGAAATTAGGCAGCGACTATTTGACTGTACTTAAGGTTCAGCCTGCTGAGAACATATTCTACACCAACCAAACAGGCGTCGGCGGAACATTCACCGTGAGCATCATAGCTGAAAATGTTTCAGATTTGTGTGGCTGGGAATTCATACTAGAATGGAATCCGGGCGTGATAAACTGCACAGGAGAAACAATCAACTACGCCTTTTGGCCGTACTATCTAGGCCCATGGCTATCTAATCCAATGAACAATGCTGAAGGCAGATACCACCAGAGCCTAAGCGCCAACTATCCCTCAGAGCCCTTCGACGGCACAGCATGGCTGGTCAACTTGACGTTCCAAATCGTGCAGGCTCCACCAGAAGGGGAAACGGTCTCAACAGATTTGACGATCTCGCCTACCCTTGGACAAAGCTATTGCCTGATAGACACAAATACTTCAGAAATTGCTCACACCTTCAGTCACGGAACGTACGAGTACATAAGTCCTCCTCCAAAGCGTTACATGCGTGGTGACACACAAACCGTCAATAGCCTAACAGCTTATAATCTTGGCAAGAACCAAAGCTCCACTGAAAAGCTGGAAAGCGTAGAAGCACATGGCAGCAACATGGCTTACTGGGGTGTACGCGTGTGGAAGCGCAACACTGAAGGTGTAGAAACGGAAATAACCAGCGGCACGCCCGTCGCCCAGGTCAGCCGAAGCAGAAACGGCTATGGCATTCAGACCGCCGCATGGGACTGCCCAAACACTACACTGGCATTGACGGACAGCATCGTGATCCGGGTTTACTGCAAGAACGGCAGATCATGGATCTTAATAGCAACGTTCACGACCGAACAGTTGAACGCCACCGCCCTCAAGCCTGCCACATGGACCCTCAACTACTGGACACAAAGAAACTACGCCTGGACAGAAGAAGGCTGGATGACGATCGCAGACTACGGATGGGGAACAACAGCATACAACAGCCACATACAAAACTTCAAAATACAACAATAAAAACCCCAAATTCCTCTTCTTTCAGATTCTTTTATGAATATCAGCGCCAACGCGAATGAGGACAAGACAGTTGCTATGTCATATAAGTGTTATTCTTCTAGTTTTACCACTTTGCAGCATCTTCTTTCCAAATGACCCATCAAATCAATGCCTGCTCTAACTCTTTCCTCTTCTTCTTTAAGATACTTCTCAAAGCCCACTTGTTTAACACGGTTGTAATTGTCAACTACGAAAGGATACCAATCCCGTTGATACGTCGTGTGTTTGCAGGAAAGATAGTCATCACAAAGAAGACAACTTTCAAGCTTCTTTTCAGCAACGCATTTTCTGTTTTCGCAAGGAGCACCGCCACCGTTCAGACACATGGGGCATTGTGCTGCTGCAAACTATTCTAAACCTTTTCTGAACTCAGAGAATTTGAACGATTTAGTTGCGGATTCAAGCCAGTCATAACGAACCGTGTCGACGAGTCTTTTTAATTCCCCAGCAATCATTTTTACTCGTCCATTTCCATTTAGGCATTGACCGCAGTAAACGCCACATATTCCGTACGAATGCTTTTTCTTCTCCATTCAGATATCCCTCAAAGCAAGAAATCACTTACGTAATCCCTCCACAAATAGATTTCTAACTTCTAGTACGCCCCAAACATGTTGGTAAAGGCTAAATTTCCGAATGTCATTCGCATTGACTAGTGGTTCCCATGGGTGCTGACATTGGAATCGGCAGAGTTAGAGAGAATCCATTTAAACATAACAGTAAAGTTCTGGTTAGCAAAGCCCCTATTGCTGATGAGCAGAATTTAAAAGGAAATGTCTTGAAGGCTGTTGACTTGCTCGGCGGTTTCAACAAAGCCATTGAAAACGGCGATGAAATCTTGTTGAAGCCCAATTTTAACACAGATGATGCTCCACCTGGTTCAAGTGACCCAGATTTTGTCAAAGCAGTTATCGAGTTGCTTTATGAACATGGCGCTTCTAAGGTGATTTTAGGTGAATCTTCGATGTTTTCGCTCTCCACGCGTAAAGTTTTGGGAGACACAGGTATGCTTCGGAAGGCAGAAGAAGCTAAGGCTGAGGTTGCGCCTTTTGATGAAGGTAAGTGGGTTAAGGTTGGCACTGGCGGCAAGTATCTTAGAACGGTGAGCCTGCCAGAAAGGGCTTTAGAGGCGAAGAAACTTGTCTATGTTTGCTGCATGAAAACGCATAGGTGGGCAAAGTTTACTTTAAGCCTAAAGTTGGCTGTGGGTTTTATGAAGCCTAGTGAAAGGATGCTGTTGCATGCGAGGAATTTGGAAGAGAAAATTGCGGATTTGAATGTGGTTGTGCATCCTGACTTGATAATTATGGATGGAAGAAAATGTTTCATCAACGGTGGACCAGCATGTGGCGAATTGCGGAACCCAAAAGTTGTACTGGCTTCTGGAGACAGAATAGCCATAGATATCGAAGCAATAAAAGTCATTGAAAGCTTTGAAGACGCTAATCTAATAGCTGACCCATGGAGCTACACACAAATACGCAGAGCCGTAGAACTTGGAATAGGCGTTAAAAGCGAGCAGGATTACAAAACTATAAGCGAATGAAGTAACAAGAATTTTACATTCAATATTATTTTACCTTCTCAAAATGTATTACGTAAACAAGTTGGTTTCCGTCCCATTCTCCACGAGTTTCTTTCCATATTTTCTTAAATTCTTCTAGCGTATAGCCTCCTTCTCTTTTTGCATCCTCTTCGTCAAAGTATCTCAATCTTTTCCTTTCGATGGACGTAATACGCAAGTCTACAACGTGAGGTTCCCAAATAGCTGCATGAACGGTTGCTCCCACTTTAACTTTGGGATCAGGCATATCGGTTCTGGAAGTTTGAGTCTTAACGCCGTCAAGTAAAACTTTCTTATCCTCAGCCGTGAATCGCATTTCGTAAGGTGCCTCAGCCACTTCTTCAATAACATCTTCAATAGGTTTTTCTGGTTCAAGAGCCAGTTTCTTAATAACTTCTGTTCTTTCCTTGACGGGAAGACGTTTTTCCGCAAGCTTCTTAATCACCTCTACTCTCTTCTCTGGCTCCTCAATAGAACGCCCCACTTTAACCGCTGTCTGATAATCAATTTTGCCCTCTGGCACCTCGCCCGAAATGGTTGAAGGCGCAACATATTTTTGAGCCTCTTTGGGAACAACTTCAACAGTTCGCAGCCAAAGAGAAACAGCGTTGCTGCTTATGCCAATTTTCTTGGCTATTGCGGCTTGGGAGGGATATTTTTCTGGACAATTCTCCAAGAGATATTTGCACACGTTTCCCTTTTCAATTGCGTTAAGCTCTTCTCTTTGAACGTTTTCGATGAGGTTCAACTGAACTACTTCGTCATTGCTATATTCCCTTACGATGGCAGTCACCTTTTCAAGTCCAGCCTGTTGCGAAGCCCTATATCGTCTCTCACCAACAACAACCTCATATTCGCCATTCACTGGTCTAACAATTATCGGCTCTAGCAACCCAACCTCTCGAATGCTAGCAGCAAGCTCATTAAGACGCTCTATATTCACCTCTAACCTTGGGTTAAGTCTGTTCGGACGAATCTTTTTAAGTTCAATCTCCTTGACTGTTTCTGACATGAATCCCCAACACCCTAACCTTTCCATGCCTAACTAGTCTAGTATAGATTTTGACGCTATAAAAGCGATTGAAAGCTTTGGAAGCAGCAGCTTAACAGCTGACCCGTGAAACCTACACTCGGTCTTTTTTGGAAGGCAAAGATTGAATAAACATGTTAAACTCTTCAATGAACCTTCTCCTTGTTATTGAAGTGCTGTATCCAACAAGTCCGATTGCAACTACAAACATAACCGCTGACAACCCAACCGTAATCAAACTTACTTTAAAAAGAAAGTTTCCTACGTCTGCAGGATTTATTCGCGACACGTCTCTGGTTGCTCTCCACAACATAACTACACACAAAAACAGTGTTCCGAGAATTGCGATTATCAAAGCGGACAGGTATTCTTTAAAAAAGCTAAAATTGAGATTGGTGTAGCTTCCACCATTTCTTGCTGTTATTTCAACTTCAACCTCGCCCTTTGCATTATCAAGAGACATCGAAGTCCATGAACCAAACTCTGCTCTGATGTAAGAAGGAGAGTTTGAGGTCACTATTTTCATATGTTTTGACGTGAAATAATCCATCATTAAACGAAAAGCTTCTTCTTCAGAAACGTTGACAAATAGACTCATTTCAATATCACTTCTTATTGACGTGTGTTTACAAAGAATTTAAGAATTTTATGCAAAAGCCCGAACTCGGGGTTTGTATGCTTTTTTCGATTTTTTTATGAAGTTTGCTCTACTTGCGCTTTATGAAAAACGTTTACGCAACATGTTCGGCAGTTTTTTATAGACCTATTTCTGCGGCGACACTTTTCAGTCCGTTTAGAGCGATTTCAAAAAACTTCTCCCTTGGAATTCCGATTTCTTCGCAAATGAGGATTCTTTCCCTCTCAGCCCCTCTTGCAAAGTCTTTATCCTTAAACTTCTTGGAGACAGTTTCAACCTTCACATCTGCAAGCTTTTTAGAAGGCATAACCAAAGCGCATGCCACCAGCAAACCAGAAATTGCGTCAGAAGCAATTAGTGCCTTCTCCATGCGAGTTTCTGGCATCACGCCCGTATGCTTGAAATTGTGGGTTTTTATGGCTTTTATAAGCTCGTCGGGCACAAATCCCTTTAAAATTTCTTCAGCCAAAAGGCTGTGCTTTTCAGGTGTCGCTTCAGTTTTCTCATAATCGACATCGTGAAGTATGCCGATTAATCCCCATTTGTCTTCGTCTTCTCCAAAGTGTTTTGCTACGTTTCGCATTATGGCTTCAACAGCAAGCATATGATAAATGACATTCCTTTTTGTAACATTCTTTTTGACTAGATTAAGGGCTTCATCCCGAGTTAACATAGGATATCACCTAAACCCTTTATCGTAAATATTGCTTCTTTAAGGTTTCTTACGTTAATTATTCAAGTTTTCCGTACATTTGGTCTGGAACTAGTATGTCTGGATATTTATTTCGCAGCATCAAACGTGCAGCACAACATAGGTGACACGCATCAGCATAAACCTCGTCGTGGGGGAGACTGAACTTTTCAACCAATGCTGCTGGACCGCCACGAACTAAAGGTTCAAGAATGGGATTTTCAGATGGATTGTAATCCTCAATTATTTTTGAGAAAGGCTTCTGCCAAGCGTTGCCAATTGAGATGCCTTGGCAAACGTGTACGTACCCGAGGGGGTCTATGTGTATTCTTTCTTGATTGGCGAAATTTTCGTATGGACATTTTGTGAACTCACGCCAAGGCTTTTTGTTTGCCTTCTCCGTCAATTTTGAGAATGCTCTACCGCGATACATAAGCTCAGAAAGACCAACTTTTGCTCCCTCAATCTCAGTTGGACATGGAATTTCAGTGTTCGGATACTTGACAGCCATTACATCAACTTTCATGTTTAGGACTTTTGCAGCCTTCACAGCGTTCTTCACCTCACGAGTTTCCCAGCTTTCTCCATGATAAAGGTCGCTGCTCAAGCCCAGTTCAACGTTTTTAGCTTCAGCAATCCGAAGAAGCCACTCAACCGCGTCCTCTGGGCAAGTAGCCCAATAACAGTTTGAAAGAATCTCCACGTGAAAATCAAGGTTCACCGCTTCTTCAACAGCCTTAACCATGATTGGATAGTATAGGAAGGGTTCTCCACCCTCTATTGCAACATAATTTACAGTTCCCAACTTCTTTGATTCTGTTAAAATATTCCTTATCTGCTTAAGAGTAAACACGCCTTTTGCTTTAGGGCTTCCCCAAACAAAGCAGTGGTCGCATTCCAAGTCGCATCTATATGTTAGGAGAAAGTGAACACCTTTTAAATGCAATACCGCCACCAATTGAACATTAGTATGCCAACGCAATTAAATTTTGCCAAAAGGGAAGAATTTTGTCTGAAAAATGGCTATTTTGCGGCGGAAATAGGTAAAATATATAATCAAGCTCCAATCCTTTTGCTTTCACTCTTAGGTGCAAACCTTCATGGTTTCAATGAAGTACAAGGTCACATGGAAAGCCGTCCTTTTTCCACTTATAGGACTAGCAGCCTTCTTCTTATACATATACATTTTCAATGTAGATATTTTACAGATCATTGCCATCGTCCAAGGCATAAACCTCTATATTTACTTGTTAGCGGCTTTTGCTGTCTTGCTTGACACATTGTTTTTCACTCTTGCATGGCATTTTTTGCTTAGGTTTTTGTCCGTAAAACTTTCAATAGCCAAGTCGCTGCTTTTCGTATGGTTTGGAATATTTATAGATATACTGATTCCAGCAGAATCAATAAGTGGAGAAATCTCGAAAATCTATTTAGTGACGAAGGAACAGAATGGAACTACCGGAAAAGTTACGGCGTCGCTTGTTGCCCAAAGGCTTATCGGCATGAGTATAAACATCGTCACTCTTTTAGTAGGAGCTGTCCTTTTGCTTATGGAGAGACAGCTCTTCGGAACCCTTTTTTTCAACTTGATATTAATTCTCGTTGCATTAACTTTTATTTTCCTTTTATTGCTCATACTTTTATGTATTAAGGAAAAATGGACCCTGGGAATAGTAAATGCAATCTTACGGTTTGCAGAGTGGATAAGTAGAGGCCGCTGGAAATTAACCACGGTTAGGAAAGAGGTTGTCGAAGCTGCTAAGGCTTTTCATGGCGCAATGAGGGAATTTGGTCATGCTCCCAAGACGCTGAT
>Ga0315280_10007891_pt1 | contig 14119 bp, 11 predicted proteins | sample YL17G06_40_MG_FD_203697 | JGI IMG/M metagenome (GOLD analysis project Ga0315280, IMG submission 203697) | Sediment microbial communities from Yellowstone Lake, YNP, Wyoming, USA - YL17G06_40 | ecosystem: Environmental > Aquatic > Freshwater > Lake > Sediment | place: USA: Wyoming | collected...
CCCTGCCGAGGTAAAACAAAGGCGAAATGTAGAACTGCTTGCAGTGCAGGAAAAGATAAGCGACGAATTAAGCAAGGAGTTTTTAGGCAAAGAAGTAAAAGTGTTGGTTGAAGGGTTAAGTAAAAAGTCGCATCGAAGTTCCGGTGACAGCGGAGCCTGGCCGCAATTAGTGGGCAGAACCGGTGAGGACTGGATAGTTGTCTTTAATGGCCCCGTGTCTCTTGCAGGTGAGTTCGCAAAAGTTAAGATAATAAATACCAGCCCTTTGACATTATTTGGAGAACTTACGTGATGTCACGCGCAACCTGGTAGGAGGAACCACGTTTTCCTGCTAAAATCCGAAGCATTCCTGCTTCTGCAGGGATAAACCCGTCCACGCAAAAGCGGGGATCCAAAATTCGAAATGGTTCGACAGGCTCACCATCCTGAGCGAAGTCGAAGGACAATATCAAATTCCCAAAATTTCAAATTTCAAAACTAACCGAAGGTGGGCGAAACATCCAGCCTTAGCGCTGGAAAAGGACAGACGGTATCTGGATTATACAGAAATAGCCGAATACCAAAAATGCGATAATTAACCCGACAGCAAATATCCGGTTTGGGTGAAGGATGTTAAATGCTTCTTTAGATAAGATTTTAGGCATCACAACAAAAAGCCCAATCGCAACCCATAGGGCCTGGAGAGGCGTTAGTAGCAGGCCATCGAGAATCGCAGAGAATTGAACCAGAACGACCGGCTGCTTTTTAAAAGCAAATATGATAATCATATTAGTGCACATAAAGAATAAGAGGAAAAATCTAAACTGCGTTTTCCAGGCGAACTTTTTGTTGAAGCCGGGGATGCAAATTCTGAAGGAGTCAGCGAGGAGGCGTGGCCAGCCGGCAAGCTGTCCGACCTGTGTGGAAATCAGAGCAGCGGTGCCCGCCAATAGAAATAAGAATCCGCCGATAGAACCCCACCTCGATGAGAAAAGGTTTGAAAGCTCGAAGGCGACTTTCTCGCCCTTTGGAGCTATTTGAGCAGGTCGCAGGATGCCAGCGCCGGCGATTAAGAATGAGCCAGTGACAACAATTCCTATTACCATAGCTAATGTCGCATCGGTATAAAGGACGCGGCACCAGCCCTTTATTTTTTCAGCGGTATCCCTGGTCATTTGTCCGAGGTAGGAGACATCGGCGGGTCTGCCGTAACCTCTGCCCGCGGTTGCTCCGTAGCCGGCACCCATCACCCAGTAGGTGTACCAGACCTGGCTTGCAAAACCGCCCGCGCCCCAGCCGATGAGCGGCAGTATTTCCCTCCACGGGTTTGGCTTGATACCTTCGATTGCAAGCGCCCACTTTGGAACCTCCGGCACCTGCAAACTCATACTCTGCAGAAGCTCCGAAAGGCCTGGGAACACATGGACCGCAACGTACAATACCCCCAGCACGATGATTATAACAAAGAAACTCATTACCGTTTTCAGGATACCGAATACGCCGGACCATACCACGGCCAGTGCAAAGAATGTCACCAGCCAGCCGCTCAGGGTCGGGCCGATAGGGACGATACTGTTTACAAAGACGCCGGAGGCGGTGGCGAGGGCGCCTATCGAAAAGGTCGCACCTATGAATTGAGCCACCAGCACAATCCAGACCACCCAGTGACGCGGGCCGGGGATACGGTCGAACATATCGACCATTCCTTCGCCGGTGCAGACGGTATATCGCCCGCCGCTCATACCTATCCAGAATTTCAGGAATATGCCGATGACAATGGCCCACAGGACGGTAGTGCCGAGAATGGCGCCGGTGCGTGTGGCGAGAATGACTTCGCCTGAGCCGATGTATTCTGCTGCCCAGACGAAAGATGGCCCCACCATAGCAAGGATTGCAAGACCCACCGGTGGCTTCTTGATTTCCATATCAATACTATTAGCGGTTCCTTCCATAACTTTTGACCCTTATCTGTGCCATTAAAAACAACGTTGCAATTGCACTTCGCGGTAAGTTACCGTCTCTCGGTTATTCTGTCCACAGGTTTTTTTCGTGACTCGTGACCCGTGGCTCGTGAAAAGACAGGTAAGAAAAAAGCCCTGTGCTTGTGCACAGGGCTTTTGGATTCGTTTAGTAAGATTTCAGGACAAGCACCGGTGGTTGTCCTGAAGGTTTCCATTCGGCGGCAAGTGAGGTATAGTCGAGAAAGTCGATTATGCCGTTGCCACAAAGAGGCGATATATCAACAGACGGCTCATCCTGCAGCCAGTAGCTAAATAGTATCGCAGGTCAGCAAGGTCAACATCGCAGTCGGTGTCGAAGCCGAGTTTGTAGGAAAACGGCAGGCACTTGGGGACGATGTGGACCTGTGTTGTGAATTTATAAGGTATGCCGTGCTCGCTGTCAAAAGTCAGCTCCACAAAAAAAGCGGTCCAGCCCTCGTTTGGCTCGGGGACCTTGCCTACATAAGTGCCATCGCCCTGGTCGGATAGCGGAGAGCTTTTCCATGCCGGCCCGATGGTTTCGAGCCGAAAGTCACGGGCCTTTGTATTGCTTGCCTGCCAGAGATTGACCGCAGTTGGTGTGGTGACAGTTTTGACAACAATCGAATCGTCTTCGATAGTCCAGGAGAACTTTGGACGAGTCGAGGCGGCAAGAATAGACTTAAAGAAAACTGTCAAACTCATCGGAGCATCCGAGTTGGCAAGGCCGTGGTCGGTATTGGGGACGTAGCGGAGATATTTTTCGCCTGTCAGGTTCTTAAAATAGAACTGGGCCGAATCGGGCAGGAAGAACTGGTCGCCGGATGAATTGACGCCGAACTTGGGCATTGTATAGCGAGAGCGATACTCATAGGGGTCGATAAATTTTCTTAAGGTCTGACCTTGCGGCGTATCAAGGCGCTGGAAGATTTTCATCTCTTCATAATCGTGGATTGCATTGGAGTAGAAGCCGTAGGCGCTATAGTGGTGCTTCATCTGCTCATCCATATTAAGCACATCGATGACAGCGGGAGTGATTGCAATAACTCGCTTATCGGCCGCGGCGGTCAGCCAGGTTGTCCAGCCGCGTTTGGATCCGCCGGAGACCACGAACTGGTTTATATCAAGAGTGCCGTTGGTGACAGATGACAGGTGGCTGTGGATGGTATCCATCGCACGGACGGCACTTTTGACCATCGGCAGCAGAAGCGGCCAGGTTTCGTCGCCGGTTGCCATATATTTATTGAAGGTGTAAGCGATAATTGCATCTTCGGAGCGCGGGCCGCCGCCATCAGGGAAGGTCAATGGCTCGTTCGGGACCATTTTCAGGTCTGCGACTACCGCCTTCGTGTTCAGGGCTATCCCGACTAACATCATATCTGCGGATGATGGAGGTGAGCCACCGTTCCTGCCGCCATTTATCCAAAGGAGCGCTTTATCTGCGATGACTCCATCTGGTTTGATTATGGTCAGCCAGTGCTGCCAGATTGTGCGGTCAACTTCGCTGCTTTTTCGCCAGGTTTGGGACTGCATATCCAGAATGTAGGCGGTGTATCCGAGACCTTTGACGGTGTTGACAACAGTGTATTTGTAGCTGGTATCGGGTTCTGCGACATAGTCATCCAGAGGTGTGGCAAAAGTAATTTGTACGCTGGTAAGGACCAGCAGGACTAAAATAGCAAAATAGTTACGCGATTTCATAGCTACCCTTTCTTTTTAATCTGTCAAAGACCGTTTATATTTGTATTTATACTTTTGATGGAAAGATTTGCCGCAGGTATTGGGCATCGTAACGGCAGCTTTCTTCTACGCCGAGCGGCATTTGCGTGCCTTCCATAACGAGCCAGCCACGATAGCCGATGTCATCGATTGCGCTGCGGACCTCTTTGAAGTCAATCTTACCTTTGCCGTAAAGGTCATCGTAGTCCTTGGCGTGGAATTCGCATATTTGTTTGCCGAGCTGGCGAATCTCTTTATAGATGTCGTAACCGGCTTTATGGGAGTTAGCGACATCATAGTAAACCTTGACTGCGGGCGAACCGATGCAGTCGAGGATCTCAAGATGCTGCTGGGCACTTAGCCAGGATTCAAAACCGAGATGGACGCCGGCCTTTTCGGCTTTGGGCGCTACTCGTTTCAGGCGTTCCACAACGGTGTCAATACCTTTTTTGTCATTTCGAACGTCCCCATTACCGAAAAACGCCAGCAATATAACCTTCACGTCCATCGCTTTGGCAACGTCAATGGCTTCGCTTACCCACCTCTCGGCTCGCGGGTCGCTCTTGTAAGGAACCTCATTGAGAACCCCCATGGCAAGAGACGCAATCTCAATTCCCTGTTTTTTCACCTCCTCCAGGTATTTTTTTTGCAGGTCTGGGTTGCACAAGGGAAGATTTTCCTGACCACCGCCAAAGTCCACCTGTACGCCGTCGAGGCCGATGCGTTTGGCGACTTCGAGCGAAGCGGGGTCGGTCCTTTTGCCTATTGTCCAGTCACAGACGCCGAGCTTGAACCCGGACTTGTATGGTTTTATCCGTGAAGACTCAAGTGAGCTATCGCAGGAAGTCAAAGCAAGTCCGGCGACAGCACAGGCACTATAGGCCATCATTTCCCGACGGGTCATAGCTGGATTTTTCATTTGTTTACCTCCGTTTGCAATTTTGTTTTATGCTTTTACACCTTTAAGATTTGCGTCGAGCTTTTCGGTACTCTTGATGATTTCCTCCCAGTGAACGAGGCGGTTCTGGTAGGCGGCGGTGCGGCCAAGAATCGTTATAAGGTTGCTGCGGACACTCGGCTCAACGGTTGGGTTATCAAATTTTCCATCGAGGATGCTTTTGTGGAAGGTTGCGATGTTGTTGACCGCGCCCTGTCGGTATATCTCACTGGTATTGCCGCCGCGATAGAAGGTCTCGCCCTGGCCGCGGATTATTACCTGGCCGCCGTATTCGGTTTCGAGAACACCTTTTGAGCCGAACATCCGGTTTCTGATGCCTTCGGGCTGGGTGCCGTGGCCTTCAAACTGTCTTGAGCTAAAAGTTATGCCGACATCGTTTGGATACTGGAAGAGCACCGTGAAGTGGTCCCAGCAAGTGCCGACGGTGCGCACCTTGCGTCCGCCTGTTCCGAGGGCGTATAGCGGCGGCTGGTTCATAATCCAGTTCATCACATCGAGAGTATGGATGTTCTGCTCTGTGATGATGTCACCTGAGAGGACCTTGTCAAGTCCCCAGGCACGGAGGTGATTTTCGGAGTTATTTGGGTCTTCCTGCATATATTTGTAGTGGCCGGGGAAGGGGTCGCCGGCGTGATAGGTTGCTTCGCCGAAGGCAAGCTGGCCGATGGCGCCATTGTGAATGCGCTTGAGCGCCTCGCAATACAGGGGGTCGGCGCGCGTCTGGAAATCGACAAGAAAGCATAGTTTTTTGCTCGTGGCTTTTTTGCCGCTCTCGGCAATAAGGTTACAGCCGGGCACATCCACCGCGATGGGTTTGGCGACATAGACGTGACGACCGGTTTGCACCGCCGCGGCGGCCTGCTCAGGATGAAAGTATGGCGGGCTCTCGATTGCCACTGCGTCCACGTTTCCTTCCAGAAGCTTACGGTAACCTGACAGGCCTGTGTATCGGCGGGCCTGGTCGATGGCAAATTTGCTACCGAGCGCATCGACCCTGTCCTGGAAATAGTCCGCTGCCGCCACGATGTTGTATCCGCCGTGCTCCTTAAACAGGTCGGTGATCCAGGTTCCCCGGCCTCCGCAGCCAAGGACTCCAAGATTAAGCTTTGAGTTTGCACCGTAGCTTCGGACAAGCTTTGGGTTGACCACGGCAAACGACAGGGCGGCTGCTCCGGCGCCGGCAATAAACTGACGACGAGTAACCGGCTGGTGGTTGTTGCCGGCAGGTGAGGTTTTGTGTCTATTTGACATTTGCATGTCCTCCTTTCATAAATTCACACTCATAAAGACCGTGTCTCGTGAACCGTGCCCCGGGACACGAACGACAGATTTACGCTCCCATTATAATCGCTGAACGTGGATGTGCAATTAGTTTTGCATTTTATGGCCGAAAAATGTTTATTTTTGATGGTCGTTCGCTTTTTCCAACTGGTAGAATGATAAATCCGCCAAGCGTGTGGCGGATAAATCTGAAGAAGGAAGGCCTATTATGCAATCTCGCTGGATGTGGTTTACAGTGTTATTTTGTCTGCTGTCCGTGTTAGTAACATTAGATTCGGTTGCGGCTGGTGAACGGTCAGCGGGTACTGCTATGCCTATGCCGATTGAATTTGAGAATACCATCAATCACCGATGGCTCGACAAAGCGGTGCTCAAATCGCGATTGCTGGATGATATGGAGGACCTAGTCAACTGGTCGCATCAGGGGTTTGGCGAAATGACATTTACGAAGGAGCGAGCCAAAGACGGGCAGGGGTCTATTCATCTTACTTCGCCGACCAAAGCAGACAAACCTGGGCCTACGCTGGGGCGTCCGTTTGGTGAGGCCGTTATTAAGCGCAATTTCGCCGGTGAAGACTGGAGCGACTACAACCGGCTTTCGTTCTGGGTCTGGCCGACGCTGCCTGGTTTTCGTGTTATTTCTTTGTGCTTGGAGCTGCACAACGACGGCAGCGAGAAGGTGCCCGATGTCTATGGCCGACACGGGCGCAACTACGTTATTCTTCAAGGCGGTCAATGGAATCACGTTGTCTGGGAGATTGCCCATTTAGGCCGAGATAGGGTAACTGCTGTTGAGTTCTGCTATCGTCTGCAAGGTAACGAACCCGGCGATGCAACGAGTGTCTGTTATGACTTCGACCATTTAGAGCTGCAAAAGGTCGAGGCCGACCATTTCGAGGGCTGGAATGTTGCACCCGGTCAAATTGCGTACAGTCATACGGGTTACCCTGTCAGTGGTTCAAAGACCGCCATTGCCAGCGGTCTTGATGTGAAGGAATTTAGTGTCATAGATACCAGTAATCAAAAAACCGTTCTTAGTAAAGAGATAGAAAGCAAAAGTTTCCGTGTGGGTCGATTCCAGATTATGGATTTTTCGGAGGTCAACCAGCCCGGCAGCTACATAATACAGACAGGCGATGTAAAGACCCGGCCATTCCAGATTCGTGGGGATGTCTGGCGTGACACTATCTGGAAGACCATCAATTTTTTTTACTGTGAGCGATGCGGGGCGGCGGTTCCAGGCATACATGACCTCTGCCATTGCGACTGGCTGTGCACGCACGGCGACAAAAAGATAGTTATCAATGGCGGTTGGCACGACGCCGGCGACCTTTCGCAGGGGCTGGTCAATACAGCGGAAGGCGTCTATGCTATGCTTTCACTGGCAAAACGAATACAGGCGAACAACTCGCCGCTGGCCCAGCGATTGATTGAGGAGGCATGCTGGGGACTTGACTGGATTTTGAAGACCCGCTTTGGTGACGGTTTTCGCTGCACCTGGGCCACGATGGATTTCTGGACAGACGGGGTTATGGGGACGGTGGATGATGTTGCGTTTGAGGCGCGAAATAATCCGTTTGAAAACTTCTTAGCGGCTTCGGCTGAAGTGCTGGCGAGCGGGATGCTTAAAGAAATGGACCCTCCTCGCTCGCGTTACTGTTTGCAGGCGGCTGAGGAAGATTTCAAGTTTGCTGTGGATAAATTGCAGAATCCAAATCTTGAGCTGGCAGCGGCTGGGCTAAACGCGGCCCTTGACCTGTACGAGGTGACGGGAAGGCAATCTTACGCTGACAGTGCCGCGAAATTCGCATCGGTAGTTTTGGAATGCCAGCAGCAGAGTGTTCCTGACTGGGGTGTTCCGCTGACGGGTTTTTTCTATACAAGCACCAGGAAAGACCGCATCCTTCATTATTCGCACCGCGGCCACGAGCAGGCCCCAATCGTGGGACTGGTGCGGCTGTGCGAGTTGTTGCGGGAGCATCCTGACTGGATGAAATGGTACGCTGCGATTGTGCTGTACTGCCAGTACTACAAAACTATTGCCGACTACACAGCTCCATATTATATGCTGCCTGCCTCGATATATCGCATTGATGAATCGGACCGGCCGACTTTTGCCGAGCAGGTGCGAAACGGTGTCAAGCTAAGCGACGAATACTATCTACGGTTGTTTCCTGTGTGGTTTGATTTTCGCGGCAATAATGGAACTGTGCTTTCACAAACCAAGGGGCTTGCAGCCGCTGCTCGCCTGCGAACCGATGGGGGACTAATGGAGTTATGTCAAAAGCAATTGCAGTGGGTGATTGGCCGCAATCCATTTTGTCAGAGCACGATGTATGGCGAAGGGTATGACTATGCACCGCAGTACACGGCAATGTCCGGTGATATGGTTGGGTCGTTACCGGTGGGAATCCAGAGCCGTTTCAATGGCGATGCGCCTTACTGGCCTGCCGACAACTGTTACAACTACAAGGAGGTCTGGGTCCATCCTTCGGCGAGATGGCTGTGGCTAATGTGTGAGCTGCTGGAGCCGGGTGTTCCGCAACGTGAGGATTTTACACTGTCACAGCAGACCTCGGCAGATGGTTCTGTTTCCATTACGCTGGCTACCAGTCGGCAGGAAGGCGGTTTTGCGCTGCGGACCTGGAATCTTGAGGCCGGTCGAAAGCCAACTGAAAAAACAGAGCAACAAAGAAATCAGAGGATTGTAACTTGGCAGACCAAGATGACCACTTTAGACAAACCGTGGGTGGCGGTTGTGATCGCAGATAACAAGCCTTCCCGGTGCAGGGACATCTCTGGTATGTTGCCCAAGCGGTGATTGACGGAAGCGGGGGGGCAGAGTCGGACGTTTTTCCTGTGTGCAAACCGATGTTTGGATCAGTTTTTGAGTGCGTTTTCGGATTGAAGGACGTGCTTGCGTTTTGCCTGTGCGAGCCTGTAGTTTTCGGGTGTGCCGACGTCGATGAAGAGCTCATCAATGACCTTGCCATACATACGACCGACGAGATGAGGCAGAACATCGAAAGACAGGTCACAGGGATACCGGTTTGGAATATGGGTCAGAAAGGAGGGCGATGCCACCATGATGCCGGCGTTTGCCAGGTCACCGGGTGGATTGGTCGGCTTTTCGACAAAATCCACAATGCGTCCTGTGCGGTCAAGGGTGACAATGCCGCTTTCGCGTGGTAGCCTGGCGTGGAAGAGACCTAAGGTCAGGAATGAGTTGGTCTGCTGGTGGAAGCGCAGCAGGCTTGTGAGGTTGGAGTTGTGAACCCGTCGGCGTAGATGACCCAGAAGAAAGACTCGTTCTGAACAAACTTTCTATTATGTCGCAGTGTGCCGGCGCTGCCGAGAAGTTTAGGCTCGTAAGTCAGGTGGGTTCGGATGGGTGTGTGCAACGACTGTACGAATTCCGAAACTTGGCCGGCTAAATGATGGGTGTTAATCAGCACCTCATCAACACCGTGCTGCTGGAGAAGCTCAAACCATATTTGCAGGAGCGGTTTGCCCGCGATAGGAATGAGGCATTTGGGCGTATGAAATGTCAGCGGCCGCAGGCGAGTGCCACAACCGGCGGCTAGTAAAAAAGCCTTCATAATTCAAGTTGGGAAGTTACTGGCACGTATATTTTGTGGTTAAATGCGAGCTTATACTGGTCATAATAAATTTTTTCGCCTGGCATAATTTGCCATCGGCGTAATGTCCAGACGGAAATATGGATTCCAGCTTTCGCAGGAATGACATATTGACCATTCCCAAACATATATATTGATGATGTAAAGCGCATTTAATTTTTATGATCCGTATTATAAGTAGCTTTTTACGGAGGGAATTTTTTCGACTGTGACTTTAGAAACACGGGCAAGCCATTCCGGCTGACTTGCGATTCTGTTTTTCAGTCTTTGCCTGAGAATGGTAACGATATAATGCATAATTGAGGTGTGAATACTTTCGACGATGCCCATATCGAAAGAGGGGACGTGAAGAGGGTACTGGACCAGATTTCCAAGTCTGCCGCCATCGTAGCCGATAAAGCCAACCGTAATCATACCGATGCTGTTTGCGTACTCAATAGCCCGAATAACATTTTCACTGTTGCCGGAACCGCTGATACCTACGGCGATGTCCTCCGGTTTTGCAAAATTACGGAGTTGCTGTTCAAAGATGGTTTCGTAACCATGGTCGTTCGCCCAGGCGAGGATATAAGAGAGGTTGTCGGTTAGACTCATTACTCTGAATTGTTTGTGGTCATTTAGGTTTACGATTACTCCTTTTCCCAGGTCCTCGCAAAAATGGGAAGCTGTTGCGCCGCTTCCGCCGTTTCCGAAGGTAAAGATTGTTTGCTCCTTGTAGAAGCTGTCTTCCAACAGCTCGATAAAAGAATTCAGACATTCCTGGTCGATTTTTTCGTAACTTCTGGTAATCTCGGCTAAGAAATTTGAGAAATCGGCTATTTCCATGGGTAACTCCTTTGGTTAAAAATGATTTGACTTCCATATTTTTCGAGGAAGAAGGGGAGTTCCCGGTAGCCCGACAAAGCCTGCCGCACTTTGTTTTGCGACTCTTTAGGAACATAGAGGAATAGAAATCCTCCACCGCCTGCACCGGAGATTTTCCCCCCAACTGCTCTGGCATCCAACGCGGTTCGATACATATTATCAATGTCACCATTGGTTATCTTTAGAGCAAGTTCTTTTTTATATTGCCAGTTCTTATGCAAAAGTCTGCCTAACTGGTCGTAATTTTCTTCGATTAAGTCCTTTTCAAATATATCCACCAGGTCTACCATTTTTCTCAGGACTTCGAGTTTATTTTTTGTATTTTCTTTTTGGCTGTGGAGGATTTCAGAAGATTTGCGAGTCTTATCCGTATAAAACAGAAGCAAATTTGAGCCAAAGTTCCTATATTGTTTATCGTTAACATCAATTTTTTGAACTTCGACAGTATCATTTTTTTAAATGTAATTTTATTAATACCGCCGTAAGCAGCAGCATATTGGTCCTGTTTGCCAATCGGTTTTTTGAGGATGTCTATCTCGATTTTGCAGGCCTCGGCGGCCAGACGTTCGTTGGTTACGGCTTCACCCTTATAAGCATAGAAGGCGTGCAGCAATCCGACCAGGACCGAACTGGATGAGCCTAAACCCGACCCTTCGGAAGGGACATCTGTCAGGGTGGTAATCTCCACTCCCTTATCTATGCCGGCAATTCTCATTGCCTCTCGTACCAGGTCGTGTTCAACTTCGTCGACCGAGTTTACTATTTCCTTGCGGGAATAATTGAGATAGACCTTGTCGTCAAAACGCTCCTTAACTATAACATAGACGTACTTGTCGATTGCAGAGCTTATTACTTTACCATCACTAATATGATAAAAATCTCTGAGGTCACTTCCTCCGCCGACAAAACTTATCCGTAAAGGTGTTTTAGTAATTATCATAAGTCTTCCTCTTCTGCGGATTCTTTTGCACCTTTCTTACAACATTCATTTCTTTCATTTTCCTTTCAGCGTAATCGATGGCTTTTCCAATATTCGTCTGCTCCTCTAAGAATTTTTTGTAGTCCAAGATGCTCTTTTCGATTGGGACTTTAGGTGTCCAGCCCAGCTTTTTTAGTTTTGAGATATCTGAAAAGATGTGCCGGGTGTCACCGAATCTATATTCTCCGGGAATTTTTGGCAAAACATCGGATTTATAGATTTTGGCTACGATTTTGCCGAATTTGAGGACGGTATATTTTTTCCCGCCGCCAACATTATAGACCTGGTAATCGGTTCGTGGGTCTTTGAGCACAAGCAGATTCGCCTCAACTACATCGTTGATATTTATATAATCCCTGATTGCATGGCCATCTTCATAGGCGGTTGGCTGCTTTTTTAAGAGGTAGTGGAGACTAAAGATTCTGCACACGCCGGAGTATGCATTGTAAAACGATTGCCTCGGCCCCTGTACAATTGAATATCTCAAGACAGTTGAAGGGATTTTATAGCGATTGCCAAGGTTAAGTGCTATCATTTCCTGAGAGTATTTTGATATGGCGTACTGATTGGGTGGAGAAACAATAATCTCATCAGAAGGCAACATTTCGGCTTCACCGCCACAAGAGGGACACTTATGGTCCCATTGGCCACATTTGAGCTGCTGGTCGCTTCTGGCAGCAGGGACAAATTCTCCGTGTGCAGGGCATTTGTATTTGCCTTCTCCCATTACCATTTGAGAAGACGCAACCACGATTTTTTTAACTGGAAGATTCTTTTCCACAATTATCTCATATAACAGAGCTGTTCCTCGAGAATTGACATTAAAGAACCTGCTGAAGTCGGTCAGATAGTCTTGATATGCGGCAAAATGAAAGACTGCATCAACTCCTCTTAAAGCATACTCCATTACGCGTTTATTTCTGACATCGCCGAGGATAAATTCTGCATCTTTTGGGATGTAATCGGGTTTACCGTTTAAGTGGACGGGCTTTTGCAGGTTGTCAAGAATTCTGACATCGTGACCTTCTTTGATTAAGGCATCGACTGTGTGTGAACCAATGAACCCGGCTCCGCCGATTACAAGGACCTTCATAAATTCGCCAATCCTATTAGTTGGCTGCAGATGGAGATTACCGCCCCAGTTTGTGTTAATATATTGAGAGTATTTCTATTGGTAAAACCGTTACTTTCCTGTTCCTTTGAGCACGGCAGGTGCGGTTTTCAGCAGTATTTTGAGGTCCAACCACAGGCTCCAGTTGTCGATGTATTCGAGGTCCATTTTCGCCCAGTCATCAAAATCGTTTATGTTATTTCTTCCGTTGATTTGCCACAGGCAGGTGATGCCTGGTTTGACGCTCAGCTTGCGTCTTTGCCGGTTACAAAAGTTTAGCAGCTCAGACTGTAATGGAGGACGAGGCCCGACCAAACTTAATTGCCCCTTTAGCACGCTCCACAATTGAGGTAGTTCATCTTCTGCGGAGCGCAGGCGATAGTCTAACCAGTCGCGCAGTGTGGCCAACCCACAACTGAACATAATGCCTAAGACCAGAGCTATTCCCAGGACCTTGGCCTTTTGCGGCTTTGATGGTTTATCTGCTGGACGAGCGGTTTCCAATACGCTGATGTTCAGAGCTCCTGCATCTTCTGTAACGTTGAGTTCCTTAATGCGGCTGTCAAGAATGTCGCATAGACTTTCAAGCCGTTTCACTTCTGATTGGAGCACTGAATACTCTGTTGCCTTAATGCTCAAATCCTGTGCTGCCTGGCGCTGGCTATCAAAAGATGTCTGGAGTTCCTCTTCTTTTTGTTTTGCCGTCGCATACCTCAATCGCACCACTTCGGTATAGGCGTCGGCAAATTCTTTTGCCTGCTCATTGAGCTGCTGCTTGATGTAGTCGATCTTGGCGCGGATTACCTGGATAGAGGGATGGTCTTCGGTGCAATGGTATCTGGCGTTTTTTAGCTCTACTTCTGCGTCCTTCAATTGCGACAGCAATTGAGTTTCCACATCGTTGACAAATATACGAACACCCGGGCTTGGTGAGGCAGCGGCGAATTGCTTGATTTTGGCCGGTTCGTTTGCCATATTTTTGGTCGCTTCGTAATCGGCTTTTGCATTGATAGTCGCTAATTGCGCTTCGGTTAGTGCATCGGATAACTTGCTCAGTCTTTCAAAAACTATATGCCCACCTTTGGTGTCGAAGGCGACCACTCCGTTTTTTCGAGTAAATTCCAGCATCTCCACGAATTTTTCGGACAGCTCCTTGTCGCGTTTGACCTTTTCTTTTTGAAGGATGTTTAGTACTTCGGAAACGGTGGTGCGCTTGGAGGTAGGGTGATAATTAACGTACGAGTCTATCGTAGAGTTAACAATCTGGGCAGCTTCTTCCGGATATGGTGAATTGAACGATACAGCGATGATGTCGTCCTTTTTGCCGATAGTAACGTCTAAATTCCTTTTCACGTACGCCGTCAGGTTGTTCATTCCCTCAAATGTTCTGAACTGCTTAATCAGAGGGTCATCAACCACACTGGCGACGATAAGGGTGGACTTTATCAATCCTGCCTGCGTGTAAAGGTAGTTCTTCGAGCGGGGGTTCTTATTGCCCTTGTAATCGTAATAACCTGCGGTATAATGCTTCCTTACAGGAACATTACGGGCGATTCCCCTTTGAATAAAACAACAGGTGCGATATGGCAGAGAACGTTTTGTATTACGGCG
>Ga0315280_10007892_pt1 | contig 14119 bp, 22 predicted proteins | sample YL17G06_40_MG_FD_203697 | JGI IMG/M metagenome (GOLD analysis project Ga0315280, IMG submission 203697) | Sediment microbial communities from Yellowstone Lake, YNP, Wyoming, USA - YL17G06_40 | ecosystem: Environmental > Aquatic > Freshwater > Lake > Sediment | place: USA: Wyoming | collected...
AACTTCATAGCTCCCCCTCTGGAGGAGTTGTGGTGCGTCGCTGGCGGGTGGCGTCGGCGAGAAGGCCGGCACAGGAGACGCAGACCCTCGGATTGGCGATCTGCTCCAGGGGGTAGTCGCCGCCACAGAAGCCGCAGCGGAAGAGCATGGGCTCGGCGGGCGGAGGCTGGACCGGCTGGGCGGGCGCCTGTGCCTGGGCAGCTTCCACGGCGGCGATGTGCTCGGCGAGAGCCCGCTCTGGCCAGTGGAAGACGAGCTGCTGCTGGAGGACCCGCTCCTGTACCTCGGGGTCCCCGATTTTGGCCAGCAGGAACGCGTGGCCGACCTTGATCAGATCCTCGTCCAGGGCCTCCCGGACGACGGGACGGGCCTGGGAAACGACCTGTAGCTTCTCGACTCTCTCCCGACTGAGGCCGGTGCGACGGGAGATCTCGTCAGAGTCGATGTTGTACTCCTTCCAGAGAGCTTCGATCACGGCCACCAGCTCGCTGGCTTTGGTGCGCCCGCGGAGCTGGGAGAGCTGTAGGTTGTGCAACAGGACGTCCTGCATCTCCCCCTCCATGACGACCACCTGAACGCTCTGGTCCCCGCGGGCAACGGCCTCCTGGAGACGGTGGAGGCCATCGACCAGGACCAGGTCGGAGTTGACCTGGACGACGAGAGGCGGCTCCAGGATGCCGAGCTCCTGGATGCTGCGTTTGAACATGGCCAGGATCTCGCCGTCGAAGGAGCTCGTTACTCGCACCTCGGGGACCTGGATTTTGCGGGGGTCTACAGTGCGCAGCTTCATCTACTTCCTCCTGAGTAGCTCTTTCAGGCGCTCCTCCTCGGCCTGGCGGGCGTCGTAGTCTTGGATCCACTTGGCGATCTCCTTCTTCACCCGCTCGGCGGTGTACTCGGCCTTGGGGATCGTCACATAGGAGAACAGAGAGCCTTTCCAGCGAAAGTACACGGTCACGAAGGTGCTGCCAATAAGTCCGCTGGCGTCGACCCGGGTGATCTCTATGGTCCTGCCGTCAATCTCGAGAAGAGCGATGGGCGTTTCCGTGGGTGGGAACTTGAAGAATGGGACGGCTGGCGAGGGGGGCATGAGGATAGGGACGGGGGTGGGGCTGGGGCGGATGGCGGTGGCCGTGGGCACGGCGGTGGGGATGCGGGTTGGGATGGGTGGTGGCTGTGGGATGGGAGGTGGGGCGCAGGCGGTGGTGGCCAGCAGGGCCAGGGCCAGGGCCACCAGGATCAGGCGGCGAAAGCTCATCATCAAACTCACCTCCCCAAAACGTTGACAGGGGGATTATAGCATGGTAAAGTAGGGCCGTTGGAGGAGCTGAGTGTCATCAGCACGGTCAGCCCGACCAGACGGCCCTTATGGTGTAAGGATAGCACAAGGGGCCACATATTGTCAAGTCGCCGCCCTTGGCTTGGGGGAGATCCCCGAGCCGGGGCGGTTTTGTGTCTGGAGGTAGGGTGGAGACGAGGGTGGCAGTGGTCTCGGAGGCGGAACGGCTGGCGCGAGCGTGGGACGAGAAGGTCGGGGCGGCGGCAGAACGCCTGCGAGCTGTTATCAACGCGTCAACTACGCCCCGGGTACAGGATACGATGATGGCGCTGCAACTGGGTGGGCAGCTCGGGGAGGGCCGAAGAGAGTAGTTACGTCAAGGCGTGGTGGATTCGGTAAGGATTATAGTGAGCTAGGGTGGTAGTGGGGGACTGACGCCCTAGCCCAGGGGACCGAGGAGGCCACGCCTAGTACAATCCAGGCGTGGCCTCGGCGCGCCTGGTACATACAGCCGGGAGGCCATAAGACCCAGGCCGGCCGCCCAAAGGACCATCCCGGGCGCTCCGCTACGGCGGCGCCCGCGATCCGGCAGCGGCGGAGAGGCGAATGCTCCGAGGCGGCAGCCGGGGGATACCCGGAGCCAGGTTGGTCGCAGTCCCCCATCCTGGCACCTCGTAGGAGGCTCATACAGGGCCTCCTACGAGGGGGAGGATACATTTATGTGTCCGCTATGTTGGGGGGCCGAGGGCGCGGACGACACGCCCGGCGAAAGCGCGGGCCGGATAACCCGTTGGGCATCACAGGCGGGCACTGGCGACGGGCCGGCGGCAAGAAGCGCGAGTAGCACCCTAAGCGAGCCGACGGACAGCCTATACTCCGGGGGATCGCGGTGGGGCCTGCGTAAGGCCCCACCGCGTCCTCTGGTACACGCCTTCCTCCGGGGGTGTCCGGGGTTATGTAAACTGGTATCCGTGCTAGCTAACGCCGGGCAAGCTCGATCACCTCCGTCGAAGGTCATCGGGGAGCTATGTCTGCCGATCGGCCGTCAGGTATGGGAGGAGAGAAGTGCGACTCGACCTGGGGATAAGTTGGGGGATAAGTCAAGAAAAGGCGGATGTTTCGGGGGAAGGGATAGACCCTCACCCCAACCCTCTCCCTGGAAGCGAGAGGGGGAGGATGGCCGGGGGGAGTGGGGAGACGGATCTACGGCGGGAGGAGATTCTTCGCTGCGCTCAGAATGACACAGCGGGGGAGCTGGGGGTGTGCCTGGTGCGCTGGTACGAGTCGAAGTGTTCGGCCTACCGGGCGCTGAAGCAGGTCCATCGGGAGTATGTGGAGAGCGAGCTGCCGCTGGTGGGATACCGGGAGGAGCACGATGGGGAGTGCGCCCTCCTGGTGTGGCCGAAGGCGGAGATGGTGGGGTGGAGGCGATCTCGGCTGAAGGAGATTCTTCGCTCCGCTCAGAATGACAGCGACGGGTTGATTCGAGCCCTGGCCTATGCGGGCCGGGCCAGGGAGATGTGCGTGGGGGGGATGGCCAGGGTGATGCGGAACCTGCACTGGTGAGGGCGGCGGGAGATTCTTCGCTGCGCTCAGAATGACAGGGGAGAAAGGGGGAAGGAGATGAGGGAGGAGAAGAGCTGTCCGATGGTGCGGCTGGGGAACCAGTACAGGGACGGGCTGGTGTGCGTCAAGGAGAGCTGCTCCTGGTGGGATGACGAGAGCATGGGGTGTGCGGTGCTGGTGCTGGCGCAGGAGACTGCCAGGGAAAGGAGGAAAAGAGAACGGTGGCAGGAGAAAGTGGAGTGAGCGAGGCGAGGGAGAGAAGCGGGATCTACGGGGCGAACGTGGCGAGCTGGTCGTCGACGCAGTGGGGACTGCTGGATACGGGGAGGTTCTCGTGGGTGGTGATCCGGACGGACTGTAGCCCGGAGATGGCCCTGCTCGCGAGGCAGCGGGGGCTGAAGGTGGTGATGCAGTTTCCAGATCGCTTCAACCAGCATCGTGGGGATAGCCCGGCGGGCTACGCGGTGGAATGCCACGAGCGGCTGAAGCCGTTTGCGGAGTACAGCTCCCTGGCGGTGCTGGACAACGAGCCGAACCTGATCGACCCCAAGGGGCACTGGTGGTACGCGGACCAGTTCTGCCGGTGGTACCGGGCGGTGGTGGCGGAGTTCCGCTACCAGGACCCGTCGGTGCCGTGGCAGATCGTGTTTCCGGCGATGGCCAGCGCTCCGCAGTTGGGGTTCGATCGGTGGCTGGAGGTGAACGAGGAGAACATCAGGGAGAGCGCCGGGGTGGGGTCGCACTGCTACTGGTACACCAGGGAGCAATTGACCGAGCCGTACTGGGGAGGGTCGTGGAGGCAGGTGGCGAAAGTCTATCCCTGGCAGCGGATCTTCGTGCTGGAGTACGGGGTGCTGCCGCCGGGGCCGGAGGAGATCGAGAAGGCCCAGCTCCAGGCGGACTTCGTGCGGAGCCTGGAGGAGCCGGTGGTCATGGCGGCGAAGTTCATTCTGGGCGGGACGAAGGAGTGGGAGCCCCACTGGCTGACCGAGCGCCAGGCGAAGGCGCTGGCGGAGGTGTGAGAGATGTGCGGCAGAATGGGGTCGCGGTTTAGAGGGAGGGCGAACACGATGTTGAGGGTGTGGAGGGAGAGGTACAGGAGGTGCGTCGAGTGCGGTCGGGAGGTCGGCTACTATGGCCCGGGCAATCACGCCGAGGGGTGTTCCATTATGCCGGCCGACAAGGAGTGGGAGTGCAAGGGGAAGAAGCCGATTAGGCGACGGAACACCCAGACCAGAGGGTGTCCGGTCTCCGGAGGATAGAAGAGATGGCAGGTGAGGCGGGGGTGATCCGGCGGGGAGACAGGTCAGTGTACCTCGAGGGGCCCCGACCAACCTTTGACGACGCGAGGTACATCCTGCAGCTTCAGGTTCTGGGGGAGGTGGGAGAGAAGGGAGGGTGGTCGGAGGAGAACGCGACGAACAATGAGAAGCACAGGTTGGCGTTCCTGAGGGCCAGGGGGCTGCGGGATGCGGAGCCCGTGGACAGTTTGACGGAGCTGGGGTGGGTGCTTGTGCTGCAGGATCCACCGGCGCCGCCACCTCCCAGGGCTGTGCAGATGAGGCTGGAGGGGGTGTAGAACGGGTGTGCGAGTATCTGGTGGTGACGACGGCGGTGCTGGTGGGTATGCTGCTGGTGCTGGGGGCGCTGCTGATCGTGGGGCTGGTTATGGGACTAAGGAGGAGATGATGGCAAGGCGGAAGAGACAGACGGACGGAGGCAAGCGGGAACCGGCAGCGGCGGTACAGGCGGAGCTGTACCGGGTGTGCAGGTATCACCGGCAGGTGTGCAAGTCGGTGGATAGCTGCCCTCTGGGGGAGATGCCCGGGGACTGGCAAGGGTGGAAGGATAACAACGAGAAGGCGCAGGCCTGCGCTGAACGGGGTCTGAATATCCCGTACAGGCAGTTCTTCAAGGATTCGGCGGGGAACAGGAGTGTGGAGGTGGACGCGTACGGCTATGTCGAGGAGCTGAACAAGCGGGCCCAGGCGAAGTTAGGAGAGGCCGGTGGCCTTGAGGGCGCGGGCGGCGGCGAGTAGCTCCTCGTAGTCCACGACGGCGAAGGCGAGCTCGTCGGGCATCTCCAGCCTGACGAGCTCGTCGTATAGCTGGTTGGCGTCCAGGAGCTCGAGGCGGAACTGGGTCTTGAGGCTCTGAAGCTGGATGCGGCCGAGGTCGGTGCGGTAGGTGGGTACGGGCACCGGCGGCGGCTCGAGGGGGTTGGCCTGGAGCCAGGTGCGCAGAGACTCAACCAGGGCGGCGCGCTCGTCGGCGGGGATCTGGAGCTGGGACAGGCCGGCGTCGTACTCGGAGAGATTCACCAGGCGATGCTCGCCGGCGAAGCGGAGGGTGCGGACCTGCGTCTGCCCGGCGGCGGTCTTATACCGGGGGACCGGCGGCGCCGGTGGGGGTGGGGCAGGCACGGTCTTGGTCAGCTCCTCGTAGTCCACGATGGCCCTGGCCAGGTCCTGGGGCATCTGGAGGTCCACGAGCACCTGATAGAGGCGGTTGGTGTCGATGGTGCCCCGCTGGTACTGCTCCCTGGCCAGGCGGACCTTGGCCTGGCCCACCTCCGTCTCGTAGGGGAGCTTGACGACGGGCGGCCGAGGCCGGGGCTTGGTGACCAGACGGGCGTGCAGATTCTCCATCTCGGCGGCGATCATCGTGTCGGGCATGGCGATGGCCGCTAGACCGCTGCGGGCCTGATCGTCGGTGATGAGCTCGGCGTAGTGGAGGCGCTCGATGGTGTCGAGCCGCAGGCGGCCCTCGGCGGTCTCGTAGTAGGGCTGAGGCTTGGGGATCTTGGGCTTGGGTTTGACCTCCAGGCGGCGGCGCTCCAGGATCAGGGTGGCATCCACCAGAGCGTTGGGCATCTGGAGCTCCACCAGGCGCTGGCGAAGGGCGGGCTCATCGATGAGGCCGTTGTTGTAGGCGAGCTGCGCCTCGTCCTCCAACAGCTTGCCGTAGGGCAGGAGGTAGGCCGGGGTGCCGGGCCTGGGCTCGGCGACATAGGGGGTGGGGGCCTTCTTCACCATCTCCAGGGAGACGATGGCCAGGGAGCGCTCGGGGTCCAGGCCCAGGGAGAGGATGTTGTTGCGGAAGGTGTCGTGATCGATGAGGTCTTTCTGGTACTGCTCTCTCCAGACCGCGACCAGGTCGGCGGACATATCGAGCTGGCGGTTGAGATCGGCATCGATCAGGAAGCGAGTGATGAACTCCTGGCCCCAGCCCATAGCGGCGAGCTGGGTGGCGAGCTTCTCCCGGGAGAGATAGCCCTCGCGGTAGGCTCGCTGGAGGTTGGGGCCGGCGGTGCCTTTGAGGTCCTCGGTGGCCAGGGAGCGCAGGAGGCCCAGGAAGTCCGAGATGGTCTCCGGGGTGTAGCCCGAGTTTTGGAGCATGCGGCGGAACATCTTCTCGTCGTACACCCCTGACTGGGCGAAGCGCGTGAGGACGAAGTACCTCTCCGGGGTGTAGGCCGCACCGTACAGGCGCTCGATCCACTCCTCCGGGTAGCCGCGCAGGCGCATGGCCTGCCGGAAGGTGTCGGGGGGGAGTTTATCGCGGGCGACCATCTCGGCGAGCTCCCCGACGACGGGTAGGGTGGTGCGGTGCATGGCGTTGAAGTACATCCGGAGAGGGCGGGCCAGGCCGGCGTCCAGGATCTCGTTCAGCCAGACGGCGCTGATGGCCCGGTAGTTGATGACGTCCCCGATGATGGCCGCCACGTTGCCCATGCCGATGGTCTTGAGAGGGTGGAGGAGCTCGCCGCCGATGGTCATAGCGGCAAGGCCAGCGCCGGTGGTGATGGATGCCTGGAGGAGGCGCTCGAGGATCTTGGGGGCGTCGTCGGAAGTGATGGGGGAGAAGCCGGCAAAGGCTCCTTCGATGGCTCGTCTGAAGACGCTCACGATGGGGCCCAGGAGGCGGTTGGCGACGTCCATCATCGATCGCATGGCGTACTCGAGGGCGGGGGGGACGTTGGTGGCCAGCCACTCGGCGCCGTGCTGGATGCCCGTCCAGATATCCTGACCGAGGTTGCCCAGGGACTGGCAGAGGCGGTCGGTGTACTCCCGGAGCCAGTCGGTCCACGGATCGATGAGCTCGTCCCTGATGACGCCGACCAGGCTGCCGGGCTTTGGTGGCTGGCCGGGCAGAGGGACGTCCAGGACGGACAGGATGAGGGCGCCGACGGGGGACCAGGCGGCAACGTAGGTCCGCCAGTCTCCCCAAAAGGGGTCCCAGTAGTCCTCGCGCCAGCGGAGGAACGCGTTCCATAGGTTGGTGACGGGGGTGAGGATGGCGGTGCGCAGCTCGGACAGGCGGGGCTCGATGTTGGCCCAGAGCCAGGAGACCCAGCCCATGATCACATCGTGGACCCAGCCGAACCACCGCTGGATACTAGACGAGAGCCAGCTGACCCAGCCCACCACGAGATCGCCCAGCGAGGTTATCCCGCCGTGGACGGCGTTCTTGACGGCGTCGGTGTACTCGCCGACGCGGTCTCGTACCCAGCCGGACCAGTAAGCGACGACTTCTCCGACCCATTCCCAGCACTTGCCCAGCCAGTTGATCATCCTCCAGAGCAGTGAGCTGACCTCGCCCCAGGCCCAGCGTGCCCACCGCTCGATCGGTTCGACAACGTTTTCGAGGAGCCAGTTGAACCCGCCGCAGATCGGCCGTAGCAGGTCGGGCCAGCCGGAGCAATCCAGGGGATCGAGGGCAGCCAGCTCGCCGCCGCCGATCAGGGCGTAGGCGGGGGTGAGGCCGGCCAGGTAGTCCCAACTGGAGGAGGGCCCGGGGAGAGGGTCGGAGGCAGGACCCTCACCCCGGCCCTCTCCCTGGAAGGGAGAGGGTGGATCGGCCGGGTCGGTGGGTGGTCCCACTAGATCTCCAGGGTGCGGGGCGCCTGGGCTTTGGACTGATCGAGGTCGTGCTTGATGGCGTCCTTTAGCGTGACGTCGTTCAGCTTGTCCTTCTCGATGAACACGGTCCGTGGGGGTAGGAGCCCGCGCTGGTAGGTGACGGCGACCATGACTACCGGGTGCGACGGGGCCGGGTAGGTCACGTACTCGTACTGGCTGGTGACGGTGATCTCGAGCTTAGGCTGTTGAGCCAAGGATCTCCTCCTTCATCGAGTCCACGAGCTTTCGCATGAGGCGGCAGGTGTCGCAGACGCAGGAGTCCTTGGCCGCCGAGAGCATGGCCAGGGTGATGATCTGGGGAGCCTGGGGGCCGGGGCTGGTGCCGGCCCCCAGGGCCTGGAAAGGAGAAGCAGCGGGAGGCTGCGGGGTCTTCGCTTTGGTCATACATACCTCCTGGGAGCCGGATTCTTCGCTACGCTCAGGGAGGCCGGATTCTTCGCTCCGCTCAGAATGACAGCGAAGCTACTTGGGCTCCAGGTGGATCATATCACTTTCCTGGGCCCAGCGCACCATCCCCTCGGCCTGGAGCTGGGCCTGCCAGTGGCGGACCGAGCGGACGTAGCCGATGTTGAAGATCTCCTGGGACTGCTGCATAGCGCCGATGCCGGCGTTGTAGGCGGCGATGGCCCGGTCCTCGTCGCCGGGGAAGGCGTCCAGGCAGGAGCGCAGGTAGCCGGCCCCCACCTCGATGTTCAGGGACGGGCTCAGGAGCTGGGCGGGGGTGTAGTTGGAGCCGGCCCCCTGGATGTGGAGCTGCATCAGGCCGAAGGAGTGGCGATCGTCGCCGACGGCGTGGGGGTTGCCGCCGGACTCGGCCATGATCACCGCCACCAGGAGGTAGTGGTCGATGCTGAAGTGGTGGGACTGGACCCAGGTCTCAGCGAAGAGCAGAGGGTGCAGGTAGTAGGGCACGGCTAGCCTCCCGTTCGGGCGGCGGGCTGGCTGGTGGCGAAGTACCAGCCCAGGATGATGCCCGCCAGACCGAGGAGCTCGGCGGGCACCGCACGCTGGAGTAGGAACATAGCGCAGAGGGTGCAGATGACGAGAAGGGCCAGGAGCGAGCGCACCAGGCCGTTCCCTTTGGCGATGCTGGTGAGTAGGGACATAAGAAGCCTCCTGTTTTAGGCGGCGCTCAGGCCACCTTCATTTTGTAGCCGTTGGCAATGAGATACAGGTCGTCGTTGAGTGTAACTCCCAACCAGACCCCCTGGAGGTAGTCTCCTGCCTTCAGCGTGGCCTGGCCGGTCCAGGGCACCGGTACGCCTGCTGCTACCGCGGCAGTATAGTTCAGGACAACCTCGTTCCCAGCCACTATCGCCCGCAGCTCCACCCCCGTAGTGGCGTTGTTGACGTCCTTCATCGAGGCCGCCTGGACCACCCAGACCTCCCCAGCGGGTACAGCATCCATATTCAGGACGTTCGTCCCAGCCGTCGCCGTAGTCGTGGACTTGGACGCGGCAAGGCGGTCATAGTAGCCGAAGAGCAGGTTGAGCTTCTGCCAGTTCGTGCCGTCGTGGCCACAGAGTCCGGCCAGGCGACCTACGGGGGGTATCGCTTCGGGCATAAGTTAGCCCCCCCTTCTAGGGTTCAGCTTGGGTGATAATGACATCATCGAGATAGACCACAAAGTCCTGCCCTGCCACACGAAACACTTGAACTAGGATAAAGTTATACTTGTAGGAACTCGACCCGGTGTTCTGCAAGGAATAAGCACTCAAGTCGTACTCTGTGTCATTCATGATGCCGCGTACATACTTTAGAGTGGTAAAATCAATAACCAGCTTGAGAGTTGTCCAGAGAGTTACGCTATATGGTATGGCCAGGTTGGTCGCAATAGTCTGCCAATTCCCTGTACTGTCCAGATATTGAAGGCGTTGGTTGGGAAGGTCAATCTGTAGAGAACCACGCTGTTTGTAACCTGAAATGACACATTCGAGAGCTATCACACAGCGATCCATACCGGTACGAATCTGAAAAGACGCTTCCATACCAGAGCGTCCCGATGTTCGGGGAGTAAAATCACTCGTTACAGCTCCCCAAGTTGCCGTGCCTCCCGCAAAGGTAAAAGCTACCGAATATGATCCCGACTTAGGGCATGCTGTAGAAAGAGCAACAGTTCCGCCGGACCCATCCCCCCCCAATATCCAGTAATTAGCACCGGCTTCGAAGGACTCCAGATGAATAACAGTACCGCGACGGTCATGCGAGGCAATACTGCCCAGGCGCACGGCCAGCTCTGCCGCTCCCATGTAGTGGGGGTTGCCGAACACGTCCTCCGGGTCGGTGAGTACCGCCAGCATCCGGCCCTGAGAGTCCACAGCCAGAGTCTTGAGCGCACCGGCGTAGTCGCCCTGGAGCACGCCGAGTATCTTGCCGCTGGCGTCTACAGCGATGGTACGGAGGGTGACGCCGTCTACGCCCTTCATAACGGCGGATAGGAAGCCAGCGGAGTCTACAGACATGTAGTTGCCGCTCTGCCCTCGGGGCACCATTATCATCTGCCCGCTGGCGTCTACGGCCAGGGTACGGTACGTAGCTCCATCTGCCCCCTGTACCTGACGGACCGTGGTAGTGGGCGTGGCGTTGACGTCGCCCGAGACGCTGACGATGCCGTAGGGCACCATAATGATGCGCCCGGCAGCGTCCACAGCCAGGGTGTGCAGGGTCACCCCGTCGGTGCCCTTGGCGACGGCCACCAGGTTGCCGGCGGCGTCCAGGGCCACCGGGATGAGCGTGTCGGTGGGGGAGAGCCCACGGATGACGGTGGTGGAGGTGTAGTCGGGGCGGCCGGTGGCCATAAGAGATCTCCTACCCGGCCAGGCCGAAGGCCTTGGCCAGGGCCGTTACCAGGGCGGCCGAACGGCCCTCCCGCCAGTAGACCTCGAGGGGGAGAACCCCGATGCGGACAGTTATCGTATGGGGGTAAGTCTCGTCCTCGTTCCAGGCGACGGCGGTGAGGGTGTAGGGGGTATCCTTGAGCTCGAAGTAGTCGTCCCATTCCAGGTTGTGGTCGTCGAGGGCGAAATCCTCGTCGGAGCTGGTGGGCCAGAGCTGGTGCAGGCCCACCAGGAGCTTGACGTGGGCCAGGCCCTCGCAGCCAGAGGGGAAGCCTATGCTGAGGCGGTGGATGACGCCGTGGTCGAGCTTGAGCTCGGTCTCCTGCGCGTCGGCCTTGGCGGTGTTGGCGGGGACGGCGATCGGGTAGGTGTAGAACACTACGATCCTCCCGCCGGTCCGCGCCGGTGGTGGGCCAGGGCCGCCAGCGGGGGCTGCCGGACGGGCCCTGGCATCCTACGATCCCTGGGTGAAGATGATCTCGCCCGTCAACTGCATCTGGAGCGTGGTCGAGGCCTGGGCCTGGTCCCACTCGAGGACGAGAGACTCGCCGGGGAGCAGATCGATCGGGTCGGGGTCCTTGTAGAGAGTATCGGCGGCCGGGGCGTCTTGCTCGCCCAGGTACAGCTTGTCCCCGTGGCCGTCGATGTAGTAGCGGGCGCGGGTGTTGCCGCCCGAGGTGACAGAGGATCCCTCGAAGGCCAGGCGGGTGATGTGCCACGTCTGGCCTTCGGGCACCTTGTTCGAGGGTAGGCTGGCCAGGCCCGCGTCGGCGATGAGCTTCTTGTAGCGTTCCCGCAGGCCGTTCATACGGACCTCCGGGTCTAGGTTACGAGCCGGCTTAGGACGATGGCGTTCTCGGCGTTTCGATCGGTGCCAGTTACCGTGGTGCCCGAGGCGCACAGGGTGTTGACCTGTACCACCTTGTCCTTCTCCGGGTCCAGGAGGTCGGTGCTATCCGGCTCGACCGACTCGAACAGCGGTACGCAGTGCCCGAAGCCGAGCCCCTTGAAAATGCCCTCAAGAGGTTCGTCGGCCACTCTCATCTGGACCTCTTGGGCCGAGTCATTGACCCCCGCCGCACCCTTCGACCCCGCGCCGGCTACCGGCGAGGCTGTGGAGGTGCCCGCCGACTTGACCCCGTTGATCACGTAGCCGATCCCCACATCGTAGCCGTACTCATCGGTCCGGTCCAGCCCGGTCATCACCTCGGCGTACCGCTTTTGCTCGATAGCGGTGAGGAAGCTCAGGTCGAACAGGTTGCCCCGGAAGGCCCTGACCTGACCGGTACGCAGGTTGAACTCGATATCCGACATCAGCCCGTACATGGTGGAGTTGTTCTTGGCGTCAGCGGTGTCCACCGCCGGCCGGGCCCTGAGCAGGATCCGCCGGATCGGAAGTAGAGTGGGGAGATCGTTGTACTCCCAGCCGGCTGCCACCGGGTTCCAGGTCTTCCACACTTCCTCACGGAAGTATCCCCTAGCCGCCGCCGCCGCCTCGCGCAGCCAGTAGGCAATCACGGTGATCTTGATGTCCGTGTTGAACTGGGTGGCGGTGGCGTCGTTGGTCACCTTCAGGGTGACCTGGTTGAAGCGCGACAGGTCCAGGAAGTGGCGCTTGTCCATCAGATAGCGCCCCAGGTGGATGGGGATGAACTGCCGGTGGTTGTTGTTGGAGTAGGTCTCCCACTTTCCAGGAGGCAGTACCCCGTCATCGTTGTAGGCACAGGCAAGAGCTTGGCGACCGTCGTATGACTTGATGATCTCGGACCCCTCGGCGATCAGCTCGATCTTGGAGATGTAGTCGATAAGCCTCCACTTGACGGCAGTCAGGAACGGAGCGCCGTTCTGCTGGCTCCGGACGTAGCACACCAGACTTCCGAGTTGACCGGATTTGGGGAGGTCCAGTTCGTAGGTCTGGTTGAAGGTCATCGACACCCCGTCCCGTAGGACTTCACGCTGCCAGAACATCGTTCACCTCCAGCCTATCCGCCGGAGGCGGCGAGGGCCAGGCGGCGCTTGGTCAGGGCATCGCCGACGGCCTTCACCCGAGCGTAGTTGGCGTCGCTGCCCCGAGGCTGCCGGGCGGGTAGGGTGACGGCGGCGATCGTCTCCACGTATGGGGCAATGCCGGCCTGGTAGTCTGGCCCAGCGGCGGAAACACCGCCGGCGAACCGTCCGACGCCTACGTCCACGCTCTTGCGCTGCCACTTGGGGGTACCGGCCCGGCGGGCGCCACCGGCGAACCGTTTCTCGATGTCAGCGGCACTGATGGCGGCCTTGAAGACCGAGGCGGCGGCCACGGTGTTCACCTGCCAGTCGGCGGTCGGGGAGCGTACACCGGCCTCGTAAAAGCTCGAACGGCCGGGGGTGACGTCGAGCCACTTCTTGGCGATGTCCGCGACGGGTTTGATGGGGATGGCCATTTCTCTCCTCCCGTAGACGAGATTCCGGCCACGGAAGGCAAAGAGAGGCGGCGGAAACCGTGTCTCTCGACCTTCCGCCGCCGAGGAAAGTATAGACTTGGTGTGGTAGAATGTCAAGGGAGAGACATAATGACGCAGCAGAGGGAGCGGCGGCTGGCGGGGGAGTACGCGGCGACCCGTCTGGGCCAGGCGCTGGTGGTGATCCAGGGCTGTCCGCTGGGCCCGATCCCGCAGGCCATCGCCGAGAGCATGCCGCTGGCCATCGCCCGCCGGGTGAGCCGTCCCTGGCGGCCGGAGGCGGACATAGTGGCCGTGTTCGGCGACGGCATCGAGGTGATCGAGTGCAAGATCTTCAAGCTGATCGATGGGGCGGCCAAGTTGCCGTTGTACGCTTCCCTGGTGGGGCAGACGCCGGAGCTCCAGACGCACCTGCCCCGGCCGGTGCGGATGCGTCTGGTGTGCCCGTGGGTGAGCATAGCGGTCCAGCAGTTTGCGGACGGGGCGAGCATCATCGTGGAGCACTTTGCTCCGGCCTGGATCGAGTCGTACGTGGAGTCGATGCACAACTACTGGACGAGGGAGTACAGGCAGGCGCGGGCGGAGCGGCAGCGGCGGCTGGCGGAGCTCGGGTTATAGTTATGGCAACTAGAGGCCAAAATCGGTGCGATCGCAGGGGATAGGGGGGTACGGTGCTAGATAATTATGTTAGGTTGGTTCCGGGGGTTCCCAAGCGCTTGCACTTCACCCAGGGGCAGGTCGTCGAGAAAGAGATCACCGACCCCGCCCTGGGCAGGGGCAAGCGTTTGCGGGCTCTCGAGCTGGCAGTTGACCGGGAAGACGGGCTTCCCACAAGTAAATCCTTCAGTGTAGTCTCGGAGAAACTCGCCCAGTCGTTAGCGCCGTACCTCGATGGGGGACGGCTCCCCATCTACGACTTCACGATCACCCAATACGGCTCCGGCTACACCCGGACCTACACCGTCGAGGCTCGCCCGGCGGGGTAACCCCACAGGGATCCCGCGGGATCATCGTTCCGATCGGATACATTTCGTCTCCCGCGGGCTTGGATCCCATCCCCCTGGTGATGATTCT
>Ga0315280_10007893_pt1 | contig 14119 bp, 12 predicted proteins | sample YL17G06_40_MG_FD_203697 | JGI IMG/M metagenome (GOLD analysis project Ga0315280, IMG submission 203697) | Sediment microbial communities from Yellowstone Lake, YNP, Wyoming, USA - YL17G06_40 | ecosystem: Environmental > Aquatic > Freshwater > Lake > Sediment | place: USA: Wyoming | collected...
TGCTGACGGTGATCGAAACCTGCCGCCAGCAGAGCCGCAACGTCTTCTCTTTCCTCACTACCGCCGTCGAAGCTCATCTCGCCCGCCAACCCGCGCCTTTATTGCTTTCCAGGGTATGAACGGTTACCCGGCAGGGAGCCTTCACGCGGCGGTTATAGTATCATTACTGATTATCGGCTCTTCTCCATGGTCGGGCCGATCCGCGGAGTGTGAAACCGAGCCACGGGTGGGAGGAACGGTCACCATCAGCGGTCTTCCCGATCCCCGTCTTCACACCCGTCAATGTACCACGTCCGGGCGGTGCGTCAACTGGGCGAGCAGGCGGTGAGACCCCGAATCCAGCACGGCCGGCTGGGTCTTGTTCCGCGCGGGGTTTCCGCTCGATGTCCAGGGAGTTGCCCTCGTTGTTCTGCACAGATTACGTTGGGGGCGGGGCGCTGATGCTAAGTAGGGCCGTTTACGGCCCTTGCGTTGTCACAGGCCCGGCGTTTACGCCGGGTTTCCGTTGGTGGTTGCTCGCGTGCCAAGAGCCTCGCTCACGGAAAGCCCCATGAATGGGGCTCGCTACAAGAGTTTGAGTCGCCTGTGCCACGCGACCCGGCGTAAACGCCGGGCCGACGAGAGCCGACGGAAGGGTCGTGAACGACCCTGAACTTGTGTGGAACAACGAGGGCTTCGCCCCTGGCTACTGTCTGCCGCCGCGAGCGCGGCTTAAGCACCTTGCAGCAGCCAACTCGCGTTTACTGAGCGAATCTGCCGGGCCGACACGGCCCGGCTCTGCGTACCGCCCCGTGCCGACCGTGTCGGGCCGACACGGCCCGGCTCGGCTTATTGCGTGCTGCCCGCGTCAGCGGATCACGCGGGCGCCTTTGGCCTTCAGGACGGCCTCGACTTCCTTGAGCGTGACCATGCTGGTGTCGCCGGGCGTGGTCATGGCCAGGGCGCCGTGGGCGGCGCCGTAGCGGACGGCGTCCTGCGGGGACTTGTTGGTTAGGAAGGCGTAGATCAGGCCGGAGGCGAAGCTGTCGCCGCCGCCGACGCGGTCGAAGATTTCAAGGTTCTCGCGGAGCGGAGCTTCGTGGAAGGAGCCGTCGGCGTAGACGATCGCGCCCCAGTCGTTGAGCGTGGCGGTGGTCGCCTTGCGGAGCGTGGTGGCCACGACCTGGAAGTTGGGAAACATCCTCGTGGCCTCGGCGATCATCTTCTTGAAGTTCGCCGGGTCGAGCTGCGAGATGTGCTCGTCCAGCCCGGGGACCTGGAAGCCGAGGGCCGCGGTGAAGTCCTCTTCGTTGCCGATCATCACGTCGACCAGCGGGGCGATGCGGCGGTTCACGTCGACGGCCTTGGCCGGGCCGCCCTGCGACTTCCAGAGCGAGGCGCGGAAGTTGAGGTCGAAGGAGACGATCGTGCCGGCCTGCTTGGCGGACTGCATGGCCTCGATCGTCAGCTTGGCCGTGGTCGGCGAGAGGGCGGCGAAGATGCCGCCGCAGTGGAACCAGCGGGCGCCTTCGTCGCGGAAGATCCGCTTCCAGTCCACGTCGCCGGGCTTCATTTGCGAGGCGGCCGAATAGGCGCGGTCCGAGCAGCCGACCGCGGCGCGGATTCCGTAGCCCCGCTCGGTGAAGTTGAGCCCGACGCGGGCCGCGCGGCCGATGCCGTCGAAGGGGACCCACTTGACGTGCGAGAGGTCCACGCCGCCCTGCATCATCAGGTCTTCGAGCAGGTGCCCGACCTCGTTATCGACGATGGCCGTAACCGCGGCGGTTCGCAGCCCAAAACACTTCCTGAGCCCGCGAACGACGTTGTACTCGCCGCCGCCTTCCCAGACCTTGAACTCCCGGGCGGTGCGGATGCGCGTGGGGCCGGGGTCGAGACGGAGCATGACCTCCCCGAGGGCGACGGCGTCCCAGCGGCATTGATCCGGCGACTTGATGGTGAGCGACATGGGCATGTTCCTCCACCAGCCCGGCGGGCTCGTCTAGGCGATGCGTTTGGGCGCCGATTGTATCCGATCGGGGCAACGGGCTTCCAGCCCCTGGGAGTTTGTGACGGGTGGCGGGTGGCGGGTGACGAGTGGGGGTGACGGGTGGCGAGGTTGGCGTTTTGTTGACGGCGGGGTTGGCGGCGGACTATCATAACGCGGACACACCGAAGCACTTGCCCCACCGAAAGGAAATACCGATGAGTGAAGAGATGTCACGTCGCACGGTCCTGGCGCTTGGCACGATTGCTGCCGGCGAATTGCTGCTTGGCGAGGCGGCCGGCGCGGCCCCGCGAAAGCGGCGCGTCCTGGTATGGTCCGAGGGCTCGGCGCCCAAGAACGTCTACCCGAAGGACATTAACACCGCGGTGGCCGAAGGGCTCAAGCCCCTAAAGAACTGGGAAGTGGTGACCGCGTCCCTGTCCGACGCTGACCAGGGCGTGCCGGAGGAGTCGCTCAAGAGGACCGACGTGCTGATCTGGTGGGGACACGTGCGCCACGGCGACGTTAAGGACGAGTTGGTGGACCGCATCGTCCGCCGCGTGAAGGAGGAGGGGATGGGTTTCATCGCCCTCCATTCCTCTCACTTCTCCAAGGCCCTCAAAAAGCTCTTGGGCACGCGCTGCGGCTTCTCGGAGTACGTCGTCGACGGCAGCTCCGTCAAGGTGATCGTCAAGGACAAGAAGCACCCGATCGCCAAGGGGATCCAGGATTTCACCCTCGAGAAGACCGAGCGCTACAGCGAACCCTTTCAGGTCCCGCAGCCCGAGTCCGTCGTGTTCGACGGTGTCTACTACCGCCCGGACGGCAGCACCGAGGAGTCGCGCCAGGGGCTTGTCTGGACGGTGGGCAAGGGGAAGGTGTTCTACTTCCAGCCCGGCCACGAGACCTACCCGCACTTCTTCGACAAGAACGTGCGTCAGATCCTGCGCAACGCCGTGGTCTGGGCCGCACCGCGAAGGGAGACCAAGGCGTGAGCTGGAACTTGAATCAGCAGAAGCATGCTCGACCGGCGAGACCGACCGGGCGGTGTTCGCGCCGCGAACTGCTCAAAGCCGGCATCGCCGGCGCGGGCGTGGCGGTCCTGCTGCCCGGCCGGGCCGGGAGTGAAGAGCCGTCCAAGGCGGCCTCGTCCGCCAGCCTTCCGTTCCCGCTCGTGGATTACCACGTCCACTTGGACAACAGCACCATCGACAAGGTGGCGGAACTCTCGCGCAAGCGGGGCGTGAAATTCGGCATCGTCGAGCACGCGGGCACGAAGGAGAACAAGTACCCGGTCGTGCTCAGCAGCGACGATGAACTCGCACGCTACCTGAAGATGCTCGCAGGCAAGGGCGTCTACCGCGGCGTGCAGGCGGAATGGACGGACTGGTCGAGCGTCTTCTCGCCGAAGATGGCGGCCCGGCTGGACTACGTGCTCATGGACGCCATGACCTTTCCGGGCAAGGACGGCCGGCGCGTCAAGCTTTGGGAGGGCGACGCCGAGTCGCGTGTGGACATGGCCGACAAGCAGGCGTTCATGGAGCGGTTCGTCGATTTTCACGTGGAGCTGGTCGAGAAGCAGCCGATGGACATCTTCGGCAACCTCTCCTGGCTCCCGAGGCCCTTGGCTGGCGACTACGAAACGTACTGGACGCCCGGGCGAATCCGCAAGGTGGTGGATGCGGCGGTCAAGCACCGCGTGGCCCTGGAGATCAGCTCCAGCCTGAGGCTGCCGAAACTCGGGTTTCTCAAGATGGCGAAGGCCGCCGGGGCGAAGTTCTCCTTTGGGTCCAACGGCCGGTACCCCAACATGGGCAAGCTTGACTATTGCCTCGAGGCGGCCAAGGAATTGGGCCTGAGCGGTGCGGACATGTTCACGCCCGCGCCGGATGGTCAGAAAGCGGTTCAGCGCAAGCGTCTTGCCGGGGCCGGGCGCTGAAACCAGTCGGCCGACGCACCTGATTTGACGGGTGCCATGGCGACGCTTGCGTCGCCATGCGGCGATGCGACATGCCCACGACAAGCGTGGGCATGGCACCCAACGTGTCAAACGAGGTGCGTCGGCCCGCTAGCGGCACTTGCGGGGCGCGGGGGAGTGGTGCGCTGTCGCCAGCGACGCTAGAATACTACGCGCTGACCCGGATGCAGGTCCCAAGGTCTACCCCTTTTGACTGAGAAGGTCCACGGCGATGGCAGATCTTCTGGCCGGGCTGGGTGACGCGGGGGGCTGGAGCAAACGGCATCTGTTGGGGCTGGAGGACCTCTCGGCCGAAGAGATCACCCTGGTCCTCGACAAGGCGGAGTTCTTCCGCAAGGCGCTGGACGCTGGGGAGCGGCGGTTCCCGCTTTTGTCCGGCAAGACGTGCTGCAACATGTTCTTCGAGAATTCCACGCGGACGCGGAACAGCTTTGCCCTGGCGGCGCGGCGGTTGGGGGCCGACATGGTCGATTTCTCCGCCGCCACCAGCAGCCTCGCCAAAGGGGAGACGGTCATCGACACGGCCCGAAACATCGAGGCCATGAAGGTCGACGTGGTGATCACGCGGCATCGCACCCCCGGCACGCCGCACCTCTTGGCCCAGAACCTCCATTGCTCGGTCATCAACGCCGGCGACGGGCCGCACGAGCACCCCACCCAAGGGTTATTGGACATCATGACTATCCGCCAGCGGCTCGGGCGGGTCGCCGGCCTGACGGTGGCCATGGTCGGCGACATCGCCCATAGCCGCACGGCCCGGTCGAACATCTGGGGGCTGAAGAAACTGGGGGCGCAGGTGATCGTGTGCGGGCCATCGACGCTGGTCTCCCCCCGTTGGCAGGAATTGGGGGTGGAGTATTCGTACAGTCTCGACGCGATCCTGCCGCGCGTGGACGTGTTGAACCTATTGAGGATCCAGTTTGAGCGGCAGTACACGAGGCCGTTCCCCTCGGTCCGCGAGTATGCCCTGCTTTACGCCATGGACAGCCGCCGCCTGGCGCGGACCAAGCCCGAGATCCTGATCCTCGCGCCGGGGCCGATCAACCGCGGGGTGGAAGTGACGCCGGACGTGGCCGACGGGCCGCAATCGGCGATCCTGGACCAGGTCACCAATGGCGTAGCGGTGAGGATGGCGGTGCTGTGGCTGTTGACGACGGTCAAGAGTTGAATTCGGAATTCGGAAGGGGGAAGTCGAAAGTGGGCTAAGCCGCAAGCGGCCTTCCGAATTCCCCCCTGAACCCTGAACGCTGAACCCTCACATGTCCAGCCTCCTGATCCAGAACGGCCGCGTCATCGATCCCAGCCAGCAGATGGACCGGGTGACGAACCTGTTGGTGGAGAACGGTCGGATCAGCGGCTACGACATCGCGCCCGGCCGCCAGGACCGGATCCTCGATGCGGCGGGGAAGATCGCGGCCCCGGGCCTGATCGACATGCACGTCCACCTCCGCGAGCCGGGACGCGAGGAGGACGAGACGATCGAGACCGGCACCGCCTCGGCCTTGGCCGGCGGCTTTACCTCGATCGCCTGCATGCCCAATACCGACCCGCCCGTCGACAGCCAGGGGACCGTCGAATTCATCCGCCACCAGGCCTCCCGGGCGGGCAACTGCAACGTCTTCGTGGTCGGCTGCGTGAGCAAGAACCGCGAAGGGAAGGAATTGGCCGAGATCGGCCAGTTGGTGGTCGCCGGGGCCGTGGCGTTTACCGACGATGGAAATCCGGTCTACGACCCCGAGCTGATGCGGCGGGCGTTCGAGTATTGCCTGATGTTCGACAAGCCCGTGCTCAACCACGCGGAGATCCGGGAACTCACGCAGCACGGGGTCATGCACGAGGGGCTGGTGTCGCTGGTGCTGGGGCTGTCGGGCATGCCGGCTTCGGCGGAAGACGTGATGGTCAGCCGCGACATTGCCCTGGCCGAGGCGACCGGCGGGCGCCTGCACGTGATGCACGTCTCCACGTCGGGGGCGTTGGAGATCATTCGCCGGGCGAAGCGGCGCGACGTGCGCGTGACCGCCGAGGTGACGCCCCACCATTTCACGCTCACCGACGAGTGCCTCCGCAGCTTCGACTCGAACTACAAGATGAATCCGCCGCTGCGGAGCCGGGACCACGTGGACGCCTGCATCGCCGGGCTGGCCGACGGGACGCTGGACGTGATCGCCTCGGATCACGCCCCGCACGCCAAAGAGAAGAAGATGCAGGAGCTGGACCAGGCCCCGTTCGGCATCGTCGGCCTGGAGACCACGCTCGGGCTGGTGATCACGAAGCTGATCGAGCCGGGCCACCTCGACTGGATGGCGGCCCTGGCGAAGATGACCATCAATCCAGCGCGCATCCTCGGCATCCCCAAGGGCACGCTTGCCGTCGGGGCCGATGCCGACGTGACGATCATCGACCCTGAGGTCCGCTGGAAAGTGGACCCGGGCCAGTTCCGCTCCAAGAGCAACAACACCCCGTATGCCGGCTGGGAGCTCAAGGGCCGGGCCGCGGCGGTGATTCTCGGGGGGGATGTGAGGTTCGAGAGAAGGTAGAATGCGGAAGACAGGAGACAGGGGAAACCTGAAGCAAGCGAGGCGAGGGCGCCGCATTCTTTCCGCAGATGAATTCGCGCTCGCGCATGGCGTTTTCGCGTTCTGTGTTGTCTTCGGTCGCCCGTCTTCTATCTCCTGTCTTCTGTCTCCTTTCTTCCACGCTGTCTCCCCGATCCGTTCCCGGGCGCCCCTGTCATAAGCATCGCTAATGCGATGTATTAGGAAAACGGGTGGTTCCTAATAGTCCTCCGCGCGGTAGAATCGCCGAATCCGCGGGCGATTCCTACGGCGAGCCACTCTCCGGCAGAACGCCCGGCCCTGTGTAACCGTGTTTTGGGCGTGTTTGCGCGCCGGGGTTGCTCCGCGATGCCCCGTCGGGACGGTACCTAAGGAGATGTTATCGTGAACCTTCAACGACCTAATGCCAACGATGCCACCAGCTCGTCGAATCGCTCCCGCTCGGTGGTCCCCCAATCGGGCCTCTGCTCCCGCTGCATGGACGGCTGCAAGGGCAACTGCGAGGTCTTCCAGGCCACCTTCCGCGGCCGGGAACTGATTTACCCCGGCCCGTTTGGCGAAGTCACCGCGGGCGGCGACAAGGACTACCCGGTGGACTACTCGCACCTGAACATCCAGGGATATGCCCTGGGCGGGCGGGGCCTGCCGTCGGGCGTCGGGGCCAACTCCGATACCTGCACGTTCCCCTCGGTGGACGTCCACACCGAATACGGCTGGGACATCAAGGTCAAGATGGCCACTCCGGTCTTCACCGGCGCCCTGGGCTCCACCGAGATCGCCCGGAAGAACTGGGACCACTTCGCCGTGGGTGCGGCCATCAGCGGCGTCACGCTGGTCTGCGGCGAGAACGTCTGCGGCATCGACCCCGGGCTGCAACTCAGTGCCAAGGGCAAGATCAAACTCTCGCCCGACATGGACCGACGGATCGAGACTTACAGGCGATACTACCGCGGGCTGGGTGAGATCCTCGTGCAGATGAACGTCGAGGACACGCGCCTGGGCGTGGCCGAATACGTGATCCAGAAGCACGGTCTGGAGACCATCGAGCTGAAGTGGGGCCAGGGGGCCAAGTGCATCGGCGGGGAGATCCGCGTGGACTCGATCGAGCGGGCCTTGGAGCTGAAGAAGCGCGGCTACATCGTCACGCCCGACCCGACCGACCCGATCATCCAGTCGGCTTACCGCGACGGGGCGATCAAGCAGTTCGAGCGGCACAGCCGGCTCGGCTTCGTCGATGAGGAAGGGTTCCTGGCGGAGTGCGACCGCCTGCGCCGCTTGGGCTTCCAGCGGATCACGCTCAAGACCGGGGCATACGGGTTGCGCGAGCTGGCCATGGCATTGAAGTGGGGGAGCAAGGCCAGGATCGACCTGTTGACCATTGATGGAGCCCTGGGCGGCACTGGCATGAGCCCCTGGCGCATGATGGAGGAGTGGGGGATGCCGAGCATCTACCTCCACTCGGCCGCGGCGGAGTTCGCCAGCCGGCTGACCGCCAAGGGCGAGCGCGTGCCCGACCTGGCCTTCGCCGGCGGCTTCAGCTCCGAGGACCACGTGTTTAAGGCCATCGCCCTGGGCTCGCCGCACGTCAAAGCGGTCTGCATGGGCCGGGCCTTGATGATCCCGGGCATGGTCGGCAAGAACGTGGCCTTGTGGATGAACAACGGCGGGCTGCCCAAGACCGTCAGCCAATACGGCAAAACGCTGGAAGAAATCTTCGTCTGCTGGGAGCAGGTGGCCGACCTGGTGGGCAAGAGCGAGATGCCGAAGATTCCGCTCGGCGCGGTGGGCATCTTTTCCTACGCGCAGAAGCTCACGGTCGGCTTGCAGCAGCTCATGGCCGGGGCCCGCGCGTTCAACCTCGCCTCGGTCAGCCGCAAGGACCTGATGAGCCTGACGCGGGAATGCGCCGAGGTGACGGGCATCCCGTACGTCATGCAGGCATACCGCGACGAGGCGGAGGCGATCCTGGACGCGTAACCGGGATTGTTCATCGTCGGCAGGAACGACCGGCAGTGTGCCACTGCTTCGCAGAAGCAGTGCTGTGTGCAGCTGGAATGCACTGCTTGGCTTGCGCCAAGCAGTGGCACACAGCGATGAACAATCCGGGCTTTTACGGCCCGTACCCGAGCCATTCAGCCGCAGAGTTTTCCCAACCGAAACGGCCCGCGCCCGGTGCCTAGGATTTCCGGATTCGCCTTGCTGTGCGGCTTGCCGCGATGATCGCTTGGTGTATGGTTTCCTGAACCGAGCAATCTGCCGCACGTCAAGGCGGAGTGGAAACCATGCCCAGGATCGCGGCGGCGCTGGCCGTGCTCGCAGCGGTGGCGTTCTGCATCGCGTTTAATACGGCCCGCTACCCGGTCGTCTGGGAGATGCTCAAGCAGCCCGGACTGCCGCCATCGGCCGCAAAGCCCGCGGGCACCGCAGCCCCCGCCGCCCCGACGGGCGGCGCGCCTGAAAAGCCTGCAACGTCGGCACAAGCGGCGGCCCCCGCGGCCAAGCGCGCTGACAAGGGCCCTAAGCCGGAAAGCAAGACCGCCTGGCAACCGGACTCGCAGGCGGAGTTCTGCACTGCCGACGGGGTCTGTACGATCGCCGGCGGAACCCAGCAGGCGAAGAAGCCGGGGCCGTCGCCGACGCAGGATTCTGCCCCTCAGGGAAGAGATTCTCCACCGCACTTGCCGCGAGAAGCTCCGCTGGGCGGGCTTGGAAAGTGTGATGCCGGCGCTCCCTCGGCGGTGAAGGACGCCATGGTGAAGGGGCGTCTGGTGCCCGTGACCGATGCCCCCGCCGCCGGTCCATCGCCGGTCATCGCTTCCGGTGCCGTAAGGGGCAGCGCATTGGGCGCGGGCAGGGCCCAGCTTCCCAGCGCCGGCGCCGCGGATTCTGGCGGGGATGCCAGGCTCCGCCCGCTGCCCCCCGTGGACGAGCTTGCCGCGGCAAGCCCGGTGCCGGCACGACCGCCGGCCAACGCTTCAGCGCCATTCTATCCGACGACGGGACAACCGGCCGTCGGTCTCGCGGGCCTGGAATCCGGCAACACCGCCAGGCTGGTGCCGGTGAGCCAGCAAGGGCCGTAGACCATGGGACGACTTGAAAGTCGTCCTACGAGACGCGGACTTCCGAAGTCTTAGAGACTTCGGAAGTCTTGTGAAGCCTTGCGGGCGATTTCGCCCCGCCGCCTACTTCTTCCGCGAGTACTCGATGGTCATCATCAGGGTCCATTGTCCCGCGGCCCGCCGGCGGCGACAATGGAGGGCTGCTTTTCACGCTCCGCGGCGGAAAGAGGCTTATGGACTCGGTGCGACTCGGTGAACTGGCAGCGGCGGGAACGGCCGTCCTGTGGACGCTCTCCGCCGTGGCATGGACCTCGGCCGGGCCGCGGATCGGCGCCTTGGCCGTCAGTTTCCTCCGACTGCCCATCACCTGCGTGTTCCTGGCAACGTACGGCGGCCTGGTGCGCGGGCTATGGCTCCCCACGGACGCCTCGGCGTGGACCTGGTCGGTTTTGGGAGTTTCGGGCTTTGTGGGCTTTTTCCTTTCGGATTTATGCTTGTTCAAAGCGTTCCTGCTCATCGGGACGCGGCTGAGCCTGCTCATCCAATCCATTGCCCCGCCGATCACCGCCATCCTGGCTTGGCTCTGGCTCGACCAGGGCTTGCCCGACCTACAGTGGCTGGCCATGACCGTGACCATCGCCGGCGTGGCGTGGGTCGTACTGGAGCGGCAAGACGACGGCGGCGAGACCCCAACGGCCCGGCGGCGCCGGTTGGGAATCTGGCTGGCGGTGCTCGCCGCAGTGGGACAAGCCGTCGGCATGGTCCTTTCCAAGGCAGGGCTCGCCGACTACGACCCGGTGGCCGCCACGTTCATCCGCATCCTCGGGGCGATGATCGGCTACCTGGTCTTGATCACCGTGGTCCGCCGGTGGAAGGCAATGAGGACCGCAGCCGCTCACGCCCGGGCCATGGCCATCGTGTTGTTCGGGGCGCTGGTGGGACCGTTTCTCGGGGTGGCCTTGTGCATGGTCGCCCTCCAGCATTCCCACCCCGGCGTCACGGCGACGATCATCAGCACGACGCCCGTCCTGATCCTCCCCTTTGCGATCCTCATGTATCGCGAGAAGGTGAGCCTGCGCGCGGCCGGGGGTGCGGCCCTTACGGTGGTCGGCGTCGCGCTACTGGCACTATGAGAAAGGCTGCGAAAAAGGGGACATCCAGATTATTGTGCACCTGCATTCCACATTCAGCCATCGAAAGGAGCTTGTATGGTCATTGGGAAGAGAGCATCGTCGATTCTTACGTGGACTGCAACACTGCTTCTGTTGTCGCTGGTCCTTGCGCCCGCACTCCGGGCCGCCGACAATGTGCCGCCGGCCGGGTTCGTCGCGCTGTTTAACGGGCAGGACCTTTCCGGCTGGAAGGTGCCCGAGGGCGACGGCGGACACTGGAAGGTCCTGGACGGCGTTATCGACTACGACGCCCAGAGCCAGGCCAAGCGCGACAAGAGCCTCTGGACCGAGCGGGATTTCGGCGATTTTGTGCTGCACGTGGACTGGCGGATCAAGGAGACGCCCTACGTGAACCCGAACGTGCCGTACATCCTCCCCGACGGCACCCACGCCCGGGACACCCGCGGCAAGCCGATCCGCATGGCGATGCCCGATTCGGATTCGGGGATCATGGTCCGCGGCTCGGGTCGGCACCAGGTGAACATCTGGTGCTGGCCGATCGGCTCGGGCGAGATGTACGGGATTCGCATGGATCCCAAGACGCCGGACGAGCTGCGTGCGGCCGTCACGCCCCGCACCCAGGCCGACAAGCCGGTGGGCGAGTGGAACCGTTTTGAGATCACGGTCCGCGGCAAGACGGTCTCGGTGGTGCTCAACGGCAAGAAGGTCATCCCGGGGGCCACGATCCCGGACCTGCCTTCCCGCGGGCGGATCGGCCTCCAGCACCACGGCGGCAAGCGTGGCGACCAATGGACCGGCCCGCCAAGCCTGCTGCAGTACAAGAACATTTACATCAAGCCGCTCGGGGAGTGACGCCGGCTTGCGGCCGGGTGGCATGGCTTCACGCGGCGCAGCCGCGGGTAGCCATGCGCGGTGGCAGGGGACATGCTCACCCGGCGCTCCGCGTCGCGAGAACATGCGACCCGGCCGTTTAGGGGCTCGCGTGCGGTAGCACGGATTGTCAATCCGTCCTCGACCGCGGGGCGGATTACAAACCCGCCCTACAACTCGCGCGGATGCCCATCTTTCGCGGCCGGCGTGCGGAGCGGTGCGCCACTGCTTGCTCAAAGCAGTGGCACACCATCACGTCGCGGCCTGTTGCCGGCGAAGCACCTCGCGGACGGACAGGAGCGCGGTTTGGGCTTCGAGGCAGATTTGGCGGAAGACTTCGGGGCGAGGAACGCCGGAGAGGCGGAGGACAACTTGGCCGGCGGGGTCAGGAGACCCACGGCCAACGGGCGGAGACCCGCGCCGAACGAGAACGAAGAGCATGTCGCCGCAGCGGAGCCAGGCTTGGCCGGGAAGCGTCTGGATGTCGATGGCGTCGAACTGGTCGAAGCCGATCGAGGCGACGTCTTTTGCCGAATAGCCCTTCTGGATCACGATCCGCCGGTTGGTGAGCCGGTAGCGGCGGCAAATCCAGGGGAGGATCTTCCAGACGTAAAGGGCCAGGCTGAGCGGGATGGTCAAGAGGGCCATCGCCTTGCCGAGCGTGAAGAACCCGATGCCCAGGCGCAGGCCGCACCATCGTCCGAGCAGGCGTCCCAAGGGGTAGGCGCCGATCGAGGGCCAGACGACGGTGGAGGTGACTTCGGCAAGCTCGGGCGGCGTGACGCCGCGAATGGGAGACTGCATAAGGATGAAGTATGAAGGAGGAAGGATGAAAAGGCAAGGCCGAGCGATGGGGGACGAGGAGGGGTTGGCGCGTTTCCCTTGCTCCTACCTGACTTCGTGCATCAGCGACCAGAACTGCCGCGGGGCGACAATCCGGCAGCGGCCGAAACGCTTCAAGAGCAGCAGAGACAAAGCTCGAAGACCGACGCGCACAGCCCTCGGGCGGCAAAGGCCGCCACAACGACGTTGGCGTCCAGCACGATCCTCATGAGATGGCCCGGAAGAGGTCCTCGTCGGTCAGCAGACCCTGCGCTTCGGCGAAGGGAAGTGTCCGTTTGCGGTGTCTTGAACCAGTCGGAAATGGAAATTCTCGGTCGTTCGGGTTAGAATTAAACCCCAGACGAGGAGGATTTCATGACTATGCAACGACGACGCTTTGGCACGGACCAGAAGGCGACCATTCTCAAGAGGTATCTGGTCGAGAAGGCGCCCATCTCGGACCTGTGCGACGAGTACGGCATCAAGCCCAACCAAATCTACGCCTGGCAGAAGATTCTGTTCGAGCACGCCCCGACGGTCTTCCAGCAGGCCGGCGGCCGCACGGCCAGCAAGGTGTCGGCCCAGGAGGACAAGATCGCGCGCCTGGAGAACAAGCTCCAGCAGAAGAACGAAGTCATCGCCGAACTGATGGAGGAAAACGTCCGCGCAAAAAAAGCCAATGGGGAACTCTGAACGGACGTTGGGTTCCCCACGACACCCGCGACGAGGTGGTGGACTACGTGCGCCGTTGGAACGAGCGCACGGAGATTCCGGCTCGGCGGTTTGTCGGCTGGTTGGGCATCACCTCCAGCAAGTTCCACGACTGGCGGAATCGCTACGGCAAGGTCAACGAGCACAACGCCTGGATTCCCCGCGACGGGTGGCTCGAAGATTGGGAGAAGCAGGCGATGATCCGCTTCTCGTTCGAGTTTCCGCTGGAGGGCTACCGCCGGTTGGCGTTCATGATGCTCGACCGCGACGTGGCGGCGGCGAGCCCGTCGAGCGTCTACCGCGTGCTGAAAGCGGCGGGCCGGATCGGACGATCGACGAACAAACCGTCGAAGAAAGGCACGGGCTTCCATCAGCCGACACAAACCCACGAACACTGGCATATCGACATCAGCTACATCAACATCCACGGCACGTTTTACTACCTGACGACGATCCTCGACGGCTACAGCCGGTACGTCGTGCATTGGGAGATTCGTCCGTCGATGACGGAGCAAGACGAGTTGACGATCCTGCAGCGGGCGAAAGAGAAGTTTCCGAACGTGACGCCGCGAATCATCAGCGACAACGGCTCGCAGTTTCTGGCCGAGGACTTCAAGGAGTTGATCCGCATCTGCGGCATGACGCACGTGCGAACGAGTCCCTACTATCCGCAAAGCAACGGCAAGTTGGAACGGTTTCACGGAAGCATCCAGGGCGAGTGCATTCGGCCCGGCACGCCGGTCTCGTTGGAAGACGCGATTCGCATCGTGGGCCAATACGTGGATCATTACAACCGAGTCCGCTTGCACAGCGCCATCGGCTACATCGCGCCGGCGGACAAACTGGCGGGGCGCGAGGAAGAGATTTTCGCCGCTCGCGACCGCAAGCTGGCCGAGGCGAAAGAAAGGAGGAAAGCCCAACGCGAGGCCGCGCGCCTTCAGGCGGTTGCCTGACGGGAAGGAGCACGCTACGATGAACTTTCGACCTGGGCGGAGGATAGGGCTCCGGTGGGAACCGACCCGAGCGCC
>Ga0315280_10007894_pt1 | contig 14116 bp, 13 predicted proteins | sample YL17G06_40_MG_FD_203697 | JGI IMG/M metagenome (GOLD analysis project Ga0315280, IMG submission 203697) | Sediment microbial communities from Yellowstone Lake, YNP, Wyoming, USA - YL17G06_40 | ecosystem: Environmental > Aquatic > Freshwater > Lake > Sediment | place: USA: Wyoming | collected...
AAAAACCTCTCAGCGTTGTCCTTAGCGCCTCTTCCGCCTCAGGGGTAGTAACCGCTATTATCTGGTCTTCAGCCTGAAGGACAGTCTCGGCGGTAGGCACCTGTGGCTTTTCTTGCCGGCGAATAATTAGAGAAAGGATGCTTCCCGGTGGTAGCGAAAACTCCTTTACCATTTTGCCTATAATCGGTGACTTGGGCGGAATTTTTACTTCTACAATCTCCAGCCCCCTATCCCTGATATCCAGTAGGTGGGTCAGCAGGTGTGTTGGTACCTTTTCCTCTATGTTTTCAAGGATAATATTGGTGCTACTTACCGTAACATCAATGCCGAGCTTCTTAAAGATAGTTTCATTCTTTGGATTGCTAATTCGGGCTATAGTCCGGGGCACATTGAATTTGTGCTTGGCTACCTGGCAGGCAACCAGGTTATCGTCATCATCGCCGGTTACAGCAATGAACATATTAGCTCGCCCGGTGCCCACTTCAGTCAGGATACTCACCTCACAGCCATCGCCTCGGAGGCAAACACTGCCGAGTTCATTATGGATGAACTCAGTTCTACTAGCATCCTTTTCCACCACTAAAACCTCATGCCCTTCATTAAGCAGAGCTTTGGCTAGGTAAAAGCCCACCTTGCCGCCGCCGATAATAATGATGTACATGCTTTAACTTACCTTTCTATTCTATCCTTTCTATTCTATCCTTTAGTATCTGGGCAAAGGTTGTGGTCGGGCTGAGGGCTTCTATCCCCAGAGAGTTGAATAGCTCCCGACGCAGGGGGTCATAGATGCGGCAGACTACCTTGGGCACATTGAAGATATGCCTGGCAATTTGAGCTGCCATGATATTGCGATTGTCGCCCTGGGTTACAGACACAAAGGCATCGGCTTCCTCTATGCCTGCCTTCTTAAGTGCTTCCTCATCAATGCCATCACCCACCAGTGCTGTGCCGGCAAATTCAGGGGGTAGCCTGCGGAAGCTATAAGCATCAATGTCCAGGATGGTAACGCTATGTCCCTCAATATCTAATAGCCCAGCTAGCCGAGCCCCCACCCTCCCACAGCCCATAATTACTACTTTCATAAGCAAACTCTACCTATGTAGCCCGTTCATGATATAGTATAACACGACAGGGAGCGTTGGTTAGCACATAAGGCACAACTGTGCCCAGGCTAAACTGGCCGAAGCGCCGTTTATAGGGAACACCCATCAGGATTAGGTCAACCCCTCGCTCCACCGCCTCATCAACGATAGCCGGACCTGCCTCGCGGGCTTGAAGTATGTCAGTCTCCGCCTCATAGTCCTCTTCTTCAGCCACACTCTCGGCACGGTCTAATATACCTTCTGCCTTTCTGGTCTCGGACTCAATTTCTGCTTCTATTGGCAGGGAACGTTTTATGGTAATAACGTAAACCACCCAGACCTTAGCCTTATCCTTCTTGCCCAGGCGGCAGGCTAGTCTCATTGCCTCATTGTCAACCTCGGTGCCGATTACCGGCACCAGAATCTTGTTGAACTTCATTGCCCTTTATTCCCGTTCACGGTAGGTGATTAGTATTATAAATCTTCTGTGATGAAATCTACAACATCCCTTCTCCTGGCTTCTTGGGTAGGTGGGTTAGCGGCAGGCGTGCTTTCCAGCGGTAGACACAATAAATAATTAAACCTACTATCATCCAGATTAGCCCTACGGTGCGGGTGAAGGGTTGACTAGCAGTTAGCACTATCCATATTGCCGAGGTGGCAATTAAGCCAAGTATCGCCGTAATTGGCATTTCTTGTCCCTTAATCTTTATATTCCCGCCGAGCTTGAAGGGGCGGGGTAAATCAGGTCTTCTTGCTCGTAGGCTGAGGATGGCGGCATGGGCTATAGCAAAGCTAAGTAGGGAGCCGAAGGCATATAATGCCCCTAAGTCAGCAAAATACCGGCTGATGAAGAATCCCGGTACCATTAATAGTAGGGCGACGAGACAAAACAGGATAATGGCGATATAGGGCGTTCTGAAGTGGGGATGGATGCGACTTAAGGTTGCCGGTAGCTGTTGGTGTGAGGACAGATTGAAGGCGAGACGAGAGATACCCAGCAGCCCGGCATTGGTTCCGGTAACCAAAATGGTGGCCGCCAGTATGGCAACTAATGGGGCGAATATGGAACGAAGGATTGCTGAAGGCAGGTTAGCGGCAATGCCGGCTACCGGGTCTCTTGCCCAGCCGTTTATCGGGTCGCCCAGGATTTGGGGGGTCATTGCTGACAGGGCGACTATTGAAATGCCAGCAAATAGAACAAGTACGACTACTATCATCATAATATATGCCTTGGGTACCTGCTCTGTTGGTCGTCGTGATTCTTGAGCCAGCTGAGAGACAGTTTCCACGCCGGTGAAGGCTAGGGCAGCTAGAGCAATGCCGAAAACTAGGTTTCCTGTAGATGGCCAGTTGCCGGCGCTGAACATGTGCTGGAATAAGACGCCTGGATTTACTGCTAGTATTAGTGTAATACCTAAGATTACCAGTGTAACCTGGGTAGTTATATCTATAGCGATGAAGCCGATATTCAGCCTTGATGACTCTCTAATACCAATGACATTGAGTAGCATCAGGAATAGGATAATTCCCATGGATAGCGCTGTCCCCATTACTGGCTCTCTTAATACTGGCCAGAAATAGCTGAGATAGGGAGGAATAGTATAAGCCGAAACAGTGATGGTAGTGATGTAGCTTAGCATTAGTGCCCAGCCACCGACAAAGCCTCCAACGTCATTAAAGCCGTGCCGGGCAAAGCTAGCTGAACCCCCAGCCTCGGGTATCATTGCTGAGCCTTCAGCATAGGTAAGGGCGTTAAAAATATAAATAATGCCAGCTATAGCTAGGACAATCGGGGTGGCACCTAAGGCTACCAGGGCGACGATGCCCAAAGCGTAATAGATAGAGGAGCCGACGTCTCCATAGCCGGCACTGAATAGGGCAGGGACTCCCAGCACTCTTCTTAGGCGGTAGCCCTTAATTCGCCGGGGGCGGAAAATCTTATCCCCAATTTTAGGTCGCCAGCTACTTTCCATATTTCAATTGCTGAATTTTATGCCTCTTAGTGCTGGCTGTCAATAACCTTGCTTGACAACTGTCTACCTCTCAACTAAACTCACTAGTGGCGAAGGAGGGTTAGAGCATGAGGTTCCCTTTCATGCCCCGCGAGGAGGGTTTTTTCCCCCTTTTTGAGGAGAGCGCCCGCAATATGGTAAAGGCAGCCAAGAGCCTGAAGGAGCTGGTTGATACCTGGAAGAATGTTGAGCAGAAGGTAAACGAGATAACCGAGCTTGAGCACGAGGGGGATACAATTACTCATAAGATTGCCGCGCAACTGCATCGCACCTTTGTCACCCCCTTTGACCGGGAGGACATAGCCCAGCTGGCTCATACCATGGATGATATCACTGACTTTATTCACGCTGCGGCTGATGCTATGCTTCTTTACAAGGTAGACCCCCCGGGTCAGAGGGCTAAGGAGCTTGCCGATATAATAGTGCAGGGGGCAATCGAGATAGAAAAAGCAATGCCTCAACTACGACGTCGTAGTGAATTGAAGCGTATTCTCAAACGGTCTATGGAGCTTAACCGTCTGGAGAACGCGGCTGACCGGGTGTATCGCTCAGCACTGGCTGAGCTTTTTAGTGATTCCACAGACATTGCTCATATTATCAAGTGGCGTGAGATTTACGAGCATATGGAGAGTGCCACCGATAGGTGCGAGGATGTGGCTAATGTCCTGGAAGGGGTAGCCGTCAAGAATGCCTGAGGGTATTCTCCTTCTGACACCCGTTTTACTATTAGTCTTGGCGGCAGAATTTGTTAATGGCTGGACAGATGCCCCTAATGCCATTGCTACCGTAGTCTCCACCCGTGTCCTTTCCCCGTCTCAAGCCGTGGTTATGGCGGCGGTACTCAATATCGCTGGTGCTCTGGTAACGGGAACGGCGGTGGCCGCCACTATCGGCAAGGGTATCGTGAGCCCGGAGGTTATCGGTCTTCCGGTGGTGGCAGCGGCGATGCTTACCATTATTATCTGGAGTACTATAGCCTGGGTCTACGGGATACCCACCAGCGAAAGCCACGAGCTTATTGCCGGGCTTACCGGCGCCGGACTGGCTGTTGCCGGTCCCTCGGTTCTACTCTGGGAGGGGTGGCAGAAGGTGCTTATCGGTCTTGGTATCTCCACCTTTCTTGGTTTTTTCCTTGGCAGCGGGATAATGACCGCGCTCTACTGGTTACTTCGTCGAACTAGGCCATCGCTTGTCCGTAAACTCTTCAGCCGGCTTCAGATACTTTCAGCGGCTTTCATGGCCTTTAGCCACGGCAGCAACGACGGGCAGAAGTTCATGGGGGTCTTTGCTCTGACCCTGATGCTGGGTGGGGTTATGACCCAGTTTACGGTTCCAATATGGGTAATGCTGCTCTGTGGTGGGGTAATGGCGGTCGGGACGGTGGTTGGAGGGTGGCGCATAATCCGCACCATGGGCTTCAAGCTGACCAAGCTGGAGCCAGTAAACGGCTTTGCCGCTGAGACCTCAGGCGGATTGTCTATTTTGATTGCTTCCGCTTTCGGCATACCTTTAAGCACCACTCATTGTATAAATTCATCAATTATTGGTGTTGGTGCTGTCAAGAGATTTTCCGCGGTACGCTGGGGGGTGGCGGGCAATATTGTTCTGACCTGGATACTGACCTTCCCTGTCTGCGGGATATTGGGTTATTTCTTTGCCTGGTTGTTTGGGATTATATTCTAAGGTTTACAAGCTGATTTCCCTGGGCTTTACCCGGTGCTTTTCGGCGGTAATAATCGCCTCAATTTCTGATACTGCCTGGTCAATTTCACCCCGTCTACTAACTACCATATAGTCAAACAGGGGTAACTTTTTCATCTCCTCCTTGGCGGTTTTCAGACGAAGGTCGCATTCGAGGTTCGATTCGGTCTGACGCCCCTTAAGCCTGGCGGTAAGCTCTTCCATTGATGGGGGTGCAACAAAGATAAATACCGCCTGAGGCATGATTTTTTTAATAGTAGCTGCTCCTTGAATGTCAACCTTCACTATTACATCTCGCCCCTGCTCTAGCGCTCGCTTGACCGGCGCTTTGGGCACCCCATACCACTTGCCGTAGACATTTGCCCACTCCAGCAGTTCATTTTTTTTAAGCATCTTTTGGAAAATTTCCTCAGAGACAAAGTGGTAATCAACACTGTTTTTTTCCTTAGCCCGCCGGGGGCGTGTGGTTACGGTGGTGATAAACTCAATAGGGTAACCTGATTTTTCCATTCGGCTTAAAATGGTATCCTTACCGGCTCCTGAGGGACCGGAGAGGACTATAAGTAATGGCTTTGAGGGGAGGTTGAGTGAGGTTTCACCTTTATGGTTCGTCTCTTTCTTCACTTTGCACTGAGCCTCGACCGGATTGTAATCTGCCAGTGATTGTTTCCGGGGCAAGGGCGGCCAGAATAATATGTCCGCTATCGGCGATGATAACTGCCTTGGTTTTTCTCCCATTGGTCATGTCAATGAGTAATCCCTTGGTTTTCCCTTCCAGGATAGTGCGTTTAGTCGGCGCTGAGTTTGGTGAAGCGATGGCAATAACCCTGTTCATGGCTACAATATTGTTAAACCCGATGTGAACCAATTCGGTGGCCATTATTACACCCCTTTTAGTCGAAGACTCTTTGAATTGCGGCGCTTATTATCATATACCTTTAATAATAATTAGGCAATGGGTTTTGGGGCAAAAATGCTTGAATTTTATAACATTTGGTGATATTCTATTTTTATGGATTGAGTAGACATTTTTACCAAAGTGGGAAAGGGGCTATCTCGGGGAGAGTTAACCTTGGAGGTAGCCTTTTCGTTATCTGGTAGTGATACTAAAGTAAGGGGGTAGCAGTTGTATAAGATATTGTTGAGAGAGGACCTGGTGCCGAGTATCCATCTTTTCAAGGTTGCCGCACCGGTAGTAGCTAAGAAGGCTAAGCCGGGGCAGTTCGTTGTGGTCAGGGTTGACGAGAAGGGCGAGCGTATCCCCCTGACCATCGCTGACTGGGATGAGAGTGAGGGTAGCCTCAGCATCGTCTTTATGGAGGTGGGAACAACAACAGCCAGGCTAGCCTTACTGGAGGTGGGCAGTTCTATAGCCGATTTTGTCGGGCCGCTTGGTCTGCCGACACATATTGAGAAGTTCGGTACTGTAGTTTGCGTGGCGGGAGGGGTTGGGGCGGCTCCTATAGCCCCGATTGCCCGGGCATTAAAGAACGCGGGAAATAAGATTATCTCAATTCTGGGGGCGCGGAGCAAAAACCTGCTCTTCTGGGAGGATAGGCTACGCAGTCTCAGTGACCAGCTAATAGTTACTACTGATGATGGCTCCTATGGTCGCAAAGGAGTGGTAACCGAGCCACTAAAAGAATTACTTGCCAGCGAGAAGGTTGACCGGGTCATCGCTATTGGGCCGAGCATCATGATGAAGTTCTGCGCCAAGACCACCGAGCCTTTTGGGATTAAGACCATCGTCAGCCTGAACCCGATAATGGTTGATGGCACGGGAATGTGCGGCTGCTGTCGGGTAGCTGTTGGCGGGGAGACTAAGTTCGCCTGTGTTGACGGTCCCGATTTTGATGGGCATCAGGTGGACTGGGACTTGCTCTTTGCCCGCCAGCGTATTTACCTTGATGAAGAGAAGTGTTCTTTTGAGCAATGGCAGAAAAACATTCAGCCTGAGGTGAAGTATGGCAAAGTTAAATCTTAACCGAGTGGAAATGCCAAGGCAAGACCCCAAAGTACGGGGCAAGAATTTTAATGAGGTGGCTTTGGGCTACAGTCTGGAGCAAGCTAAAGAGGAGGCGAGCCGCTGTATCCAGTGTGTCAAGCGTAATTGTGTTGACGGCTGCCCGGTAGGGGTGGATATTCCTGATTTTATCAAGGCTATCCGCGAGGGCGATATGCCGGAGGCGGTAAGGGTACTTAAGAGCAAGAATGCCCTGCCCGGCATCTGCGGGCGGGTCTGCCCCCAGGAGACCCAGTGCGAGTCCACCTGCTCGCTGGCTAAGAAGGGGGCGCCGATTGCCATCGGTCGTTTGGAGCGGTTTGTCGCTGACTGGGAGCGGGCTAATATGCCAAAGGCAAGTCCCCCCCAGCCAGCGCCCACTGGTAAAAGAGTGGCAGTGGTTGGCTCGGGACCGGCAGGATTAACTGCGGCGGCTGACCTGGTTAAGCTGGGGCACGGCGTTACTATCTTTGAGGCATTGCATGTCGCCGGCGGGGTGCTGATGTATGGCATCCCCGAGTTCAGATTGCCCAAAGAGATTGTCCAGAATGAGGTTGACTATGTTGCTTCTCTGGGGGTAAAGATTGAGCTGGACTCGGTAATTGGTAAGCTCGTTACCATAGACGAGGTGCTCGGTAATGGTTATCATGCCGTCTTCCTCGGTACCGGTGCCGGACTGCCCATGTTTTTAGGCGTCCCCGGTGAGAACCTCAACGGCATATATTCGGCAAATGAATTTCTGACCCGGGTCAATCTGATGAAGGCTTATAGATTCCCTGAGTATGATACCCCGGTGAAGCTGGGCAAAAAGGTGGCAGTAATTGGCGGCGGTAATGTGGCGATGGACTCAGCCCGCTGTGCCCTCAGGCTTGGCGCTGAAGTAGTTTATATTGTCTATCGGCGTTCTGAGGCGGAGATGCCCGCCCGCCGCGAGGAGGTGGAGAATGCTCAGGAGGAGGGCATCCAGTTTAAGCTATTGACCAACCCAAAGCAATTTCTGGGCAACGAGAAAAACTGGGTAGTGGGTATGGAGTGCTACGAGATGGAGCTAGGCGAGCCTGATGAGAGTGGCAGGCGCCGTCCGGTGGTCAAGGCGGGAAGCGAGTTTGTCATTGATGTTGACGAGGTAATAGTGGCTTTAGGCACCACCCCCAACCCCCTCATTGCCTCAACCACCCCGGGTCTGGAGACAAGCAAGGGGGGGACGGTAATGGCTGATGAGGCGACGGGTAAGACAAAGAAGGATAAGGTCTGGGCTGGGGGTGATATAGTTACCGGCGCAGCGACGGTGATTTCCGCCATGGGGGCGGGCAAGCTCGCTGCCGCCGATATTGATAGGTTTTTGAGGGGATAGCTACCATAGATGCAATTTTCTGAACCATCCAGATACATTACCCACGTATATATTACTTTGCCAATACCAAATAACCAATCCTATAAATATAAATACTGCTGGTATAAACCATGACTGGAGCCCTTTGAAAGACATCCACTCGATGGGGGCTTGGAGCCTAACTGGGACTTCAAGCGCAAGGAACAACTTGGATGCCTCTCCTCCGAACAGTAATTCTAAACGGCTGAAATATACATAGACGCCGTGTGCACCTAGAACGATTGCGAATATCGATGCGCATATGAGGATTACTTTAATTGGAAGCCTTAACATTCCTCCACCTCCTTTTGTCTTAGGTCTAATTGAGGTTTTGAACTTAGGGCGTGGAGTCTTGTAGTACGGACAGTCGTGTGGGTCTGGGGACTTGTCACTGAATGCCCAAGCTGCGTAGTTTCCACGTTTGGAAGTAGCTATAGCTACGGCTGCCTTTCTGACACGGGGACTGAGTAGGTATTCTCTATGTCCAGCTTTGCTCCTCATCCAAGTTCCAACGATGGTTTTGGGTGAGAACTTTCCTCTGCCTCCGCAAAGGTTTTCCCCACCCTGAAATGCGAAGCGTTTAGAGTGGACAAGTCTTCCCACCTTCGCGCAGTAGTTGGCTTGATCCTTTGCGAGACGGTACATTTCCCTACTCCAGTAAACATGTGGGAGACCTCTTTTGTGGCGTTCCTTATTTATTAGGTTATGTACCTCACCAGCTGCATCACGTTTTGGCACGCCTAATCCTCCATATCACATCTTTATTATTATACACCTCCAATGCAATATTGCTAGGGGTGTCTAAGAGGGGCGAAGCCCCTCTTTTTAATTAAATTCCCCCTTTGGGAAAGGGGGATAAAGGGGGATTTTGAAATCCCTCTCAATCTCCCTTTACTAAAGGGAGAGATACTGTGGAGTAGGGTGAGGTAGATAAATATCTCGCTTTCTTTTGGGCGGGATTTTTAGTAAAATTAATGCTAATTGTGGCTAAACTTGAGCAGGTTGCTGACGAAATCTACCGCCTGGGAGAGCAGGTTCCCGGGGCAAACGCCGTCTTTGCCGTTTACTTTATCAAGGACGGTGATGGCGCCATAATAGAGCCGGGACCGGCGGTGCTTGTCCCCAGAATCCAGGAGGCGGTGGCGGAGTTGGGGCTGTCTAAGCCATCGTATATTATCCCCACCCATATCCACCTCGACCACGCCGGTGGGGTGGGGAGGCTGGCGGAGGTCTTCCCCAAAACCAAAATCGTGGTCAATCAGCACGGGGTAAGGCATATAATTGAGCCGTCGCGGCTGATTGAAAGCACCCGTATGGCTTTTGGCGATGGCTTTGAGGCGATTTATGGTCCTATTCTGCCCGTGCCTGAATCACGGCTCAAGGTGGTGGCGGATGGGGAGCGGCTGGCGGTGGGCAGCCGTGAGCTGGTTATGCTCTACACCCCAGGTCATGCCCCTCACCATATATCCATCTTTGATACCAAGACGAGGGGGCTTTTTTGCGGCGAGGCGCTCGGTCTTATCTATGACACTGGCTATCCTCCCCTGCCGGCGGTGGCACCACCGAGCTTTAATATGGAGCTGTACTTAAGTAATATGGAACGGCTGAAAGCGTTAAAGCCAAAGCTTTTATTTTACTCTCATGGCGGTGTCGCCGGCGAGCCGGAAAAGCTGATTTCTACCGCTATGGAGAATACAAAACTGGTCGGCGATTTTATTCTGCAAAATTTGAAAGCGGGGGAGAACGACGAGGCGATAATCAGCCATGTTGGGAATTACCTCCGCGACCACTTCGGTGTTACCCTTGACGAGTATGAACTGCTGAGCAACGTCAGCGGTTATATCCATTACTTCAGGAAAAAGGGTTTAGTGTAGAAAGTAGCCGGAAATTCTAGTAGAATAACCTTGTGGCAAGGGAAGGCATAACACCGATTCGCCAGCAATACCTCAGAATTAAAAAGAAGTATCCGCAGGCTATTGTCCTCTTTCGCCTCGGGGATTTCTATGAGACCTTTGATGAGGATGCTCGTGTTACCTCGCGGGAGCTGGAGATTGTCCTGACCTCAAGGGAGATGGGGAAGGGGCACCGCGTGCCAATGGCGGGCATCCCGTATCATGCCCTGGATAACTATCTGGCAAGGTTAATCAATCGCGGCTATAAGGTGGCGATTTGTGAGCAGGTAACCAAGCCCGGCGAGACTAAAGGATTAGTCCAGCGCGAGGTCATCCGCCTGGTAACACCGGGCACGGTGGTCGAGCCAAGCCTCCTTGATAGCAAGAGCAATAACTATCTGGTGAGTCTGGTCTTGGGTGAGGATGAGGTGGGCTTAGCCTATGTTGACATAACCACCAGCGAGTTTGCCACCACCCAGCTTCCCTTTCACCGGGCTATCCCTGAACTGGAGCGGCTTAAGCCGTCGGAGGTTATTGCCGGCAAGGGTGCCGATTTATCGGCAGTCAGGTTGAGTGCTCCAGTGACCCGCCTTGACGATTACTTCTTTGAGCTTGAGACCACTCAGAAGACTCTGCTTGACCACTTCGGCGTGGCTACCCTTGACGGCTTTGGCTGTTCTCATCTGCCCCTGGCAGTTCGTGCCGCCGGGGCGATTATTCACTATCTTCAGGAGACGCAAAAAGGGGCATTGGGACAGCTAAATCGCCTTTCCACTTATTCCACTGAATCTTTTATGGCGCTGGACGAACAGACCCAGAGAAACCTCGAGCTTTTCTCTAGCAGTCGCTCGGGGAGTGTTGGCGGCTCACTGCTGGGGGTTATTGACCTGACCCGAACGGCGATGGGGGGCAGATTGCTGAAGCGGTGGCTGGGTCAACCCTTGCTTGATATTGCCGAGCTAAACCGGAGGCAGGACGCTATTAACTGGTTTTATGATAACACCATGGCTCGCAATCAGACCATCTCCATACTTGGTGAGGTGGCTGATATTGAGCGGTTGATTAACCGGATAAAGGGTGGTATTGCCGCCCCGCGTGAGCTGGTTAGCCTGCGCCGGAGCCTGGAGGTAATACCAAGGCTTCAGCAGGTGCTTGAGTCTGCAGACTGGCTCAAGGATGAGCTGAAGCCCTACCCCGAGGTGGTTGACCTTATTTCCCGTGCCATAGTTGAGCAGCCAGACGAGGGTGGGGTGATAAGAGAGGGTTTTGTTGAGGAGCTGGACAAGCTCCGCCAGGCATCCAAGAATGCCAAGCAGTACCTGGCTGACCTTGAGCGCAAAGAAAGGGAGAGGACGGGAATCAAATCGCTGAAGGTCGGGTTTAACAAGGTCTTTGGCTACTATATTGAGGTATCCAAGCCAAATTTGCTCCAGGTGCCTCAGGACTATATCAGGAAGCAGACGCTGGTCGGTGGCGAGCGCTTCTTTACCCCCGAGCTAAAGGAGTATGAGTCATTAATTCTAAATGCCGAGGACAGGATTGCCGAGCTTGAGGCTCAGCTCTTTCGTCAGGTGTGTAATCAGGTGGGGGCGGATAGCGAGCGCATCTCGGCTTCAAGCCTTGCCCTGGCTAACATAGATGTCTTTTCCAGTCTGGCTGAGGTTGCCGTGCGCTATAGCTATGTCCGACCTAAATTGACCACAGATAGCGAGATAGTTATCTCTGAGGGGCGCCACCCGGTGGTGGAGAGGAGCCTGCTTGAGGGCAGCTTTGTCCCCAACGATGTTTATTTATCAAATGGTGATGCCCAGCTTATTGTCCTTACCGGCCCCAATATGTCGGGCAAGTCAACATACTTGAGGCAGGTAGCCTTGATTGTGCTTCTGGCTCAAGTCGGCAGCTTTGTGCCGGCAGAATCGGCAACGGTTGGCATCGTTGACCGCATCTTCACCCGCATTGGCGCTCGGGAAGACCTACCCGCCGGTCAGTCGACATTTATGGTGGAGATGGTGGAAACAGCCAATATCCTGAACAATGCCACCCCCCGCTCCTTGATTATTTTAGATGAAATCGGACGTGGTACCAGCACCTATGACGGGCTTTCCATTGCCCGCGCCGTTGCCGAGTATATCCATAGCTACCCCAGGCTTGGCGCCAAGACCCTCTTTGCCACTCACTACCACGAGCTGGTGGACTTAGCTAGCTTCTTGCCGCGGGTGAAGAACTTTAATGTTGCCGTGAGCGAGGAAGGAGGGGAGGTTACCTTTTTATACAAGATTGTCCCCGGTGGTGTTGACAAGAGCTATGGCATTCATGTGGCAAAGCTCGCCGGTCTGCCCAAGTCGGTGGTGCACCGTGCCCGTGAGGTTCTGGAGGAGCTGGAGGGGGACAGCCGCACTGCCGCCCCTCAGAAACGCCGGAAAGAAATAGCCCAACAAATACCCCTGTTTGGGCAGAAGTCCCCGCTTTTTGAGGAACTAGAAAAGCTGGACATTGATTCACTAACTCCGCTTGAAGCCATTACCAAGCTCTACGAGCTGCAAAAGAAGGCGAAGGAGGGGTGAGGGGTACCTGGTCTAACCCTGCTCTTTTTTCCCTCTTTCGCGGAGTCTGATTTCTCTTCTAGCCGCTGCCTCTTTATTGCGGCGTTTGTCTTCCTCCGTCTCCAGGATAAGGGGCGGCACCTCTGTTGGTCTTTTGTTATTGTCCAGGGCAACATAGGTCAGAAATGCCAAAGCCGTGTGTCTAATCTCGCCGGTTAGCGGATTCTCTGCCTCGACTCGGGCACCGACTTCCATTGAAGTCCTACCAACCAGATTCAGGCTGGCTTTAATAGTCAAAACGTCGCCAATATAGACAGGGTTGACGAAATCAATACGGTCAACGGAAGCTGTCACGGTGTTCATTCGGGAGTGACGCCTTGCCACTATGCTACCGGCCTCATCAATAAGCCTCATTATGATGCCACCTTGTACGTTTCCCGCTGGATTTGCGTCCTGCGGTGACATTGGCTGTACCATAATAACACTGCTTTCACTAACGCGCTTCCCCTGCATTTTCCCTCCTTTCCTGTTCACCCTCCACTAAATCAGAAATCGGGTTTTTATTTTAACCATTCTACCATCATCGGCAAGTTCTTACTATAGAATTAATAAATACTCTCGTTGCTATAGCTAGGCTGGGTATGATATAGTTTATGTATAGTGGCCGCCAAGATTGAAACCATCCCCGAGGGCACGGTTACCTCGCCTGAGGGATTTTTTGCCGGTGCTACCTCCGCCGGCATAAGTAAAAAAAACAAAGATAAGCCAGACCTCGGTATTCTCTTTTCTGAGGCGCCCTGCGTTGCCGCTGGCGTTTTTACTAATAATCGGATTAAGGCAGCCCCGGTGGTTTTATCTCAGCAGAGGCTAAAAAAGGGGAGGGCGGGGGCGGTGGTGGTGAATAGCGGCTGCGCCAATGCCTGCGTCGGGGAGGGGGGCATTAGGGATGCGGCTAGGATGGCAGAGCTAACTGCCGAGGGCATTGGCATATCGCTGGAGGATGTGCTGGTCGCCAGCACCGGCGTCATTGGCGTGCCCCTGCCGATGAAGCAAATAGCACCTGCCATAGAGCAGGTTATCCTCTCCCGCGACGGCGGTCATGAGCTGGCAAGGGCGATGATGACCACCGATACCTTTGCCAAGGAAACGGCGGTTAAAGTCAGGGCAGGGAGTAGTGAGTTTACCATTGGTGGGGTGGCTAAGGGCTCGGGGATGATTCACCCAAATCTGGCGACCTTGCTCTGCTTCCTTACTACCGATGCCGCCGTGGAGAAGGACTTTCTTCAGGAGGCATTGAAAAAGGCGGTGGACGTCTCGTTTAATATGGTCTCTATTGACGGCGACACCAGTCCCAGTGATATGGTGCTGCTCCTGGCTAATGGTCGGGCGGGAAGTGTGCCGGCTAGTGCCTTTGAGCAGGGTCTGGAGCAGGTCTGCATCTATCTGGCTAAATGCATTGCCCGTGATGGGGAGGGGGCAACCAAGCTTATTGAGGTAACAGTCAATGGT
>Ga0315280_10007895_pt1 | contig 14115 bp, 20 predicted proteins | sample YL17G06_40_MG_FD_203697 | JGI IMG/M metagenome (GOLD analysis project Ga0315280, IMG submission 203697) | Sediment microbial communities from Yellowstone Lake, YNP, Wyoming, USA - YL17G06_40 | ecosystem: Environmental > Aquatic > Freshwater > Lake > Sediment | place: USA: Wyoming | collected...
GGATATTCTTCGAACGATCATGCCCTTTTAATCTTTTGTCAATTTTCTCGGCAATCTCCAGATGTTCAAGGATCTCCTCCGCCTGCCTCAATAGCTCGTATTCTTCTGCAGAGACAATCACCGCGGCCATCTCATTATTCCGCAATACATACACGGGCTCACCTGTTTCGGAGACCTCTTTGAGCTTCTGAGTCAGTTCCCTTTGCAACTTCGTAACGGTTATCAATTTTTCTGTATCCACTAACATCGAAAAACCTCCTCTCCTTCATACATATTATTATACATAGAATGATACGAATGTCAAAGGAAAGATTCGAAGGGAGAGTGCAGGCCCGAACCCCGGATATTCTTTTCTATGCCTCTCCGGAGAGAGATGTATAAGGAATTGACTACAAAATTTAGTTAGGAATGACTCTCTTGCTTTGAGCTCTTAGCTCGGAAATTTAGGCTATGCTTCCTGCTCTATGTCCTATTCTTGAATATTTTGCAATCCCCATTCCGCAATCCGAATTTATGGGAGCCAACTTTTTTAGGGAGGACATCGTTTTTTTGAAATGTCAAAAGTCAAGCCCGACCCCAATCCCTGGGTCCCTGGGAGCTCTCCCTGTGAGTGGATTGATTTGGTCCGACCCACTATTCAATGCTCAGAACCAGCCTATTTTCATTCAAAAAGGTCGGCATGAGAACCCGTCCTCTCGAATACGATCTGATCCTTCTCCAACTTATAGATAAGCAGCCAGTCTGCTTCAATGTGACATTCCCTGCGGCCTGCATAGTTTCCGATGAGCTGATGATCGCGATGGAGGGGATCAAGCTTTTTGCCCTCAATAAGTGCCCGAGCGATAATCTTGAACTTATCGAGATTCTTTCCGCGCTTTCTTGTTTTCTTAATGTCCCGCTCGAATTGCCGGGTATAGACCGGGGCTCTCATTTAGATTCCCAGCTTCCTGAACATATCCTCAGCATCTTTGCAAACCACGAGGTCCTTACCGGCGTCTGTACTTTTGAATGTCTTTCGCGTGGTCGCATTCGGAATAACCACATCGAACGGAAGCCCCTTGCGCAGCGTGACTTGCCTGTAGAAAAGAGTTATAGCTTGTGTGGCAGAGAGTCCCAAATCACCCAGTACATGTTCTGCTTCCTTTTTTAGGCGCGGTTCAATCCGTGCTCTCACTGTTGTTGTCTTGCTCATCTCGGACCTCCTCCCTAACCTACCTGACAGAAGTTGTAGCACATTTGGGCTATGTTTGCAACTTAACCACAATCCGGGGTGAACCGTTCTCTATCCCTTTAATATAGCTTCCGGGGTCCATCTGCAGCCTCCCCTTCCTCCTTCTACTGATCTCGATGGCCTGGCCGAAAGCAGATTGAAAATTCCGCTATCTGCAATCCGAATTCCGCATTTGAATGGGCCAACTTTTTTTTGGATGATTCCTTAAAAAAATCGTGACATGTGAAGATGTGACCCCGCAGTTTCCCGCACCCGCAGTTTCCCAGTTTATTTTTTTAAAGTCCTATGACTTAGGTTTTTCACAAGTTCCTTGCCTAGCGCGAGGCAATTTTTCTTCGCTTCGTTGCTAATGGGACGTTCACTTCCTACTGTCTCCCCCACCTGGTGGAAGAAGCGCTGAGCAAGGGATTCGAAAGGCTGTCTCACTTTCCCGCCACCACCACAGGAAAAGAAAAGGACAGCCGCTTTTCCTTTGACAGGCTTGCCTGATTGATCCCACAGGTAAATATCATCGAAAAAGGTCTTCACCGTGCCCGCGACGTATGAGAAATAGTCAGGGGTTCCGATCGCAACCCCATCGGCGGACAAAAATTCTTCTAGGGTGACCCGCCGCTCGTTTGTGTTAATAAGGTTAACTTCAGCCCCAGCTTTCCGAGCCCCCTCCGCAAGTGCTTCTGCAAGCATCTAAGTATTCCCATATTGCTGGCTGTGATAAATAACAATAATTTTCCCCATCGTCTTCCTCCTTAACAAAAGACAAACCAAACTTTTTTATGGATGACACCAACACTTCATTTCTTACTCTCATGAAACATACTCCAAAAACTCTTGTGGAGAGACAACCTTGCATGAAATTCCATTGGCTTTCAGTTTGTCCTGCGAAATACTAAGCAAGTCCTTGTCTCCTGTCACCAGGAATTCGGCTCCTGTCTCTTTACACAAAGAGAGATAATGATCATCCTTGGGATCCCTTGATAAAACCACATGGGTTGAAAGAGAAATAGGCGTTGCCAGAGTCAATAATTGCTGAATTTTCTCGTGGATGAACAAGAGCTGGTCTTCGGAAAGTTTTTTTGAAAGTCCGGATAAGACTCCCAGCAATTCTTGGGCGATGGCTTCCGATAAATAGACTTCATGGTCTTCCAGGGCTCGAACGAATGCCTCCAGAGGCTTTCCCCCAAACGCAGCAGAAATAATTACGTTGGCATCCACGACAACCTTAGCCATAGATCTTCTTTCTGGCTTGGTCGAGAGCCTTCAGGGCTTCCTTTTTTGAAACCCCTGCTTCGCTTAGAACTCTTCCAATTTCCAAAAGGATGATCTCCGGGCTATTTTTCTCGACAGGGGTAAGACGGGCTATCGGTTTCTTACGCTTCATGACGACAATCTCGTTCCCCTCGTTTAAGTATTTGACCACATCCTCTTTGAATTCTCTGACACCGACATATTTCATGTTCGCCACCTCCAGCATAAATGTTACCACAAATGTGGGAATAATGTAAAGGGACCTCGGCAGGGCGGGTTAGAAGCGACAGAGAAGATTGGGGGGCGGAAGGGCTGGAGAATTGATAAAATTTAACTGAAAAATTCAGTCAGAGGGTTTAGAATTCTTGACTTTAAAATGAAGTCAGAAGTGACTGGCTTGCCTCGAGGCTCGTGACTCAATAACCCAATGACCTATTTATTGACCTAATTGATAAGTAAATTCCGCATTCCACAATCCCTGGCCCGTGCAGTGCGCAGCAAACTTCACTGGGCCGCATTCCGCATTTGTAATGGGCCAACTTTTTTATGGAGGATTTCAAAAACAAATTTCGTGACATATGAAGATGTGACCCCGCAGCCTTCTCAAGGAATCGCTCAAGCCAGATATTTGTATCGATCAAATACACGATTCAATCTCCTCGTCATTCTAAGGCTTTTTTCTGGAGTTCGAGAGACGTATATTTATCGCGGTACTCCTTGAGTGCGCCAGCCCAATCTTGACGCAGCTTCTTCCCGTGCTTCCGCGCCTTCTTCTCAATCAGGAAATTGACAAAATCCTCCACTTCCCGTTTCAGATCAGGGGGTAATTTTTTCACTATTTCCTCGATATTTTCCATTGCTCAAATCACCTGCCTTTTCAAATATTTTACCTTTTCTCAAGATACCTCGTCAATTGATATTTACCATCTGCCTCCTGCATTTCCCAAAATAAACATTCTATTTTTCTTTAAGGACGCGGAAGGTTTTGCCGGGCGAGTCCGGGCCAACTTTTTTAGGGATGACTTCAAAAAACAAATTTCGTGACATCTGAAGATGTGACCCCGCAACCTCTTCCAATTTCTTTCACAAACCCGAGTTTTAACTGGGGGTCTTTCTTCTTACGTTTGGGGGACGGGGATTGTGTCTCATCTTTCCCAAACAGAAATCTTGTCCTTTCGGAAACCGGTAATAGATGCGCTGTGTCACCCTTGACCTCAACAATTGTGCTGAGTTTCTCCAGATGGGCACCAAGACCCTGGGCTATTTTGCGGGCTGCGTCAAATTCCAGGACAAAGCCGGCAACGGCGGCTTTCTTACCACCGCCTTCCTCGTCTCCACTGGAATCTTCTTCGTCTCCCTCGCCTTCGCTGCCGTTGATATCCCCCGTCTTGAGGGTCCAAAGCCTTGTTGCGCAGACGGTGCTGCCCCTCAAATGTCAATAGTCAAGCCTGACCCCAGAGCCTGACTTTTTTCCAACTTTTTTATGGAGGCCCCCTCAGCTTAAATTTTATGACATATGAAGATGTGACCCCGAAAGCTCTTTCCCCCGGCAGCGCACCTTGCCGGCCAATCAGGAGCTTTGGAGCTCTTGACTTCAAAATGAAGCCAGAAGTGACTGCCTTGCTTTGAATCTTTACGCCTCACGCTATGCCCTTGGTGCTACGCTTCAGGGCACGGCCAACTTTTTTATGGATGACACCTTGGGTCTTTTTATTTTTTAAGAAACTTTATTGCATGGGAAGGTGAGATGCACACAATTCATCTTTTGTGGAAAAATGATTCCGAAGCTAATTCAATAGCAATTATTTTTTGCTTTGACCTTTCATCAGGCCAACCAATAATATTTGCATGTCTTAAAGGGGGTTCCCTTGGAACTACTTCTAGATCTTTTGATATTACATTATTTGTCCCAATATCAGCCCTTCCTAAGATCGGTTTGCCCCGTTTTATTGAAACTTCACAGTCACCAATTTCCCAAATTTCATTATTAGTAATACCGGAGGTTCGGAATACAGATGTTTCGCCATTCTTATCTGGTAAAAAGGCGGCGTATTTCACTCTGTTTTCCGAGGAGCTAAACCAATTCGTCTGTAAAATGAACCTTGATAATATTTCCAATGAATCTAAGGGAGGCAAGATATTCACTCCTAAAAATTTAATCTCTTTAGATTTTCAACTATTGCTGTAGGAAGAGTTTCACCGAAATATTCTGTTCCATGGCTTTTATTCATTCCAAAAAGTCCAGCATAAACAATTTCATTTTTCCCACTTACACTTGCAACGAAGATGAGGCGATCCCCCTTTGACCATTCTAATCCTATTCCACCATTTGGCTCAGGTACAATTTCGGGCATAGGGAAACTTACGGGCAAACTCCTGATAAATCTCTTTGCTTCATAACATGCATCTTCAGCTATGGGCGGTGCTTCATAACCATCCCAGCCCTCTAACGAACATTCTCTGCATAATTCATCTATAGAAGAAATCACTTCATCTAACCGTCCTAATGTTTCTGCTTTTCTCCATTCGCCAATTGCCTTGTCATAGATTCTCTTTAAGATTTTGAATTCAGATCCAAATCCAATGGGAGAAAAAATTGATATACTTGTACAATCAGTGCGAGGAATTGGTATGCTCATTTGTACATCTCCTTTAATTTATCGGCTATACTTTTGAAAAATATTTGGTTTTTGAAATTGCGTAATTTTTCTATTGCATCCCAGGCATCCTTTTCATCTATTCCATCCGGTTGAAATTTAAATACGTCAATGTCTAGTATTATTGGGGCGGCATCGGTAACTACTTGTTCAAGTGCATGAGTAATTATCCCATCAGCCCCAATAGATGGTTCGTGAATGATAACACGGGTTAGAAAGCTGCTAACTCCCTGTGGTAATCCATCGGGAATAACTGGGGGAGCTGTCAAAAACTCACTAAAATCTTTGATCGGCATTGGGATATTCAGATTATTTATGTATCTCAAGGCGACTCTTGTAATCAACTCAGGAGCCGTAACTTCTTTATACAGTAACCAAAGTCTATATGCTTCGCTACGTAAAGCTTCCCATGTTATATAAGGATGCAATCTGCTAAATGTGAATCCATCTAATCTTGCCTGGATAATTTGTTTTTTGTCAGAGGATATATAACGGTAACCATTAATCTTTATGGACGATTTTACCATACCCTCATCTGGTTTTTGTTCAACCTGAACTTGGGATATTCTTTGTTCCTGTTTTTCGGGATAATCAGGTTTAATTGATTCGTAGATAGAGTCAATCTGTCTCACGTCTAATTTGGAAGACAATTTTACACGAATGTCTATAAGAGCTTCAGAAATGGGCGCTCTTCTTAGAACTTGATATTCAGCCAAGATGCCTCCGTAAATTTTGAATTTAACAATATAATTATAACAAATATTTGGAGTGATTGGAATTTTAATTTACAACGATAACCAATGCGTCTCAATGCACCCAAAATCATTCGATTGGATTTTCTCTTACGTAATTGCTCTGCTGAATCGCCGTATTGCTTCTCCTCTTTTTCTTTGAGGACGCGGAAGGTTTCGCCAGGGGAATTTGGTCCAACTTTTTTATGGATGACACCTTGCTTTGTAAATAGGGAAAGGATCCTGTATTTAAGGTTAGGAGACGGAATGGCTTTCTATCTTTTCAACGCGGTGTTTAAGTTCAATAAATTCCTTCTCAAGGGTTGTCAAGCGTTTATCCAATTAAGCATAAGAGAACTTAACTGCAGATAGCACTTCTTGTCTTGTTTCCTGAATTTCGGCCTTCAATTCATTAAACCTTCTATCCAGTTTTTCATTCACAGTCGCTACACCCTCAGCGACTTGCTTCACCTGATCGATCACACCTTCAGAGATACCATGAAATTGGTGTAAAATCTCTTCCTTAAAACCTTGCAAATCTTCTTTGGTTGCACTTCCTTTTCGTGTATCCATGGAGAAGGTTTCCCTCCTTCATATTAATATTAAAATCTCATAGAATTTTATCCATGTCAAGTCAATTGATTGTCAATTGATTCTATCACCCTATCTCCCCAACCCCTCATCTTCCCATCTTCGTTTTAAGGAAATGGCCAAACTTTTTTATGGATGACAACGAATCTCAATTTCTCAAGCCTGGCCCCAGGCCTCTTCCGGCCAGTCAGAGGTGAAAAGGCTTGATTGAAAGTAGGGATATTTCCCTATTTTCAACGATATCCTCTCGCTTTCTGAATCAGTTTTGGAATCTCGAATTCGCATGGGACTTTGGTCTGACAGAGCCCGCATCCCGCGATCGTGACACCATATTCGTCCTTCTTAGCCTTTCCGACGACAGAATAGGTATATTCGAAGCACTTATCTTTATCATGACCCTTTTCCGTAATCGCTCCGGCCGGGCAGCGGGATGCGCAGGTCTTGCAAGTCTTATTAAAGTAGTAGAGGCAGTTGGCCTGATGATGGGGATAAATTCTTTCCGTAGGTTTGAGGGGCAGACGAATGACCACGCTGCCCACGCGCATGGCCTTGCCTTTTGCGGTAATCAGTCCGTCGCTCAACCCGAAAGCTCCGAGACCGCAGGCATAAGCGATATGACGCTCGGACCAGTTGGAGGCAATCCCGACTTCGGGAGATTGAAGCCGTTTCCAATGTGGAGAGTTCATCGGAGCAACGGCCTTTACCCCTTTCTTTTTTAACACGGAGACAAGGTGATTTCTAAGTTTGACGTTGAATTGTTCACCGAAATCCCGGGCATGAGCCCAGAGCAGGGAAGGATACCTGGCCTCTTTGCGATTGCTTTTTCGGATATCTTCAAAGACTGGCAGAACCCAAGAGATAACTGAAAGCTCTTTGGGGGACTTCCTCCCCCCGAAAGTCAATTCAAAAATCTCCTGAGGTGTATAGTGGAATTCGCCTATAATCTTTTTATATTGCCGAAAAAGAGGATTGTCCCCTGAGGCGAACCCAACTAGAGGTGTTTCCCAGTATTTCCCTCCGTCTACCTTCCGGCGGTTAGCTGGACTCTCCTGAACAAACTTGGCAATGACCCCTCCAATAAACTTCTCCGGATCTTTATTAAACACGATTCGCTTCATTGTCTTCATTTTTCCTCCTCAAAAACTTTGCCTTTCATTATTTGTTTTCCACTAACGATCAATTGCTGGTTAAAATGTTTCAAATTCTGAATTCATCAATCCCTGCCTGCCGGCAGCCAGGCGCATTCCGCATTTGAAGGGGCCAACTTTTTTATGGATGATTCCTTAAAAAAATCGTGACATATGAAGATGTGACCCCAAGCCCTCAAATCCGGAGCCTCACCTCCCGCAGCATCTAATGGTTTGCCTTCGCGCAGGTCCTCGCGAGGTGTTACGACTTTGTACCAGGGTTTCAGACTTGCTATATTTTCTCCTTGTAAAAGCTATTACTATAACCATATGAAATTGTTAACAAATAAAATGCTTGACATGGCTCTCAGAAAATACTACTATTTAGTTGGTTTTAGGAAAGTAACAGTTCCTCCACGCCTTATGGCGTTGGACATGGCTTCTGATCCCGTGAGCCGGTTAATCACGGGGTTTTTTATTTGTGGACCCATATTCTTTTTCCAAGGCTGCAGTAGCGCCGGACATCTTTTAATCTTGCCTTGTATGCAGTTGAAAACTTCCATCCGCCACTGTGACGTGGTTCCAGCCAAACCACATAGGAATCCGATAAAAGAACATACAGCCGGTTAAGCGGCCTTCCACCTCTACCTGGGCTGGGCGTCAGCCAGCATCCCGTTCCAGGTATCCGGCCCGCAATAATTTCTTTAATCCACCGGATTCTCTTTACGCGCTCCAGATCCAGTCTATCTTTTCTATCAGGGTACCTTATTCGATCACTGGATGTATAAAATGCGTGCTCAAAACGGTCTTCCCAGAAATAGACTGATTCCCCATCATGAGCCTCACACACCCCGTACCGGCCAGAGGTTACGTAAATTTCTCTGTACAATCGACGCGCGAGATCTTCGATCTCAGCAATCTCAAGTCCATTAATGGAGACGGTAAGATCATTTAGATCCATGGGGCCAGTCATCCTGTCATTCTAATTGAATGTGAAAAATATTGAATTTGCAGATAGCTGGGCTGGACGACTGCACCGTTAAAGAAGTATATCCACATTTCTTTGCTATGTAAGCTGCCAGCTCGGCTTTTGGTGTTCCTTCTGTCAACCCACACCAAGAAGCAGAAACTGATCCAGTAAGTAAATCGCAGAGCTGACTCAATGGTGTATATCTCGAATCTATAACCGTCAAGTCTTTAATCTCCGCTTTTCCCTTAGCGGTTTGTTCCAATGCTGAACGCAGATCCGAGTAACGGTTCGCACCCCTGTTCTGTTGGAAATCCACGAGAATCAGATACTGGTTACCCTTCGTAATCCATTTTTCGAGCATTTCATAATAGAACTTATAGAAACCCAACTCCCAGTCACCACCGTGATACTTTTCGACATTAACTTTCGTCCGATTCACTACAATGACACGAAAGAAAAGAGACTCGTGTTCAAAGAAAAAATCTACCAGACGTTTATAAGCTTCCAGTCGGGTAGCACTTACCTTGTTCCATTTTATCTCAGAACGTAGATTAAGGGACCGACACAAGGCGCGAAATTGACGGGTTAACTCCAGCTTTTCAGAGCGGGGAACCCAGAGCCCACCGATGGCCATGTATGTATGATGGCCTGCTCCTTCGTGACGGCTTTCGTCACAATAAACTACATACTCCATTTCTTAATATCCCAGTCCTTTCTTTCGGGCCAGTACCCCGTCCACCCAGCGCTTTTCATCACTGCTTTTGGGATAAAGGGCAGATAGTGCCTGAGCCAACCGCCAGAAACGTTGGTCATTTCCGGCACCTTCTTCAACCAAGAATCGCTTTAACGCTTCACTACGACCAGCCGCAAAAAGAATCATGCTCTGGTGAAGACGGCCAAGAACCGTTGATCCCGCCCTGGGCGCGGATTTGGTTCTCCACCCATCCTTTGTCTCAATTTCCTCAATTTCTTTCACAAACCCGAGTTTTAACTGGGGGTCTTTCTTCTTACGTTTGGGGGACGGGGATTGTGTCTCATCTTTCCCAAACAGAAATCTTGTCCTTTCGGAAACCGGTAATAGATGCGCTGTATCACCCTTGACCTCAACAATTGTGCTGAGTTTCTCCAGGTGGGCACCAAGACCCTGAGCTATTTTGCGGGCTGCGTCAAATTCCAGGACAAAGCCGGCAACGGCGGCTTTCTTACCACCGCCTTCCTCGTCGCCACTGGAATCTTCTTCGTCTCCCTCGCCTTCGCTGCCGTTGATATCCCCCGTCTTGAGGGTCCAAAGCCTTGTTGCGCAGACGGTGCTGCCCCTCAAATGTCAATAGTCAAGCCTGACCCTGGAGCTTGACATTGTTTCTCCTCTTTTTCTTTGAGGACGCGGATGGTTTCATCGGGGAAATCGAGACCCCGAGGACATAGCAGATTCTTCGCCGATGAGACCATGTCAATACCGAATTACCGCTGCCTGACCCCCAGGGCTTCCCTCATCATTCATACTTTTTCCGCCTAAACACTACATGGTGTCCTTTGATGGCTGACCCCATTTGTTTTCCCTATTCCATGTAAAAAAAGAACACGTTTGTTCCAAAATCGCCCTTTGAGTTTAGATTTCGCACCTCGTATTGAATTTTAGTTTTGTGGGCATCTGAGATAATTTTGGCAATATATAAACCCAAACCTGAACCACTCGACGCCATCTTCTTGGCGGCTGTTGTTCGGTAACCTCTCTCAAAAATCTGTTCGCTCTCCTCAACTGGAATGACCAGGCCCTTGGATTCCACACTAACTTTCACACCTCGTCCAGCATCAATCACACTTACATTGACTGATTCTCCAGGCTTGGAATATTTAACAGCATTATCCACTAAGACGAGAGCAAGGGTCTCAAACGAGTCATAGCACAACACCCTGTTGAACGAGGTCCCAGACATATAAATTTTTACGCCCTTCGTGGTTGCAGTTTCCTCAAACAGACGGCACATTCTGTCCATTATTCTGTATACTGGTATAGGACGCTTGTTTCCAAAAGAGGCAGCCTGAGGATTAGAAACGAAAGAGGACATATTGAGTCTTGTGTTCAGGAGACTCACCGATTTGTATAAAGACTTCAGTGATGGGCTAGCATTCTCGATTTTTTCATCATCAGTTGTACCAGGAACTTGGCCGATGAGAGCTTCTGCATTTCGGAAGACAAGGTTCGTAGCGGTTTTAATATCATGGAGGCTTGCGATAGCCTCAACTACACTTTTGTTTACGAATGCATCTACTTGTTCTCCAACATTCAGCAATGACGAACGCCATCTTTTTATTGTGTCAATTGTTACCTTATGGCTTCGGTGTGCCTTCCGAATACTCGGTGGGCAACTTCTGTTTAATAAGCTCTCGATTACGCCATTAATTAGTACAATTCCTGCCTCAAACTTTACGGGGATTACAGACATTCCTATTTTGCATTCCAGATGCGTAACCGGCTCCATGAGTTCATTGGGCACTAAATCCCAACATTTCTTTAATCGACACTTCACGCAGTAACGGGGGTGTGAAAGAATAAAGCCGCCCTGAAACCTATTCTCAAGATCAACGGTCGGATAAGGGCATAGATATCGATAGAGTGCCAAAAGATCCATTTCACCATCCAAACAGAGTAGCAATCTTCTCTGCTATCAACAATAATCTCCCCGCAATTTCCGCCTTTTCCGTAACCGAGTTGATTGTGGACATTACTTCTTTTTTGTCCCCTTTCTTGATTGCCTTTGCAACACGTCTTTCTAGTTTTTCCATATCTGCATCAGAAATTCCTTCAGATCGAAGTATTGAAATCAATCCTTCCCAATAATGGGCTAATGTAAATTTTTCTTGTAAAAGATGATCGATGACTTCCTTACACTTAATGACGTCTACCGGTTTACTTAAAGAATCATCAGCCATCTTCCAGAAACGGGTCTTCCCCAAATCAAAGGTCTGCCCAGAGAAAGCTACTATAATTTGACTTGGATTATACTTTTTTAAATGCTCAAGCACACCGAGTCCGTCCTGTGGAGAGTATTCGCCAGCGACTCCACCTATGTCTAAGATAATTATATCGAAATCTCCCTTTTCCAGTCGGGAGAGTGATTCTACTTTTTGCCAAGACTCGATAGTGTATCCTTCCTTCCTCAGAAGCTCACAAGGGAAGCTATGCGGGTCGTCGTCTATAACGATGATTTTCGCTCGTTTTCGGATTTCTTCCAGAGGAACCGGCTTTGTAACATCAACAATTCTTAAACTTTTTAAGAAACCCATGACCATACCTCCTCTGCATCTAACAAAATGTAAGGCTTACCTCTATTACTTATATTCGAACCAACTCAAGAATGAAACAGCTCTTCCGTAACGATGATTTCTCATCACAATTCTCCTTTGAAGGCTTTGTCGAGGATGGATGGGAATAAAGCCTCAAGTTCAATCGTAGTCTGGATCTGAAGCTGCTTCAAACGCTCAATATTTGCTCGTAGACCATCCAGGTAGGCTACAACACGGTACTGTTCTTCAGCAGGTGGGATCGGTACAGGAAGTTTCCTGACGTCCCTTAGATTAATTCCCATATAAGAAGTCCCGCGAGTTTTCGATTTCATAAAATTCTGACTTGATGGCGTCGCAAGGGCATACATCAAATAATACACATCCAACCGATCTGTGACTGGAATGACTGCAATTTCACGTGATACATTTCCACCGATCATTTCCTTTGGACAAACAGCAACTTCTCCGAGTCCCCCTCTTATTCTCAGGAGTACCTCGTTGCCTCTCAATCGTGTTCGTTTATATTTCGCTTCAATGTTAGGGTCAATTCGTTTTACACTATCAAGAGCCACTCGAAAACGCTTCAGGTCTCCAGCCCGTAACGTAGGTATGCCATTCTCGAAATCCAATCCGGTTAACACAACACCGTACGAAATACCACGGTCGGGATCGACTACGTCCAATAGAGGTACCGAGCCCAAGCTCTTAGCCAGATGTTGGAAGAGTTGTTCCAATTGAGCACCAAATAACGAATTGAGATCGTTAAGAGTTAACCTGAATCCTGCGTGACTTTGTTAGGTTAAAGACCGTGTTGCCCCATAGTGATTAATTTCGTGAGTAATTCTCATGAGAAAGTTTCTTGATATTTTTTAAAATGTTCATAAAGGTTTCCGAGTATGGGTAGCTGCTCGGTAAACTTAGAATCGGTTTCCCTTGAGCACGAAGCAATTGAGCCGGTACCAAGAGTAATCGGTTTCGAATAGTCTGAAGATTGAGCTGCTGCCAATCGTCCGGCAAGCAAAGGCGTTTGAACCAGTTGATCAAGTTGTAAGCGAAAAGGACGAGGTGAAAGTAGGCCTGATTGGAGGCCCAATCCTGGGTAGGTATTTTGCCAAGGGTATAGGCTTCGAGCAGTTCTCGAATAATGAGTTCCCCTGTGGCTCTCTGATTGTAGAAACGCCAGAGATTGACAGGCTTTAACGAGAGGTTGGTAACGATCACATGGTAGGTATATCCCATCATCTTGAAAAGCGAAAGCTGCCAGGAAGGTCTTTCGGGAATAAGACGTCGAATCACGATAAAGCGTTGAGAGGTTTTCCATCGCCAGGGTTTGTATTCGAACTCGGAAAGCCAAAGCCCAGGAGAGATTTCCTCGTAGGAAAGACCTGCGAAGTATCTTTGGATCGGCTTGGTGATCCGTGCAACAATGGCATAGAAAGCAGGCATATCCTGGAGGTACTCGGCAATGACATGATCGTAAAAAGCCGAGTCGGCCCTTACGCGAATCTCTCGAATTCCCGAGGGCAACTTGGTGACACTTTTTTCCAGAATCTCGATCGTGTGCGGTGCCGGATGGACATCGCCGGAGAGGTAGATCCCTTCCCAGATATCGCCTGTTTTCCCCTCGAAACAGAGAAGGGGTTGATAGGAAGGACGCCCTCGCTTTTTGGGGTTGAACCCCACCTTGGCTCCTTGCTGTTGTCCATAGACCGTCAGCACTTTGGTGTCGAGGTCGAAGATGATGGAAGAGAGGGGATCTGGTTTTATCAAAAAATAGTTTCGAAATCGATCGTGGAGATTTTGAAAAGCTATCAGGCCTCGTGAACCGAAGCGGTCGAGAAACCGCCGTAAGGTGGTGGGATTGGGATAAGTCGGCAGACTTGCCAGATACTGGAAGACACCGTTTTGCTGCAACAAAATGTTGGTTTCGATCCGTCCCAATCCAAGGATAATTGGATAAACGACGGCGAGGATGGCATCGCTGACAGAAAAGCGATTGTTGAGTTGTTGAAACCGAATGGTTCGGGAGAGAGCAGAGCGTAGTTTGATCCTCTGGAAAAACTGTTGCAAAAGATGCAGCCCACCGTAGTGGGTTAACCCCTGGTTTGCGAAAGATATTTCGACATTTATATGAGTTTTTGGCATTACAATTTAACCATACCACAGGGTCGGTTAAATTGTAACCCTTATTCGCGGGTTGTTTTGCTCTTAGAACCATGTCTCGTGAAGGTTTCCGTATAGCGGACCCATAGAAAGTCACGCAGGATTCAGGTTA
>Ga0315280_10007896_pt1 | contig 14115 bp, 14 predicted proteins | sample YL17G06_40_MG_FD_203697 | JGI IMG/M metagenome (GOLD analysis project Ga0315280, IMG submission 203697) | Sediment microbial communities from Yellowstone Lake, YNP, Wyoming, USA - YL17G06_40 | ecosystem: Environmental > Aquatic > Freshwater > Lake > Sediment | place: USA: Wyoming | collected...
TCCTCTCCGGAGCTGCGGACGTGGTCATCGGCTCGAGATTTCTGGGCTCCGGCGGCGAGGGGGATTCCGTGCCCAAATACCGCGAGGGAGGCATAAAAGCCATCACCAGACTGGCGCAAATGGGCGCTGACAATAAAATAACAGACGCCCAGTCAGGCTTCAGGGCCTACACCCGCAAGGCGCTCGAGCTCCTGATCCCCACGGAGACGGGCATGGGCGCCTCCACCGAGATCCTAATCAAGGCAAGGAAGAACAATCTCCGCATATACGAGGTCCCCGCAACCGTGACCTACCACGAAGAACCCTCCACGAAGAACCCAGTGGTGCACGGGCTCGACGTGGTCATGAGTACCATCAGGCACCTCTCCATCATGCGCCCCCTCCTCTTCTACGGCATCCCCGGCGCAATCTTCTTGGTAATGGGGCTCGTCTTCTGGATCCTGGTGCTCCAGACCTTCGCTGTTACCCGGCAACTGGTCATCTCCCTCACCCTCATCGCCCTGGCGGGGACCCTCTTCGGTCTAGTGCTCCTCACGACCGCGGTGATGCTCTGGGTCCTCGTCAGCGTAGTGAGGGAAAGGGCTTAAAGATGGTAACTAATATCTGATCAATGATCATGATCTGGTCCGTTAGAGGGAGTCTCTGATATGGGAAATTATAGAGTCCTAGTAACCGGTGGCGCGGGCTTCATAGGCACCAACCTGGTAAACGAGCTGAGGAAGAGGGGGAACGAGGTAAAGGCGCTCGACCTCTACCACACGGACAGAAAGGACTACGTGAGGGCGGACGTCCGGTTCTACAGACAGCTCGAGAGGGTGTTCGATAATGAGCGGTTCGACTACGTCTACCACCTGGCTGCGGAGTACGGTCGCTGGAACGGCGAGGACTACTACGAGAACCTCTGGATGACGAACGCCGTAGGGACAAAGAACGTACTGCGGCTGCAGGAGAGGCTAAAGTTCAGAATGGTCTTCTTCTCCTCAGCCGAGGTCTATGGCGACTACGAGGGCATAATGACGGAGGACGTGATGGAGAAGAACCCCATAAAGGACACTTACCAGATGAACGACTACGCCATAACAAAGTGGGCCGGGGAACTTATGTGCATGAACTCTGCCAAGATGTTCGGCACAGAGACTGTGAGGGTGAGGCCGTTCAACGTCTACGGTCCGGGGGAGCACTACACCCCCTACAGGGGGTTCGTCCCCAAGTTCATCTACAAAGCCCTCCACGACGAGCCCTACACCGTCTACCTGGGCCATAGGAGGACGTTGGAGTACGTTGAGGACATATGCAGGGCGCTCGCAAACATAATCGGCAACTTCAAGCCCGGCGAGGTCTACAACCTAGGAGGGGACGAGCAGTACGAGGTAAAGTACATATCTGACCTGATTCTGAGATGTTTGGGTAAGGACGACTCTAAGGTTACATATAAGGAAGCCGAGCCCTTCACCACGAAGGTAAAGACCCCCGACTCCTCGAAGGCCAAGAGGGATCTGGGGTTCAGGTTGACCGTGCCTGTGGAGGAAGGGATAAAGAGGACGGTTGAATGGTTCAAGGAAGTTTACGGGAAAGATCGCGAGGAGGTTTAATGATGAATCTGGAAGATGTTCTAAGTCGCTATTCGGGCAAAAAAATTCTAATAACGGGTGGAGCCGGTCTTATCGGCAGCAACCTCATACGTACTCTCCTTAAGGCCGAGCCTGAGCGGATAGTCATGATAGACGACCTTTCAGCATCATACGAATGGAACCTTCCAAAAGACCCTAAAGTCACATTCATAAAAGGGAGCATATTGGACGAGGAGAGGATGAAGAGAGCCTTCAGCTACAAGCCGCACTACGTCTTCCATCTGGCAGCGCACTTCGCGAACCAGAACAGCGTGGACCACCCTGAGACAGACCTTCTCGTGAATGCTCTGGGAACCTTGAAGACGCTAGAGTATGCGAACCTCGTAGGAGTGGAGAGGTTTGTATTCGCATCGTCAGGGTGCTCAGTATACGGAAGCCAGGCGCCACTACCATTGAGGGAAGACTTCGTGTCGCTGCACTTGGACACGCCATACCAGATAAACAAGCTTGTAGGCGAACTGTACTGCAACTACTTCCATGACTACTACAAGCTGCCAGTCGCGATAGCGAGGTACTTCAACGTCTACGGTCCAGGAGAGGTTCCTGGAAAGTATAGGAATGTGATACCGAACTTCTTCTGGTGGGCCATGCACGGTCAACCGTTGCCCATAACCGGAACAGGTGAGGAGACGAGGGACTTTACGTTCGTAGAGGATATTGTCGACGGAACGTTAAGAATAGGAGTCGTGGAGGAGGCTGTTGGTGAAGCGATTAACTTAGCCTCTGAAAAAGAAACTAGGGTCATAGATTTAGCGAACTGGGTGAACGAGATTACTGGGAACAAGGCCGGGATAGTTTTCAAGTCGAGAAGGGACTGGGATAAGGCGATGAGGAGGAGGGCTTCGATAGAGAAGGCTAAGAAAATACTCGGATATGAGCCCAAAACAGACATGAAGACAGGGCTGAGAAGAGTCTACGAGTGGATCAAGGAGAACAGGGATAATATAGAGAAAGTAGTAACGTTCTAAGCGTTGGTAGAAAACATACTATCTATAGATGTTGAGGAAGTGTTTCACGGCGAATATACACGGCAATACAGACACGGTTTATGTTACAGGACGCCAGATAATATCCCGCCCATATTAAAGATTCTGGAAGAATATGATGCCAAGGCAACGTTTTTCATGGTTGGGGAAATAGCTGAAAAGTACCCGGAAGTCATTAACGAGATCTTGGAGAAAGGACATGAAGTGTCTTTCCACGGAGGAACACATGAACCATTGTGGAGATTAACACCTGAGCGATTTAGAGAAGAGGTTAAAGCCTTTAAGAAACTTCACCCTGATTGCATAGGTTTTAGAGCCCCATCCTTCTCTTTGAATAACGATACAAAGTGGGCGCTGAAAGTACTTAAAGAGCAAAATTTCAGTTATGACTCAAGCGTTTTTCCTGCATGGACTCCGCTATACGGAGTTTATGGAGCCCCTCAAAGGCCGTATGTGCCCTCGCTAAGTGACGTGTCAAAAGAGGGCAATGCGAACTATAGCATTATCGAATTTCCACTTTCTGTCTATTGTTTTCTTGGCTTCAAGTTGCCAATTGCAGGCGGTTTTTGGCTTCGGTTTTTAAATATCAGAGTTATAAGGAAGGGGATTAAAAAAATGAATGAAAAGGACCTGCCAGCAATTCTTTATGTTCACAACTGGGAGCTGGATCCCGGCACACCTAGGCTGAGGCTCAATCCGTACAAATCGTTTGTGACCTATCATGGCATAGAGAAAACCGAGAAACTTTTAAGGTGTTTATTACATGAATTTCATTTCTCATCGTTCGCGGATTACATTAAGACCAACCGGAACCACGCAGATTTATGGTAATAGAAGCCGACCTACATGTTCACACTAAATATTCATTCGACTCCCTTCTTGAGCCCAGAGCCGTCGTGAAGGTTGCATTAATGCGGGGTTTATCCGCAATAGCCGTAACCGATCATAATACAATCAGGGGCGGTCTAGCCGCTATTCGTGAGGCGCCATCAATGGAAAACTTGATAGTGATACCTGGAATTGAAGTTAAAACCGATATGGGAGATTTAATAGGACTTTATGTCCAGGAAGAAATAAAATCAAGGGTTTTCTATGAGGTTGTTGATGAGATAAAGCGCCAGGATGGATTGGTTATTTTGCCACATCCATATAGGGGACATAAGGGAGCTGTGGAAGATCTCATCAAGTGCGCGGACACGGTTGAGGCTATGAATGGGCGATGCTCCCGCGATATAAATTTGAAGGCTTTTCAGCTTGCGAGTAATCTAGGAAAGCCTGCAATCGCCTGCAGCGACGCCCACTTCGCTTTTGAAATAGGCCGCCTAAAAACTAGGTTTTATTCAAGTGCAGGCAGTCCTGAAGAATTGAGGAAGGAAATCCTTAATTGTAAGAGGCAGCTTGTCGGAAAGGAGTCTCCTTTTCTAGTTCATTGGCTTACCTTTGCAATAGAAATCCTTAAACGAATAACAGGCTTCTATCGAGGCTGAAATTTGCCGAGGGTTCTAGTTATGGATGCATCGGAAAGAGCTGCCTTGGCGGTTATTAGATCGCTTGGTAAAAAAGGTATAAAAGTTGTGGCGGCGGAAAGCGTAGGGCTTAATGCGGGATTCCTTTCAAAGTACTCAAGTGAAGCTTTCATTTATCCGTCTCCTCTAAAGGATAAAACGAAATTCATAAAGTCCATGTTATGTTTTGTCAGAAAAGAAGACTTCGATCTGCTTATACCAATAACTGACTTCACCATGGTTCCAATAGTAGAATTCAAGGATGAATTTGAAGATTACGTTAAAGTGGCAGCACCCTCCCATGAGGTTGTGATGAAAGCTTACGACAAATTTCAGACAGTTAGTATTGCAAAAAGATGTGGGGTGCCACACCCCAAAACTATTCTCGTAAATGATGAAAAAAAATTGAAAGAAATGGCGGATGAACTTAACTATCCAGTCGTTATTAAGCCTAGGATGAAAGTTTTCTGGAAGGATGGAAAGGCAGTTATAATGAAGGTTACGTCAATTAACTACGCGTATAATAAGGAGGATCTTCTATCTAAGCATAAGAGCCTAATGAGCAAGCTTAAGGGCGTTGTGCCTTCTGACTTTTTTCTTGTACAGGAATATGTGCAGGGAGTAGGGTATGGCGTAGAAATGCTAACAAGCGATTCTTCTAATTTGATCGCGCTGTTTATGCACAAAAGATTACATGAGTATCCCGTCACGGGTGGTGCCAGCACATTAAGAGTTAGCGTATGGAATAGAAGACTAGCGGAATACTCGATAAAGCTACTGAAGGAAATGAGTTGGCAGGGGGTTGCAATGGTGGAATTTAGATTAGGCGAGAAAAACGGAGATGTAAACCTCTTAGAGGTTAACGGAAGGTTTTGGGGGTCTCTACCGTTAGCAATAAACGCAGGGGTAGACTTCCCTTACCTACTCTACAAAATGATGGTGGAAAAAGATTCGTTTGCTGTAAAAGGCTATACTTTGGGTCTCACTGAGAGATGGCTTATACCTGGAGACCTACTGTGGCTGTTCGATTCGCTATTCAGAAGTTATGGAAACTCTAAGTTTGCCGCCCTCAAGCAATTCCTATCATTCCCACTCCTACCCGATGACATTATCTCGTTAGATGATTTTATGCCAACAATGGGTGCATTATTCGACGCTCTACGTTACTTCATAGAGTTTTCCCAGAGGAAACGAACGATTTATGGTGAAGTTCTGGCCAGCTGATTTACGGAAGAGCATGTTTGCAAGTAAAGTCCTAGTTTTTAAAACTTCTCCACGAACTTTGAAGGATGATGTTAGAAGGACCTTAAAAGAAGCAGGATTACCTGAGCACTACAGTGTGGAAATGAAAACTTTGATAAAGATAAACGCGAACTACGACAGGTTTTATCCAGGATGTAACACTTCAACCTGGTTTTTAGAAGCGTTGTTCTTCGCAATGAAGGAGCTTGGATTTGTTGAATTAGCAGTTGTTGAAAGCGATTTAAAACTGCAACCAGCAGATAAGACCATCGAGGTCATAGGGGTAAAAGACTTATGCGAAAAACACAAAATCCCATTCATAAACTTAAGCAAAGAGAAGTGTGATGGGGAGCTACCCTTACTACTATATGAGAGCCAAATAGTAAATGTTCCGGTCGTTCACACACATACATTTGCAGTGGTCTCTTGTGCCTGCAAGAATCTGTTCGGTTTATTACCTGCAGATAGGGAAAAATACCATAACGTTCTGTCGGAGAAACTCTTGGAGCTTTACACGCGGATTAGACCGTGCTTCACTATAGTTGACGGAACAGTAGGTCTGGATGGGGGGAGCATGCGTATGGGAAACCATAAGAGATTGGACTTAATAATCGCCGGATGGGATCCTTTAGCCATAGATGTAGTTATTTCAAAAATGATGGGTTTTTCAGTAAGAGATGTACCATTACTTAAGTTAGCGGAAGAAAGGGGGCTGCTTACAAACCCACACATATACGGTGACTTCAACGATTTGGATACACTCCCAAACTTTGGTTTCACGTACAAGGAGCCGAAGCTTGCCAAATTGGATCTTTGGCTGAGAAGAAATAGATTTACAAAAGACCTGTTTAGGTATAATTCTGTTTTCGACAAAACGGCGCACTATTTGAGAAGGAAATACCTGTCTATTCATTACTCTTTGAGAAAGAAGAAAATACTTAATGGTGATTGGATGGAATACGCGAGGTTACCTGTTGCTCAGGATAAATATGAGGGTTCTAGCAGTTATAGAAACTGATTTAGTAGAGAAGGGCCCCCATCAAACACATCACTTATTTGAACGTCTATCCATGAATGGTTATGAGGTTCGAATAATAGATTATGAGATCAACTGGAGAAGGAGAAAAAGGAGGTCGTTGGTTTCAGAAAAGGTCGTTATCAAGAATTTTCATAAAGCCATCGATATGTCTAAAGTTATCCTTATACGACCTAAAATAGTGTATATTCCGCTAGTGGATTACGCATCTGAGGTATTTTACTACGGAAGGGAAATTTTTGAGCAAATTAAACTGTTTAAACCGGATGTGATCGTGGGATTTAGCATATTAAACACATACATCGCTATGGAGCTTGCGAAGAGATACAACATCCCGTTTGTTTACTATCTAATTGACGCTCAGCACACGCAAATACCTGAGAACTTTTTAAAACTGCTCGGGAAGTTCATTGAAAGCATGATTGTTCGAAACGCAGATAGAATCTTGGTAATAAACGATGAGCTTGCCAAATATGCTATAAGGCTTGGCGGTTCTCCTGAAAAGATTAATGTGATTGGAGCGGGAATTGATTATGTTCGTTTTAATCCAAATATAGATGGTAAGAATATTAGAGTGAAATATGGAATTCGGGAGGACGAAGTAGTGTTATTTTTCATGGGTTGGCTATATACTTTCTCTGGTCTCAAAGAAGTAGCTAACTCCTTAGTTAATTATCATGGGAAGACAAAAATTAGGCTCATGATTTTAGGTAAAGGCGATTTATACGACGAGCTTGTTAAAATGAAAAGCCAACTTAAGGACAAATTGATTCTGATAGGTTGGCAGCCATTTTACAAAGTTCCAGAATACATTGCCGCAGCAGATATATGTCTACTTCCGGCATATAGTAATGAAGTTATGAGGTGCATCGTACCTATCAAGATGTATGAGTACATGGCTTGTGGTAAACTAGTAATCGCAACTAAGTTACCGGGAATACTGAGAGAGTTCGGCGAAGGAAATGGTGTGATCTATGTTGAAAACCCAGAAGATGTATTAGAAAAAGCTATTGAGTTAGCTAATAAAAAAGAGCAAATTAAAGAGCTTGGGATGAAAGCTGCAAAATATGTTCAAAGATACAATTGGGATGCAATAACAAAGCGGTTTGAAGAATTCCTGGTGGAACTAGTAAAGGGAAAACGTTGAAAGTAAAGGCTATACCTTGGAATGCTTCTAAACTGTACGAGTATCAGGCGGTAGGGAGACCGATAATATGTTGCGCAGAAGGGCAACCAGCAGAATGCGTGAAAGAAACAGGATCTGGCGTTGTGGTTAAGCCTGGAGACTACGAAGCTTTAGCTAAAGTTGTGCTCTATTTGAAAAATAACCCTGACTTGGCTAGAGGGCTTGGGGATTCTGGAAGACGTTATGTTGAAGATAATCTGTCGATAGAAAAGATAGGAAAAGAAATGATGGCTGTCTTTAACAAAGTTCTCAGACATCCTTAAGAGTAGACACCGATAGGGCTTTACATGTCGATTAACGTGAATGCCATTCATATGCTCAAAAGAAGCCTTTAACAATGAAGATCCTACAAGTTACGCCTTATTTTCCTCCTGCATATGCTTTCGGAGGCCCAGTTAAGGTAACATATCAAATTTCAAGGGAACTGATTAAGAGAGGCCATGAAGTAGTTGTGTATACAACCGATGCCAAAGACTTTAACTCGGGGTTAGAAATAGATCCTAGTAATACTACTGAGGGTATGAAGGTTCATCGCTTCAAAAATCTTTCCTTAATGCTTGTTAAGAAACTTAAACTCTTCATAACTCCTCAACTCGCTTTATTTGCAAGAAAAGAAATTAAAAACTTTGACATTATTCACCTTCACGAGTACAGAACTTTTCAAAATATTGTGATTCATTATTATACTTGCAAATACAATATTCCTTACGTTTTGCAAGCTCATGGTTCGCTTCCTAGGATTAGTGCTTGGCGAAAATTGAAGTGGATTTATGATGTTTTGTTTGGTTATAGGTTGTTGAGGGATGCGACTAAGGTTATTGCTCTTAGCAGGGTTGAGGCTGAGCAGTACAAGCGTGTGGGCATGCCCGAGGCGAAGATCATAGGGGAAAATGGCTACCGATACGTTAAGAATAACCATAATGAAATGGAGATAGCTCGCAGGCTGAGTAGAATTTTGGATCAGATCATAAGTGCACGATAGCTGGGAGTTTCTAGGCTCGTTACGTTTGAGACAACTTCTCAATAGAGAAAAAAGTTTAGAAAAATGTCGGCTCTGGGCCCATCCTTACAAATACTTCTGGGATTCAAAAGGTGGGGAAGCGAGTAATATGAGGATTTTGCCGCTAAACAGAAACTTATCAAATTCTTGGAAGTCAGTGATTTCTTTCTGTGGGGTATTGTATTGAGGACTTATTGGGTAGAATTCAGGCCTTGATATTTAGAAATCGCATAAAAAGCCTCATGAAGTTTCTGAAGAGAAGCCAGTTAAAGCCTACGATGATTCTGGATTTAGGTTGCGGTTCGATGTTCATAAGCCATTCTTTGGCAAGCGGCTCATTAAGCAAATACATAGGAGTCGACATAATGCCCGCTGGCAGATTAAAAAATAGAGATGCTATGATGAACTTTGGCATAGAAAAAGTTGAAGCCATCAAAGCAAGCACTGAAATCCGTCAATCCAATAAGAGCGCTTCAATTTCTGTTTAGTTTGCGATAAGGGTTAAGGGCCAAATTTGAAAATTCTTCTTGATTTTGAAACCAAGCCTAGTTATACTCCAGTAATCGATTTAGTTAATGAATTGTCCAAGAAATTTGATGTTTTTTTAATTCCTAATAGGAAATTTCCGCCAAATGATCTCAATGATAATGTGGTCTGCTGTAAAAGCATTGGTGATGTGCGTACCATAAATTTTGATGTAGTATTCAGCACATATTCAACTCTATTAGCGGTATCTTATTTAAAAGCGAGGCTAAAATCGCCCCTAGTTAATTATATGTTTATCCCCACGATGATAAATGAGGTTTTATCAGACAAGTTTTTAGCTTTACCTAACAGTTACAAGTTAAGAGAAATGCTAAATCTATTGGTATTTCCTCTTCCAAAATCGTTGTTTATGCCTGATAGGCTTATAGTGCCCAATCTTATGGTATGGAAAGAGCTAGTCAAGTTAGGTTTTCCCAAAGATAAAATAGTTACTCTCCCATGGGGATTAAATGTTGCTAGGTATGAAAAACCGGATTTTCTTTGTAAAAATTCTCCAATAATAAATGATGAAGGTGTTATAGTTTACGCCGGTCCATTGCATCCTTTAAGGTTTTCTACTAAACTACTTTACTCATTCTCTAACGTTATAAAGCAAAACGCTGATGCACATTTATTCCTTCTCTTCAGGAAAGATTTATGGAATCAGTGTTTATATATAGAACTGTTAAGTACCATTAAGAATCTTGGATTAATGGAAAGGGTTTCAATAATAATACCTTCCTCTTATGGAGTTTATCTATCCTATGTTGCACAAGCTGAGGTTGTAGTTTTGCCTTACTTTTCAAGTGGTATAGTTGAGATGCCTCCATTTACGTTATTGGAGTGTATGGCTCTTTCTAAGCCAATTATTACAAGTCGCGGAATAGCAACATTCGGTATTGTCGAGGATGGAATTAATGGTTTTATAATGCCCGAAAACTCTTCTTCGCTAGCCGACCTAGTAAATTTCTTGATTTCTAACAAAAAAAAGGCCCATTATGTAGGTCAGAAAGCTAGAATGTTTGTTCAAGAAAGATACAACTTGACACATTTTTGTAGTAAATTGTCGCAAGTATTTGAAAACTGTTGTAGGTGAGCGTGTTGTTTCGGGATTATGAAGAGACATTTCATTCTCCCGGAGGGAGACTTATTAGCTTGTTAGAACTTGAGGAAGTGCTGAATCTTTTAGGACACCCTTCAAAAAAACTAATCTTAGATGTAGGGACTGGAACCGGAAGGGTAGCTAGACATCTTCTAAAATTTAATAATGATGTCGTAGGTGTTGATATTAGTTTTGATAGGTTAAAGCTTGCTTTAAAAAAAGCTAAAAAAGAGCTCAAACAAAAGGCTGACGATTATTACGTAGTTGTAGCGGATGGGCATCATATCCCATTTAAGGATGGAACTTTTGATGAGGTATTATCTATTCGCACACTAAAGTATCTAAAGGATCCGAATCGTGGTTTTTTTGAAATAGCTAGAGTTCTTAAACAGAAAGGAATTTGTGTGATAGAGTTATCAAATATCTTCGGTTATGAAGCCTTATGGCTTTTCTTACTCAAATTATTTGGCATGAAAAACTATTATGCACAGGATATGGGATCCAATTATCAACTGTTTGACATTTTTAAAGTCAAGAAATTTCTAAACAGTCTTAACTTGATTGTTGTCTCAAAAAAAGGTTGGCATAAAATTCCGACGATTTTCTTCATTAAGTGCAAAAGCATTACTATACTCAAAATCTTATTATGCACGGAACAGGTTTTGCAGAAATTTTTACCTTTCTTCCTTTTCTCACGTGGAATGCTGATAAAGTTTATGAATGTAAGAACTCATTAATTGGGTTCTGGAATTATGAATATATTGCAAGTATACCAAGTATTCAATCCCTATGTTGCATCTGGAGCGGCTAAGGTTGCATATGATATTGCGCGTTTTTTAATTAAAAAAGGGCATAAAGTAGTTTTCTACGCCTCGGACATGGAGGACTGGCTTACACGAGGTATATATGGTGATTCTATTGTTGATGGCATTATAGTTTGTCGTTTTAAAACATTATGGCCTGTGCTTTCAAGTAAGTTTAAAATCTATTTTACCCCTCAATTGGGTGCCATCTCTGGCGACGGTTTTCAGAAATTTGACATAATTCACCTTCATGGATATAGAAGTTTTCAAAGCGTTGTTATCCACCATTATGCGAAGAAGTATGGTGTTCCTTATATTTTGCAGGCACATGGCTCGCTTCCTAGGATTAGTGCTTGGCGAAAATTGAAGTGGATTTATGATGCTTTGTTTGGTTATAGGTTGTTGAGGGATGCTGCCAGAGTTATTGCTCTCAATCGAGAAGAAGCTGATCAGTATAGGTGTATGGGTGTGCCTGAAGAGAAGATCACCATCATACCTAACGGAATAGATCTTTCAGAGTACGCTGAACTGCCGCCTAAAGGTTCATTCAAGAAGAAGTTTAACATACCGGAATACAGGAAAATCATACTTTACCTAGGCAGGATCCATAAGATTAAGGGTATAGACTTTCTGGTCAAGGCCTACTCTCATCTAATAAAGGAAACGAATTTCAAGGATGCCGTTTTAGTAATAGCTGGGCCAGACGACGGATATTTAAGCGAAGTAAAGTCTCTGATGCATGATTTAAGCGTTTCAAACTCTGTATTGTTTACTGGCTTATTATCTGAGAAGGACAAAATTAAGGCCTGCACTGATGCTTCCATTGTTGCATATTTAGGACCTTTTGAGCCTTATGGTCTAGTCTCTCTAGAAGCCGCTGCCTGCGAAACACCAGTGATCGTTGCACAAGAAACGCCTATGGCGGAGATTGTTAATAGAGGAAAATTTGGTTTTTCGGTTAAATATGGCGATGTAATATCCCTAGCGTCTATGTTGCATAGAGTTCTTAGCGATAAAGAATTAACTGAAAATCTGGGAAGAAACGGACGACGGTATGTTTTCAACAATTTTGATTGGAGCAAAATAACTGAAAAATATGAACAAGTATATGGAGAGGTTACTAACGACAAGAGATAATTTAATGGTTCTATGAAGTTTAGTAGAATTCTGCTTATTGGTTCCTCCTTCAAAATGGGGCTAACATTTTGACGGCTTATGTCGACTCAGAAGTCTACGTTTTGCCTTCAAGGTACGAAACTTTTCCCATGACGATTCTTGAGGCTTATGCTTGTAGGAAACTCGTAGTTGCTTCAAAGGTTGACGGATTAAAAGATTTAGTAAAAAATGGAGACAGGATGATTATTATTTGAGCTTAGAAATGTAGAGCAATTGGCGAGAAGTATTTTTAACCTATTAAATGGTAACGATGTAGCTAAAGAAATGGGTCTGAAGGGTAAAAATTTCGTTAGGCAAAACTTTACCATAGAGAAAGTTGCGGAAAGATTGAGAAGGTCTACGAAGAAGTTGATGAGAAAGTATTTTATGAATAATTATAAGAAGAAAGTTTACGATAAAGCATATGGCTATGAGGGATGTTTATATGAGCCCCCTCATGGTTTGATGGGGTTTCTTTATAAGAAGTTCAGAAAACATGAAATAAACCGTTATCAGGTTACTTATGATCTGTTACCATCCATAGAGAGAGGAAGACTACTAGATGTAGGTTGCGGTGACGGCGACTTAGTCTTTATGTGTAGGGAGAAATTTGGCGAATGTTATGGAATTGACATATCTGAGGTGAGAGTTGAAAGGGCAAGAAGGCATGCTCTTGAGAAGCATATGGATGGTCTCTATTTTTGTGAGTGTGATGCAGATGAAGGACTGCCATTTAGCGATTCTTTCTTTGACGCCGTAACTTGTATTTCAGTGCTTGAACATGTCTTTAATCCGCCTAATGTTGTGAATGAAGTTCATAGGATTTTAAAACCTAATGGATTTTTTATCGTGCAAGTTCCAAATGTTGCCTGGTTTCCCTATAGAATTCAGTTGTTATTCGGAAAATTGCCAGAGACTGGTGGAGTATACTTGGGTGCAGATTGGGAACACTTACATTGGTTCACTAAGGATGTACTCGTTAAACTGCTTCTAGCAAGTGGATTTCAAATAAAACAAGTGGCATGCAGTGGGATCTTTGCAAAATATCGTGAAATATGACCATCGCTTTTATCCGGAGACCTTATCATAAAAGCGATAAAAGTCGATAGATGACACAATATACTTTCTTAAATTATTCAGTTTGAGAAGTAAAGTGTTGCGGATATTCTAATTAGCTTGGCATGAAGTGGTGGCGATTATGAAAATAATGCTTGTTGTTGAACAGTTCGACCCGAATAGGGGTTACTTAGAATACTATTTGGCTAGGAAGTTAGTAAAACTGGGTCATAAGGTGTACATATTGACATTCGAATGGAATAAGAATATTTTGAGGAAGGTGACCGAAGATGGGTTTGAAATCATCTCTTTGCCATATATTGGTATTATGCATGGCTTTCATATGCCATATCCTGCTGGAATCATTTACGTCATTGGATTCTTAAAAAGAGAAAAGCCAAATATTGTCCATTGCCAGCCTGTGTTCTCACCGATCAGCTTATTGCTTATTCGATTGAAAGATCTTTTTCATTATAAATGCGTGGGAAGCTTAATTACTGGAGAATATCACTTGAATAATGTATTTAAGAAGATCTTATTTAAACTCTCTATCATTGCGTTTCTTTTAATCAAGAGTAAAGTTGATCGCTTTTTTGCATTAAATAACAATGTGGCGTTGTATATAAACAACACTTACGGCATCCCTTACGAAAAGATAGAGGTAATACCACTTGGTGCGGATGTAGAGCTATTCAAGTATAATGTCATTGAACGAGTTTCTATCAGGAAGAAACTTGGAATGGGGTCTGATGACATAGTCGTCTGTTATACAGGACGACTCTTACCATCAAAGCAGGTAGATGTTCTTATGAAAGCTCTCGCGCCGATTATTAAAAACAACTCAAAAGTTAAACTTTTGATAGTAGGGAGTGGTGACAAAGCGTATTT
>Ga0315280_10007897_pt1 | contig 14114 bp, 10 predicted proteins | sample YL17G06_40_MG_FD_203697 | JGI IMG/M metagenome (GOLD analysis project Ga0315280, IMG submission 203697) | Sediment microbial communities from Yellowstone Lake, YNP, Wyoming, USA - YL17G06_40 | ecosystem: Environmental > Aquatic > Freshwater > Lake > Sediment | place: USA: Wyoming | collected...
GCTGAGAAAACGGGGAGGAGCAGGGCAGCTGAGAGTGACTACTTGAATCAGCTTGTGGACCGCGGCTTTTTGAGAAAACAGAGGGTTGGAAAAGAGATAGTTTTTCAGGTTTTTGATCTGCACACGGTTTGCCCAATGTGCGGCAACCGCGTGTTCATCACGGCAAAGTACTGTAACGCGTGTGGTGCCTCTCTCTCTAGAGAAGAGCGAATCCTGGCAGAACACTGAGGCCGTCACGTCTGAGTCGTGTTTAGAGTCGTGTAAGTTCTAGCTTGAATCTGTTTGACAAGTTGGTCAGGTCGTGGAGCACGTAGATGAAGACGTAGCCTCTCCACTGGCCCCACCTGTCTTCAGCCATCTTCTTGAGGTTCGGAATCACGCTGCGTGGCGACTCCGCTTCTTTGCCGAGGATGAGCAAGCTGAAGATTTTTGTGCTCCAAACGTCCAGCGCGAATCCCGGGTGGGGAGAGACAATGTCCGCGGAGTATTCGCCTATCCCTTTGAGTTCCATAAGTTTGGCTTTTGCCTCTTGATCCGTCATCTTTTCAAGTTCTTGAGGCGACGGGAAACCCTCATGTACAGCTTCTGCTATGCCTCTGAGAGATTTCGCTCGGTAACCGAGCTTGCACTTTTTCTCAAGCTCTCTAACCGCGGTGTTGGCTATCCTCTCTGGAGAGGGCCAGTAAAGGAGCTCTTTTTCATCGAACCTCACTCTTTCGCCGTACTCCTTGATCAACAGGTCCATCATCTGGTTGCTCCTCGATATCGGCGCCATCTGCAGAGTCAAGGCTAGGATTAGTCGCGGGAAGATGTCAGGCTGTCTTGTGTTTCTCATTCCATATAGGTCTTTCACCAAGACTTTTACCAATGGGTCATGCTGGGCAAGCGCGTAGAACTGGCTGATGTCTTCGCTGAGGTTCAGCGTCCACACCACGGTTTTCGACAGCTCTCTTCTTTCGATCGATCCAAGCTTTCTGCGACAGTAGGTCTCGCAGGATATCCCTGGCTTCTCAACGGTGCCGAGGGACCTTAGTTTCAGTCCGAACACTTTTCCAGAAGGCATTCTCATAGCGGTCCACAGCACGCCTTTCTCGAAAATTTCAAACGGCGTTAGCAACGACCATCCAGCCGGCTTGTGAACCGTGAGCGCAAAGTCGTACGGGGGAACCGGTTTGAGCCTCAGAATCGTTGAACAGGTCAGATCTTCCATGGACATCGTGTTACCCATCATTCCTCTTGCTTCTTCTAACTATCGGGATAAGTCGTTCTTAAGATTCTTTTCTCCGAATTCCTCAACACGGATGTGCGCAAAACAGTTTTCTTGGAGATTCTTTTGGATTGAGGTTGAACAGTGGCAAGGTTACCGCCCTAAGTGCTTAACCCTCTTAATTGTTGATTTCATCGGTGGGCAGACGACAGGCGCAAATGGCGTGGACCATAATATTCGGAAGAAAGAACAATCATCAACAGCGACGATGTCGTAGATATTTAGGACGCCATAATACTTGCAGGCCACTTCAACCAACACTACCCATGGCCCTCCTTTTTTCAAAGTGATAAATGGGTTCTGTTAAGAGCGTGCACAGGCGTCTCTATGAGGTGCGGGGGGTGGGATTCGAACCCTATCTCCAGTGGCGACGTCTCCCGCGCAACCCCCTTTTTCTTTTTCAGCTGACAATCGATCGATCTTGGAGCCTAGGAAGATTTATCAGTTGAAAGTTCGGTTGTCTCTATGGGTAGTTCTTCATGGCTTTGATGGAATATTACATTCCCAAGATGGTGGGTCGGGACATGGAACTAGCTCAACTGAAAGAGTTCTTGCATGCCGCAATCAATGGGAAGGGTAATACTGTTTTAGTGTCCGGAGAAGCTGGAATAGGAAAGACCAGGCTAGTCAAAGAGCTTGAAGCTTATGCGGAGCCGGTAGGTGTCAAGGTTCTGGAAGGCCGTTGCCTACATGAGTCTCCGACCCCTTTCCTACCCTTTAGAGAAGCGTTAAGGAGCGTTTTTCAAGTTACGAAGAGTGATGTCATTCCACTGCAACGAAGCAAAATCAGCAAAGTCGTCAAGCAGTCTGCTCCTGAATTTGTCCAGGCTATTCCCTTTGTTGGCAACCTCATAGCGGGTATAACTGTAGCTTATCGTACCTACAAAGATGAGAAAAGTGGCGAAAAAAGAGTTGGGTTAGGGGCTCTATTTGAGAGGGATGAAGGACTTGAAGCCATCTCTAGTCTGTTAGTTGCGATTTCAGGAAAGCAACCTTTGTTGCTCTTTATTGACGATTTGCATTCAGCCGACACTCCTTCACTGTCGTTGTTGTATTATCTGGCGAGGCATGTTCAAAACTCCAAGATTCTCGTTGTTGGAACGTATCGTCCAGAAGAGGTAACCAAGACCTATGAGGGAACCGTGCATCCGCTTCTTGACACTTTGCAGAGGATGAGCAGGGAGAACTTGTTTCAGAAGATAGAACTTGAGAGACTGAGCCAAGTCAACTATTTTGATTTCATTTCTTCTATGCTAGGTGTTGAGCTTGACGACTTGGTGAGACTAGTTTACGAAGAAACCGAGGGAAACCCATTCTTCGCCATTGAAACGATTAGGTTGTTGATGCAGCAGAATGTGTTAATTAAGGAAGACGCGGGCTGGAAGCTTTCTAAGAACACTGAGGAGATTGAAATTCCGCCGAGGGTATACGATGTTGTCGTTCGCAGAATCAATGCCCTAAAGGATGAGGAGAGAGAAATTGTAGATTGTGCGTCAGTAATAGGAGAAGAGTTTTCTTCTAGTGTGGTTGAGAAGGTTTCAGGTCTAAATCGAATTAGGCTGTTGAAAAGCCTGAGTAACATCGAAAGAAAACATCATCTCGTACACTCTTTTGAAGGTGGGTGTCGGTTTGACCACTCAAAGATTAGGGAAGCTTTGTACAACGAAATTCCCTCGGAGCTGAGGAAAGAATACCATTCAATGATTGCAAGGTGCATTGAAGAGGAAAATAAGGATCGTTTGAAAGAAGTTGTAAATGAGCTGGCGTATCACTATTATCGATCTGGAAACGCTCAGAAAGGTATTCCATATCTCCTTAAGGCAGGCGAGGACGCGAGGGAGAAATGGGCAGTTTTTGAAGCGGTGAAGTTCTTTTCTCAGGCGCTAGAGATCATGGGGAACGATGAAAGATGGAGCGAGGATAGGACAAGAGCTCTCGAAGCACTGGGCGACGTTTATGCGTTAACCGCTCAACATGAAAACGCGAATGAATGCTATGAAAAAGGGATTATCAGTGCAAAAGACGATGTAACAAAGGATAGAATGCGCAGGAAAACACGCAGGAAGATGGTTCTGGACAAGAATGGGGTAAAACTTGCTTATTACGTGTATGGCGAAGGGCAGCCGACTCTAGTCTTCTTGGTTGCGTGGATCTGGACTGCCGAGTTTTGGCTCCCTCAAGTGAATTATTTTTCCCAGAACTTCAAGATGGTTACCATTGATATGAGAGGAACAGGCGAGTCGGACAAACCAGCGGGTGATTACACCCTTGATTTGTATGCGGACGATCTTGATTCGATAATAGAAGAACTGCAGGAGAAAAATATCGTTCTCATAGGCGAGTCCATCGGTGCTTCGATTGCTATCAAATACGTTACTAGATATCCAGGGAAAGTATCTAAATTGGTGTTAGTCGGTGGAAGTCCCAAGTTCATGGCTACGGATGATTTTCCGTATGGCATGCCCGCGAGCGGGCTCGTTGACATACAACGGGCATTTGCAATGGGATCGTATTCCATGGCCTTGGGGGCTTTCTTGGAGCTGATATTCCCCGAACCCGGAACCAACTATCTGAGAGAATGGGGACTTAAGATGGCCCTCAAGGCTCCTCCAGAGATATCCGTGAACTCCCTCACAAATCTTTTTCAAGCTGACGTTCGCCCGCTTTTGAGGAAGATAGATGTTCCGACTTTGATCCTTCACGGGGAAAAGGACATCGTCTTCACGCGCGTATCCGAGGGTGCTAAGTACATGCAGGAAAACGTTCAGGGATCTAAAAACTACATTATTAAAGGTGCAGGACACTTTCCATCCATTACAGCAGCAGACAAGTTCAACAGAATATTAAAGGAATTTGTGACGACTGGGAAGCTCCTGAAAGACTGAACAGCGGTAGCTCCCTGTGTGTTCCTAAATAGGCTCGAATCAGGGGTGCGCGACTCAAGAATAAACGTTTAAGCGCGCTAAGTCGGTGGCAAATTGGTGCGGGGCATTGGGGCTTAAACTCACGCCCAAGTTGGCGAAATCTACCGCAACTTCCCTTTTTCTGATAACTATTGTTTAATGTGAAGCGCGACGGCTTCTCTGTGTCTATTCGATCTGGTGAGAATTATCAAAAGCCTTTTCAAACAGCTAGGGATACTTTTTAGTGGTTTATGACATGTCTGAGGAGTTGCGTGAAAAGCCAATTCTCCGTCAAGCTGTAGAAAAAGAAAGAAAATACGATTGGTTGGGTGCGGCTGAATCTTACACGAAAGCCTTAGACTTGGTGTCCGATAAACGTACTGTAGGTCAACTTCATGAGTCGCTTGGACTGTGCTTTTTTGAAAGCGCCCTTCAAGCGGAAACCTCAGACACATTCAGTGAACACATTCGGAAGGCAGTTAAAGCATATGAAACTGCCAGTGAGACTTTCGCTTCTTTAGCCACTCCTGTAGGTAAGACGTCAGGCCTACGTTGCAAGGCCTTGGCACTATACTGCGCTCAATATCTTCCCAAGGAGACCCAAGAAACTAGACAGGGTTTGTATGCGGTCCTCGAACTCCAACAAGACACGCTTGACGTACACAAGAACCACGGCGACGCAGGTGGCAAACGAGCACTGTACAGGGAGACTCTCCGAACCATAAATGATTTGCTGGGATACGAGGAGGCAAAAAGTCAACGCGTGAAACTCGTTGATCTTGGACTGGCCTGCGGTGAAGAGGCCGTACATACTTGCTTGGACTTGAGGGATGAACACGACCTCGCAGAGGTATACCTTGAGGCTTCGGAGCTGTGTGGAACAGGTAGCGGCATTCTCCCTGATGAGAACAGGCGTTCAATGTGCGAGAAAAAACGAGAAGAATATCTCAGAGGGGTGCTAGAACTTTCAGAAAGGACTGGAGACAGAGTTGTTCGAGCAAAAGCGGTCAGCTCTATGGTGCATTGGCAGAATGTTAGCTCAGCTGGGGAGTCTGCACCCTCCTTTTCTGGAAACTTGGAAAATTTGCTGAAAGATTGCAGAGAGACCAAAAATAGACACACAATCACAAGTATGTTAAACTGCATGCTCTATGTCCTCTTACACCAGCTGAACAGTACCACGTATCGCGATAAGGCTCAACAGCTATTTGCGGATATCAAAAGGCTTGCAGATGAATCTGTCAGGATAAACAGCGTAAGTGAAGGAATAGTGAGGGGGACGAATTCTCTGGGCTATACATACTGGGTCTTGGGGATAAGCTACCGAAATTATGGTCTTCTGTTTGAAACCGATCCCCAACCTAGGGTCAGATTTCTCGAACAAGGCATCGAATACGCCAAGAAAATCCCAAAGCACACCTCTCCGGTTGGCAGAATGGGGTTTCTTTCTACCTACAGTTACCATTTGAAACATCGTGCCTCAATAGAACAGGACCCTTTCAGAAGGAAGAAGCTACTTCTGGAAGCCCTAGCAATTGCAAATGAATGGGTTGCAGTTATAGAGAATTTTATGCCGTATTCTTATCAGAATATAGGAGACCACCTTCTCAATTACTCGGCAATTAGGTCGGAACTTGCCCGCTTAGAGGATGATAAAGAGATTAAGACGAAAATGCTTCAAGAAGCTATCGAATATTCAAAGAATGGAATTGAGTGCTTCACAGCTGGCGTGTTAGACAGCTCTATTCGTGCAATGTTAGCTGGCTCCTTACAAGAGCTTGGTCGAGTTCAATTTGAGCTTTTTCAGGTAGCCCACGACTACAATTTACTGAAGGAAGCTTTTTCAACTCTTGAGAAGGCGGGGCAAGCGTACTCAGCTGAAGGAATACCGATTCGAGCTGCTGAAACGTTTTGGAGGTTAGCCAAGATGCAAGACGGAGTGGACGAACTTGAGGACGCAACTGAGAGCTTTGAAAAAGCTGCCAACAATTATCAGCTCGTGATAGAGAGATACCCTCAACTAACTGAAACTGTGAAAGATCACATTCATTATCTAAAAGCATGGTGTGAGATAGAAGCAGCTAAGAATTCCCATCAAGAAGAAAGATTCCAAGATGCCTCAAATCGTTATAATAACGCTTCCAAGATTCTCTCTGAGACACGCAAATGGTCTTTTCTTTCGGCATATTATGAGGCTTGCAGCCTAATAGAGGAGGCAGAAGCCTGTAGCATTGAAGATGAATGGGAGAAAGCTCTGGAGCTCTTCAACAAAGCCTCGAAGTCATTCCGACACGTATTAGACTCACAGAAGGCGCTACCAGCTGATGCTTCTGCCATAGAAATAGAAGCTTTTCAAGACTGGTTATTCGGTGCCAGAGTGAAAGAGAAGTTGAGTCTAGCTAGGGCAATTCTGGAAGAGGCCAGAATTTCATTGAAAAACGGACGAAACACGGAAAGCGCCCGCAATTATGGAAAGGCCGGGTCCATGTTCGAAGAACTGGTCAGTGATGTAGCCGAAGAACAGGCTAGAGCCGAACTTAAAACTACTTCCTTACTTTGCAGAGCATGGCAGAAAATGCGTGAAGGTGAAATTGAGGTGTCACCAGCAAGATATTCCGAAGCCGCCACGCTTTTCTTGGAAGCCAAAGATTCTACAAAGAAACAGAAACTAGGTTTGCTGGCCTTAGGGAACGGAGCTCTTTGCAGGGCTTTAGAACACTGCACAGAGTTTCAATTGAAGAGGGACAACGTCCTTTATGCCGCCGCAAAGCGACAACTTGAACTTGCAGCCAGATACTACGTTGAAGCAGGATTCAAATCCAGGTCAGCGTACGTAGTCGCTTATACGAGATTCTTTGACGCTCTTACCTACGTAAGTAGGGCAGAGGAAGAGTTAGATCCGGTAAGGCGAAAAGAACTGTATATTCTTGCGGAAAAACACCTTCAGCAAGCAGTCAGGCTTTTTGAAGACGGAGGCTACACAGGAAAGAAAGAGGAAGTGCTGAGACATCTTGAGAGGGTAGAACAAGGTAAACAGCTTCTGTTGACTTCCAGCGAAATGCTCTCAGGAGCTGCAATGATATCAGGTTCAGCCGACGTTTCGGCTCCAATTATTGCCCGCGATCAACCAATAGGCCTAATCGAATCTGAGTCCGCTAATGTCCAAGGGAGAATCAACGTGTATCCCAATAGACTAAACGTGGGTGACTCGGTGGAGTTTTTGATAGAGCTCATCAACGTTGGAAGAAGACCCGCCTTTCTCGTCAGGACCGAGCAAATTGCTCCTCAAGACTTTGAAATAAAAGAGAAGCCAGAGTCCTATCGTGTGGAAGACGGTTGCCTCGACATGAAAGGAAAGAGGCTAGACCCTCTCAAAACCGAAGAAGTAAGGCTTGTGTTAAAAGCCCTTTCCAAGGGAACATTCACCACAAAGCTCAAAATCCTCTACCTCGACGAAACGGGAAAATATAGATCATACGAACCAGAACCAACAACTGTCAAAGTGAAAGAGCTGGGGATTTCAGGCTGGCTAAAGGGAAAATGAGACGAACTCCGAGACCTTTTCCATGGGTGGTGCGGGGGGTGGGATTCGAACCCACGGAGGCCTTCGCCAGAGGATCTTAAGTCCTCCCCCTTGTCTTAGGCTTCTGGCCCGCCTACTTAGACCTGGCTCGGGTACCCCCGCTTTGACTACTACAGTTGACATGAGTGCACAGATTAAGTCTTTTGCACGGAGAGTAAAGAGTTGGAATTGCTGTTCAGGCCCGCTTGTTGAGGGAACACGCGCCTCTTGCGTCATGTGAGTTCTTTTTTTGTAACAAGTTTTAAATTCTGTAGTTGGCAATGATAGGTCATGAAGAACCTAAAGTCTACATCCAGTCTGCTGCTGTTTCTGGTCTCCATCCTATTGGTGAGCTCGCTGAGCTGTGCAAGAGTTTCAGGTGAGGCCGGAGTGAGCCTTCTCTGGTCGAATTCCATGAGTGTGAATGACGTGGCAGTGTCAGGAGACGGCGAATACTTGGCCGTCGTTAACAGCACTGTTTCGGGTGGAGCCTTATTCTTCTTCAGGTCAGAAAGTGCAAATCCGATTTGGTGGTGGCTGATCTCTGAAGAAACTCCTTTGTCCGTCGCTATATCCTATGATGCTGGTCAGGTTGCACTGGGAACCAGCACGGGATACGTCTACTACTTTGATAGTTCGAGGACTAGGTCAGGCTTGCAGGCATCCCCCACATGGCGAAGCCGCGACTTGGGCGGCGGCATCGAAAGACGCACGATAGACATTTCAGATGATGGACAATACGTTTTGGTGGGTGGCACAGGCGAAAGCGTGTATTACTTTGCAGGCTGTGGGGCAAGGTCAACTCTCAGCGAGGAACCAACCTGGATCAACTATCCACAAGGCTCAAACGACATTCGCGCCGTAGACTTGACTCCGGACGGACAATACCTCGCCGTAGGTGGATCTACCGGACTCGGCGGTTTCGTTGCGTTCTACCAACACGCAAACACGCAGCCATACCCAACAAGTGAAACCTGGAATGCACGGACCGAAATAGACGCCCCGGTGACGGACCTAAAGGTGTCCGATGATGGGCACTCTGTCGTGGCAGTCACAAGTCTCCAGCTTGCTACTCTGTACTACTGGCGAGATGCCAAAAGCCTTTCAGGCGATCCAGCAAGCACATGGAACAGCACCTTGCCATACTTCTGCGTTGACATGAGCGCTGACGGTGGCAACGTCGTTGCTGGAAAACCGATCTTCGCTCCATGCGGCATTCACTTCTGGACAGGTGCTGGAAGTCTCGCAGGCAAAGACAAACCGGAGACTTGGGCAAGGCACGAGGGAGAATCTATCCTAGACGTGGCCATAAGCCGTGACGGTGAAATAATAGCTGCGGTCGGCGATCCCTACCGTGTGATCGGCGAAGAATATTGGGCTTACTTCTACGGTCCTGACGGAGTCAGCCTCGGCGAATTTCAGTTGGATTCCCTCAGCGACAAGATATCTATGTCCGCAGACGGAGGAACAGTGGCCGTCGGCAGCGCGGTTCTCGATAGCCTCTACGTGTTCAAAATAACAAGGCCTATCACAGTCGGGGGAGAGCTAGGCGACACTGACTATCTGAGTTTGTTGGCTCCCTTCTTCCTGTACGGCGCAGCCGTGGCCGTGGGCGTAAGCCTGATAGTGGCAGTCAGACGAAGAACTCCGTAGACAAGCACTGTCCCACAACTTTCATCCGTACAGAGGTAGCACGCGCTCTAAGGTCTGCTAGGCTCCGCCTTCAAGTTCACTTCACTCAACCGCGCGTGAAGCACAAAAAAGTTAGCGAACGAAGGCAACAGGACTTGAACACGGAGGTCTTCGCCAGAGGTTCTCAATTTCTCCCTAGGTCTCTGGGCCCCTATCAAAACTTGCTTCGAATGCCTCGCATCACAGATTACGGTTGATGTCTACGTGCACTTCAAATTTCTTGCAGAGTCCGATGCCGAATCAAACCTTGGTGATGAAGCGCTGCAAAGAGGAGAAGAGCAAGGAAAACATGACATAGAGGACATAACTTCCATGATGACCCATGAGAAACTCGACTTGGACCACTTTGAGAAGAGCATAAAGAAGTGCTAGACTGAGAAAATGGTTAAACCACTACTACAGTCCTTAATTCCAAGCCGGCAGAACAGAAAGAGAAAAGTCTAATTTGAGCTTGGAACATGAAGAGAACAAGTGGGCGGGTAGCTCAGTACGGATAGAGCACCAGCCTCCTAAGTTGGTGGTCGTGGGTTCAAATCCCACCCCGCCCGCCACGAAGTGTACGTTGCCTTGCAGCGAGTCTCATGCCTAGACTGACTACGTCATCTTCTTTGAAACCAATATGTTTGTAGAAGTCGATCACCTTAACATTGCTTCTGCGAATCTGCAGGTTTACCTTCTGGCAACCCATCTTCTTTAGCTCATCTATGGCTTTTTGAACCAGTTTTCTGCCGTAGCCGTGTCTCTGATCTTCAGGAGTGATAGCAAGGTAGTTTATCCAACCTCTGTGACCTTCGTAACCAACCATGATGGAACCCATCACCTTCCCATCCAATAGGCCTACAAAGAAAAGATTCGGTTGGAAACGCATCTTTTTCTCTATGTCTTCCACGGGGTCATTCTGGGGAACGACTAGGTTACATGTTCGCCACAGCTCGATGACGGCATCCCGATATTCAGTTCTATATCTCACTATTCTGTACGTCAATCTAAGCATCTCCCTGGAGACGAAGGACGGCATTCCCAAATAAGTTCTTTTTTCCAAAACCTTCAAGCCTCTTTGCAAATAGACCCTCTCTGAAGACCCTGTATTTTTGAAACTGCTATGCTTCGCAGACCTTCGTTCTGCCCAGCTTTGCTTATCGTGATTAAGGTCTGATAGCTTGAAATACGCTTATAAAATAGAGAAGGTAGGAGTTGCCAGAGTTTTCACCACTTGGTTGCAGATTCAAATCCCACCCTCCACTGCAGACGAGCCTCGCTGGTCTTATGCTTCGTTTATGAGTTCGCTCGCGTTTTTAGAAGACTTGTTGCCGGCGCAGTGGCAGACGAAAGACAGGGCAACCGTCATTAGCCACATAATCATAGAAAAGAAAGATATGGTCCCTTCTTCATCTCTACGGCAAAGCAGAAAAAAGTCAAAGTTTTTTAGCATCGGATCAGTGTATTGGATAGGTATAGCCGAAGGCAGGAGAATAATTCTTGAAGGACGTTGAGTTGAGGCTTGTTGCTGAGCTTCTGAAGGACAGTCGCAGGAGCGACAGGGAGTTGGCAAAGGCGATCGGAGTTTCTCAGCCCACAGTCAGCAGACTAACTAGCAAATTGATGAAAGGTGGCTTCATTAGAGAATACACGATCATTCCTGATTTCAACAAAATCGGGTACCACATTTGTGCCTTGACTTTCGCAAATTTTGAAACGCCGAAGGACTTGCAAGCTATGAGGATGCTTCTTGAAGAACAAGGAAAAAGATTATCGGAAATTCCTCAAGCTGTGATGATTGAAAGAGGCATAGGCGAAAGAGCTAACGGAGTAGTGATTTCTCTTCATGAGAGCTATTCTGACTTTGTAGAGTTCCAACACTGGCTGAAGCAGTTCGGTTCTTTAAGCAAGTATGGGCTTCATCATTTCATCATAGATCTTGATGACAAAGTCCACTACCGCTACCTAACCTTCTCAACCCTCGCCAAACACCTGCTAGAAATGAAGGAAAAGAACGAATAGGCCGCCTCCACTTTAACCCTAGTCTGTCCATTTTTCAGAAATGTTGTGCTGGCAAACGCCTTTAACTTTCAAACTCGAATTTTCATTTTGAATGACGAATCTTACTTTCACCCGCCGAAACTGAAAGGTTCTATCAACACAGGCCCCAAAAGTTCCATGCGCCAAAAGCGGGGGCAAAGGGAATGGTGGGTGACAAAGCTTATTTATCGACTGCAAAAACTACATTCGATCGAAACATGAGCCGCCCGTCAACGAAAAAGGTCGCTTTCGTTGCAGTTTTTGCGGCGTTACATGCGATATTGTATTTCATGTCGTTTGGTTTATGGCGCAATTGGGCTGTATACTTGGAGCCAATTGAAGGAATCGTTTTGGGTCCTTGGGCTGGTTTTTCCGCTGCCCTCATAGGCAGCGTTTTGGCCAGAATGATTAAGCCCATTGATGTTTGGATGTTTGGAATAGTCGCTGAACCCATGGGGGTTTTAGCTTGCGGTCTTCTGGCCAAGGGGCGGTGGAGGCCTTTGATGGCAGTCTATGCGGCCATGCTAACAGCCTATTTCATTCATCCGTTTGGAAGATGGCTTCCACTTTGGACAATTCTGGATATCTTACTTGCTTTTGCCCTCATATACCCAGTAGCAAAGATGGGTAAGAGCTTGTTTGAGGATGGTGTTAAGCGTCTAACCATACCCTTGATTCTCGTATCCTTCATTAGCACAGTAACGGATGCTCTGACAAGAGTGTTTTTGTTGATTCCAGCGGGATTATACAACTTTTTCGGCTGGTCTCCTGAGCTTGTATATTCTATTTTTGTGACCGGAGCTCTTGACTCTTACATAGAAGATGTGCTGGTCCTCATAGTCTCTTTTCTCGTTGGCGTTCCACTGCTTATCGCATTGCGAAAGATACTGGGCTCCAAATATCCGTTGAGCTGAACTCACTTTTGATACGAGCACTGCCAACCCAAGTCGAGGAGGAAGATCTCCATCAAACAGAAGGCAAGCTCCTAGGTTTTTCATTCTTTTCCCCGCCGATTTAGCATCCGATAATCCAGTGAGATTACCCAGCATCTGGTGTTGCCTTCGCCAACGTCGTGTATCGTAGTAGCAATCAATCGTTCCTAGGTTTGTTGCTGTGAAGTCGCAGTCGCGAAACTTTAAGAGAAATATCAGCAATATCATCCCGGATAAGGTGGTAAGAACTATTCCAAGTGAAATGGATACGATTCGAAAAAGGCTAGGCGAGTTAGAAGAAAGGATAAGAAAGATTGATAGGCTCGACAAGTTGGAAGCGCGCGTGAGAGCTCTGGAAGAGAAATTACAGAAGAAACAATAGATGTGCTGGCAGATTGATCTGAAGCAGAAAACAGAAGTCGTGTCAAGTTCGCCAGTACTCTGCGACCCACACCAGAAATTTGTAGGAAACCTGACCATTCGGCCCGTGGCTTTAATGATTTTTCTAGGAGGTCATCTGCGTTTCCTAAAGACCTTGCAGGATTTGCCGGCCAACTCTTTACGGCAGGCTCTCTGGAAGTATGTTACCATCGGGTTGCAGTCACAACGTTTTAAAACTCGCGGGCATTGCGCTATCATTGGCGTTCTGATATGTCACCCGGTGAAGGAATAGGGAAGATTACGAGCAACCCGTTTACGACAGATGGAAAAGTCCTTCTAAGCAAAGTTGCGACGACTGGAAACCTGAAAAAGGACATCCTTAAAGCTGTTGATTTGATTGGCGGTTTCAACAAGGTCATCGACAATGGCGACCAAGTCTTACTGAAACCCAACTACAACAGCACCGATCATCCGCCCGCTTCAAGCGACCCGCAATTTCTCAAAGCGATAGTTGACTTGCTGTTCGAGCATGGCGCTGGGAGAGTTATCGTTGGAGAATCTTCGTGGCAAGGGCTATCCACGAGGAAGGCGCTGGAACGAACTGGGACACTTACCACGCTTAAAGATTCAGGTGCAGAGATGGCGTTTTTCGATGAAGAAAAATACGTCAAAGTCAACGTAGGCGGCGAATACCTGAAAAGCGTCAGCTTATCAGAGAAGGCCATGCGAGTTGACAAGATAGTTTATTCCTGCTGCATGAAGACACATTTCCGCGCTGACTTCTCCTTAAGCTTGAAATTGGCCTTCGGGTTCACGAAGAAGAGCGAAAGGAACGGATTTCACATCAGGCATCTGAAAGAGAAACTAGTCGATCTAAACCTAGTCGTGCATCCGAACCTGATAATTATGGACGGAAGAAAATGCTTCATAACCGGAGGACCATTCAGCGGCGAGGTGCGGAACCCAAACGTCATTCTTGCTTCCGGAGACCGAGTAGCCATAGACGTTGAATCTATCAAAGTTCTTGAAAGTTTCGAAGGTTCCAAACTGAAAAACAACCCTTGGAGCTATACTCAGATCCGCCACGCAACCGCCCTCGGGCTTGGAGTAAAAAACGAAGATGAATACACGGTTGTTTCCAACTGACATCACATCAAAAGTGCACGCATCATCCCGCGTCTGATTTTCCAATTTCATTTATCGCATGCTACATTGTGTGTGCCGCGACTGCAATTACAAAACCTAGTGAACCTCCTAATGCGAAGCTCAAGAATACTGTTTCCAGAACAAAGGATACACATATGAAAATAGCGAACTAATGAGTCCCAACGGACAAAGAAAGGGGGGATTTGCGGGAG
>Ga0315280_10007898_pt1 | contig 14113 bp, 24 predicted proteins | sample YL17G06_40_MG_FD_203697 | JGI IMG/M metagenome (GOLD analysis project Ga0315280, IMG submission 203697) | Sediment microbial communities from Yellowstone Lake, YNP, Wyoming, USA - YL17G06_40 | ecosystem: Environmental > Aquatic > Freshwater > Lake > Sediment | place: USA: Wyoming | collected...
GGAAACCTTGCTCACATGGCTTGGAACACTATCTGTGCCTACGATTTCTTCCACTCCACTTTCAAGAATTCGCTTTTCAGCATCTCCTATTAGAAGCGGATGAACACAAGCAGCATACACCTTATTTGCGCCAAGCTCCCTCATAATTTTTGTTGCTAAAGCTATAGTGCCTCCAGTGCTGATTACATCGTCGAAAATTATCACAGTTTTCCCATGCACGTTAAGTGTTTTCTTTTTCATGGTTATTTGTCCTGTGTAAAGGTCCCTATGTTTCTGTAAATAGCCACATTCGCCGCTTAAAACGCTCTTTGCTTCTTCAGCAAGCCATAATGCACCATCATCAGGTGCAAGCGCAAACGCTTTCTCAAAACCCTTTTGTTTGAAATATTCAGCTAATAGGGAAATTGCCGAGATTGTTTTTGCTGGAAACGGAAACTTCGCCAAAACCTTTGCTCGATGAACATTCACTGTTATTAGTCTGTCAACACCAGCTACCTTAAGCATACGTGCAACGGCTTCTATGCTTATGGCTTCCCCTTGGAGGAACACCTTATCTTGACGTGCATAGGCTAGATAGGGCACCACTGCCGTTATTTTTTCTGCACCATGTCGCTTGGCTGCATCAGCAATTAATGCTAACTGTATAAGTCTTGTATCTTGCGGCGGGCTTGTAGTTTGCACTATGGCTATTTCCTCATTTTGCACAGTGCCTTCAAGCCTTACGTAGGATTCCCCATCTGGATAGGTTTTAAAAACCAGCGGCACTGCTTCTACGCCTAAAAACTCTGCTACTTTTTCCCCTAACTGTTTAGATGCTGGTCCAGGAATTATCTTCATACGGTTTCCCGCAATTAGATGCCACTTGTTTACATTTTAGGTTTTTCCAGATGCCTTATACTGTTCTACTAGTTCTTTTGCTCTGTCCATGCGGATTTTGCGTTCTTCAACCATCTTTTCAGCCACTAAATCTATCAGTTCGCCTGTGGCGCCTGCTGATACGGCTATGTTTCTTGCGTGAAGAGACATGTGACCACGCTGTATTCCCTCGTGTGCTAAGGCTCTTAAAGCGCCCAAGTTTTGTGCTAGACCTACAGCCGCTAAAACCTCTGCAAACTCGTTAGCCGTTTTTACATTTAGGATTTTTAGGGCTATCTTTGCTATTGGATGTGTTCGCACAGCTCCGCCTATGAGGCCCACAGCCATTGGCAACTCGATCGAACCTACCAGATCGCCGTTTTCGTTTTTCTCCCACGTTGAAAGTGTTGTGTATTGGCCGTTTTTGGCTGCGTAGGCGTGGGCTCCTGCTTCGATTGCACGGTGGTCGTTGCATGTTGCAATTATGACTGCTATTATGCCGTTTAAAACGCCCTTGTTATGCGTCGCCGCTCGATACGGGTCTGCTGCAGCAAAAGCATAAGCGTTTACAATGCCGTCTACGACTTCTTCTCCGCCAACAGCCTCTTTAGGCACAGTGCACCACGCTCTTGCCAAGCGTTTTGTAGCCAAGTTAGAGATTATTCGCAGGTAGACTCGTCCGCCTGTTATGCGTTCTATCATTGGAGCAACAGCCTCAGCCATACTGTTAACCGCATTAGCGCCCATGGCATCGCGGCAGTCCACATGCAACTCTGTGATAAGCATCGGTCCTTGTGTTGTGTGGATTATCTTTGCGTCTAAGTCTTTTGCTCCGCCGCCAACAGAAACAAGCACGGGGTCTTGGTCATTCGCCTTTTTTAGAATTTCCTCTTTTGCTTGTATAATTCGTATCTTCGCTGCATGAGGATCTTTTACGCCCACTGTCTGTATTTGTCCAATCATTATGGGCGGTGTGCTGCTCGTGTAGAAGCCTCCGCCGTCTCGTACCATTTTTGCAGCGTAGCTAGCCGCAGCCACTACAGAAGGCTCTTCAATAGCCATAGGAATCAAGTAATCACGCTTGTTAATGAGGAAGTTTACAGCTATTCCAAGCGGTATAGGAAAGGCACCAACAACGTTTTCTATCATGCGGTCAGCCAAATCCAAAGGCAAAGAACCCGTATTCTGCAATAGAACGGCTTCTTCATCAGTTAAACCAGCAAACTCCTTAACAAACTCTAGGCGCTCCTTTGGACTGAGCTTGTAGAAACCAGAAACCAAAGATGACTTACTCATACAGTTTTCACCACAAACTCCTACTATCAAACAATAAGACAAATAAAAATGCTTCTGGAACCCTCGAATTTTATGTGAACTCAAGCGTGATTATATAAAAGGTATATGTTGTAGTGTCTGGAGTTTTTATTCTCAAATAAACATGTAAAATTGTTGTTCCCACGGAAGAGTTTTCAACTAAGTTCATGACGCCTATGTGTATTGTTGCATTACTTGTGAGGTTATAATAGTTGTTAGTTTGGTTTATGTTTCCGCCGCTGATTGTGATTTGTTCGCTTGAAGTGGAATTGTTGTGAAAAATTATGGTATTGTTTATGCGCCCAATATTTGTGTAATTAAAGTATTCTAGTCTCACCTGCCAAAGACTTGCATTATTGTTTGCGATGTTAAGAGAGTAATTATATGTTAGCGACGTTGTATTCGCGTTTATGCTGATTTTCGAGCTTGTTTTATTAGTGTATAGGGTGCTGGTTTGGTTTGCACCATGTTCAAGAATAACCAGCGGAGATTTGACCACTGTTTGATGTTGCGACAAATCAGCATAAGACATGGAGGCTCCAGCTTTACATATAGAGCTTGACATAAGAAAAACACTCAGTAGTAACAAAAAGATGGAAATTGTTTCTTTAATATCGCTTTTCAAGCAGTTCACCTGTATATGGCATTTCAAAGAAAAATGGAGGATAGAAAAGGTTACTGTACATCGACTGCTATGACTATTGTTGCTGAAACGCTTGCGCTTGCACCCGCAGCCGCCTTTGTTTCAACCTTTATTGTCCATTCTTGACCTGAAGATATGGATTGCCAGTCTGTAGCCGATGTAGGCTCGTTCCAGTTGTCGCCAGTAATTGTGTATGTTAAAGTTCCCATAGTGCTACCGCCTGCGTTGAGTAATGTAAAGACTATGCTTGTGAAGTTACTGACGCTTGGGTTGCCGTCTGCCGGAGTGATTGACACATGTCTTAATCGTACCTGCTTATTTGCCGTGGCAGTGATGTTAACAGCTTGCTCATATGTTAACGTAGCATTTGGATATGCGCTAAGGCTTAGACTGGCAGAAGTGTTGTTTGTTCCTGGGGTTAATATGCCGGTTGAATCGTTGCCTGATGTGAACGTAACTGGTGCTGCGGCAATGGTGATTGTTGAAGACGCTTGTATTGCGTAGTAGATAGTGGCGCTTGCTGCGCCTATGAGTAAAGTTGATATCAGTAACGTTACAAATTTTAGGCTTTTCTTATAGTTTAATTTCATTTTGTTGTTTCACCTCCTTCCTTCTTTTTCTTTCCCTTAACGTGTCTATCCATATTCTTGCGAGGACGTAAACGCTTGCGCCTAAGACGATGACGCAGGCCATTGCAAGGGCTATGGCTGAAACTACGAAGGCAGCCTCTCCCCACGACGGTTTAATCAAAGCGTATACGCTTGCGCCTGTTATCGCTGTACCTGCGCCTATGGCGATGTACCACCATTTGGGCTTGAAGAAGACGTATGTGCCCACTCCCACAACGACGGTGTCGAAGGCTACTATGCCAATGAAGGTGGCTTCCCAAGACATCTGTGGAGTCATTATCAGCGGATGCACCGCAACCTCAGCATAGTTGGATAGGAAGAAGACAGCCAATAGTAAGGTTGGAAAAGTCACGGTAAACATGAAGACCTTTGCGTAATTCAGCAGCTTTTTTACTATACCAAGATATACGTTGACTGCGATTATGTTTGCCAAAGCAACGATTAGGTATAGGAGACTGTACCAGAAGCGCATGTACTCGCCAAAGAATGCCATGAACTCTCTGCTAACGAGCAGCTGTCCGAAACCGGCTAAAGCTGCTAGCTGATATACGTATGGTAGTTGCCATGGAAAATGCCTATCTAACAAGCATGTCAACAGGCTTATGGCTAAGAAAAGGTCTATGCCCAGCAGTGCGAAGAACTCTGGCTGTAATGGGGAAGGCATTTCGGCACCGCACTCGGAATGTCTGGTTTCTTTTTATTTAAGTCGTATGAATTCGGAATCCAAATCTGAATTCTACAATAAGATGTAGCGAGATAGAAGATAAATCTTCTGTCGTAATATACAATACACATAAGGCAATCAGCGCGCGCGAATACGGCTTGAAAAGGTGGGATGTTACTCGTAGGATCCAGCGTATGAACAAGAAATTAATGAGAGAATTGGGTCAGAAAGTAGCTGAAAAAAGAGGTCATCAATTGGCGCCAACAAGTTTCTTGATAGATATTTGGGAATAGACGTTCGCTTCCTTTACTTACTTTCAACAAACTCAGATAACGATTTCGTTTTCGTTTCAGTAGATGTTTGTTTTTTCATCCAGACTTTTCTCATTTTTTAAATGGTCAAAACATACGCTTTACCAATGTTATTGCATCTTAATATGTTATTTAATGCGCTAAAAACTTGCACTCTAAAAACTCACTTCTAAATGTGTTGAAATTATGGTGAGGACGCAAGTTTTTTATTCTGTACAGTTACTAAACGTTGACTAAGATAATGCTGAAAGATGTTTAAATGAAAAAAATTTTCCGCTTTAATCTTACCAAAGGTAGATTGCTTAAGTTAAAGTTGAAGGCCATCAGATGTAACGTTTGGTTTAGGGCGTTAAGCAGGATTGACAGAGCGTTGATTGATTCAGTCATAAAAGTTGTTAATGAAGTACGAAGCTTTACGTTGGCTAAAATCCTGTTATCTGTCGTAGAGAAGTTGGAAGGTGCTCTAGAAAATAGATTTTTGAATGCCTTAAAGGAGATTGGTTTTCCACTTGCCCGCAAGCTCAGTTTGTCGGCTCAGAAGTGGGGTAACAAGTCTGCTCGAAATTGGGCGTTTGATCTGTCTTTTGCAAGATTTTTAGCGATAATGTACATCAACAACCCAGGAGTGCTCAGCTTATAATCACGCTGAAAAGGCATAATTTATCATGTTGAATTTGATCTACGCATTTTTAGTTTTCATATTTATCTTTGTCTGTGTTTGGTCATTTTACAACCTCCCAATTTTAGTTGCTGGTGTTAGACATCTTCGCAGGAGTAGGCGAAAATCTGAGAAGAGATGTTTTGAGCATAGTAACTTGCCCACTTTTTCGATTGTTGTGCCTGTAAAGAGTGAGGAGAGAGTTATAGATCGGTTGTTGGATGCTTTATCGAGGCTTAGTTATCCAGCTGATAAAATGGAGATAATCATTGTTGAGGATGGGTCCACTGATAGAACTCTCGATATTTGTATGAAGTATGCTGAGGAGCATAGGGGAAATGTGAAGATTTTGCACAGAACCTTTTCTAATGGTAAGCCTTCCGCTTTAAATTACGGGATTAAGTGTGCCAAGGGTGAGATTATTGGGATTTTTGACGTTGATAGTGTTCCTGCTACTGATGCTTTGTTGAATGTGTGCAGGTATTTTGAGGATGCGGCGGTTGCAGCTGTTCAGGGTAGGACGTTGTCGATTAATGCTGAGGAGAACATGTTGACCAAATTTATTTCTTATGAGGAGGCTGTTTGGTGTGAAACCTATCTGCGAGGAAAGGACGTTTTGGACTTGTTTGTTCATTTGAGGGGAAGTTGCCAGTTTATAAGGCGCAATGTTTTGGAGAGGTTAAAGGGTTTTGACGAGGGGGTTTTGTCTGAGGATATGGAGTTTTCTGCGAGGCTTACTGAAAGAGGGTTTAGGATTAGGTACGCGCCTGATGTGCGATGTTGGCAAGAAAGTCCTGCCGATTTGGGGCGGCTGTTTAGGCAACGGACAAGGTGGTTTAGGGGAACGATGGAAGTTGCTTTTAGGTATGGCAAGTTGATGGCTAAGCCCCGTAGGAAAAGCCTTGATGCTGAGGCAACATTGTTTGGGCCTTTTGTGTTAATTGCTTCTTTGGTGACGTATTTAGCAGCTCTCTACGGGTTTTTTGTACCCATTCCTATGGATGTTTTGTGGCAGGTTACTATGCAGTTCACGGCTATTGTTACGACGCTGGCATTGATTGTGTGCGGTTTGGCCTTGATCTATGCTTCAAAACCAAGGAAAATGTCGAGCGTGCTTTGGCTTCCCTTCATATACTTTTACTGGAGCTTGCAAGCGTTTATCGCGTTGTACGCGGCGCTGCTTATTCTGTTGCGCAGGCCCAAACGATGGTTGAAAACAGAGAAGAAAGGCGTGGTAGCGAATTCCGCGTTTTTGGAAAAGGAACAAGTTTATGCGTGAAACAGTAAAGGTTTTGGTAGCCGGCGGCGCTGGTTTTATAGGCTCAAAGAAGGTTTATTTTGAAGTGTTGAATTGTATTAGGTGTGGAGAAGCTTATGCAGGTCACTAACACTCTGGATTTTTCAGCGGTTGTTTGGAGAGAAGATGGGCTTTATGTGGCTTTATGTCCAGAGTTTGATGTGGCAAGTCAGGGCAAAAGCGTTGAAGAAGCTTTGAGGAATCTTAAGGAAGCGCTTGAACTATATCTGGAAGATGAAGACGTTGAAAAGCCTTCTCAAGCTGAGGCTCCAATCGTAACAATAGTTAAAGTGGATGTAAGTGGCTCTACCCGTAGTCTCAGGGCGTAAAGTAACTAAGGCCTTAACGAAGGCAGGTTTTAAAGTCGCGGGAAAAAAGGGGAGCCATATTAAGCTGAAGAAAAAGGTTAATGACAAGGTTTTTGTGGTGATTGTACCTAACCATGCAGAGTTGGCTAGAGGAACATTGAAATCCATACTTAGGCAAGCAAACATTACGAGAGAAGATTTTCTAAAACTACTTTAGGTCTAAAAGTTGAAATTCGTTGCAGTTAATTAGTTGCATTGACGAAAGTATATGAGATTTTCTTTGGCGAATTGGATCAATGAGCTTGACTAGAGAAAGTAAGAAAGTTTTGGTGACTGGCGGCGTGGGTTTCATAGATGGTTTTGGATAGGTCTCGAAGTTAATGAAAACGACGAAATCAGGTTTGTGGCTAGGGTTAAAGGAAATGTTATCCACGGCAGTCGCTAGATCCGAAGCTTTTCCTCTCTTAGCTTTCCTCATACCATTAGTCGTGCGTGCTATCCCTGAGATTCTAATGGGTCCTTTCGTTGTGGGATTTGATACGCTTGGCTATTATGTTCCAAACACTCTTGTATGGTTGAATGATGGCGTGGGTTTCTGGAATTTCTTGGCTGTGGCCCCTCTTTTCTACGTGCTATTAATGGGAGTTACCTCTGTTGGGGTTCCTATTGTAGTGTCGTTGAAGGTTATGTCTCCGTTGCTTCTTGGTTTTCTAGGGATTGCTGTTTATTTCTACGCTAATAAGACGTTGGCGTGGTCTCCACGGAAGAGTTTGCTTGTGGTGCTGTTTGCAACTTTGTATTTTGTGGCGTTACGAGTGTCATGGGATATGCTTAGATGCGAGTTGGGTTTGATTTTTCTTTTCGTTTTTTTGGCGTTTTTGCGGGGGGATTGGAGGGAGAAGCCTTGGAAGTGTTACGCTTTGCTTTTGCCGAGTATGGTTTTTGTTGTTTTGTCGCATCAGCTTGCGTCTGTGATTATGTTTGCTATTGTTTCCGTAGTGGTTTTGCAGAATTTGTTTAGGCGGGAATATGCTGCTGTGCGGGATCTTGTTTTGTCTGCTTTGCCTAGTGTGGTGCTTTTCGGTTTGGTTGTTTATGCTGACTTTGCGGTTTTGCCCAGTGTTTCGGCTGCTAGTCTTGCAGGCTCGGGGTTGGGGTGGCTTTCTCTGTTTGGTTTTTCGTCTGTTTTTGAAGGAGTAACGGACACTTTGGGTTTTCTTTTTTATTGTTATTTGCCTCTTTTGCCTTTTGTTTTTGTTGGAATTAGGGGTTTTAGGAGTTTGGAGCTTAAGGTTTGGAGCATTTGGTGTTTGATTGCGGTTTTGTTTCCATTTTTCCTTTCGTTTGCGCCTCTGGGTTATCGGTGGACTTTACTGATGGTTTTTCCGTTGGCTTTTTTCGCTGTTGAAGGGTTTAGGCGATTTAACTTTCGTCGTTTGAAGATTATTTTAAGTGGTGTTTTGGTTTTTTTGAGTTTTAGTTTTGTTTTGTTGCCCGCCGGTATGGCTTTTCCGTATTTTAGGTTGTTTCCTAATTATGTTCCTTCTTCGATGTTGCAAAATAGTGTGGCTCTGAGTGATTGTGGTGATGTTGTTAGGGCTTTGGCTTGGGTTAATGGTAGTCTTGGTTCTGATGGTGTTTTGCTTGTGCATGATGCGTTTTATGGTTGGTCTCTTTTGTACTTGGACCGTAGCAGAGTTGTTTGTTATGGGTATGAGAATCCTCAAACTGCCGCTCGGGAAATGTTTGCTGATGGCTATCATCGGTTGTTTTTGGTTTGGTGGGTTGCTGGCGAAGGTTGGCATGGTTGGTCAACGTTGCCGTCTTGTTTTGTAGAGGTTTATCGCAGTAATCGGATCGCCATTTATGAGTATGTTGAGGCTTAGGGAAGTGTGGTCTTCGTTTTTGGTTAGGGTTAAGCGTTTTCTTAGGGGGAACCCTGGTGCTGTTTTTGTTTTGGGTTTTCAGGTTTTGCTTGTGGCATGTGCGGTTATGTTGGTTTTAGGAATGGCGAGTTTGGCTGAGGGTGTTGCGGTTGGTGCATATTTTTCGCTTGTGGCAGGTGTTGTTTTGCAGTTGGTCTGGTTTGTGAGGAGAGGTCCACATGGTGACTAAGTTAAAGGATAAGCCTTTTGTTTCGTTTGTTTTGCCCGCGTATAACGAGGGGGAGTTTATCGAGCGTGCTTTGGAGAGGTTGGATTCCAGTGTTAATGGTGGTGGTTTGCGTTATGAGGTTGTTGTGGTTGATGATGGGAGCGTTGATGATACTCGTTTGAAGGTGTTGAATTATGCGGCTCGGAGGTGGAATGTTAGGGTTTTTGGTTATGATAGAAACGTTGGGAAGGGTTTTGCTGTTAAGACTGGTTTTTGGAAGGCTGTTGGAGATGCGGTTGTTTTTGTTGATAGTGATTCGGATGTGGATGCTGGGCAGGTTGAGCGTTACGTTGATGCTTTGAAGGATGCGGATATTGTTGTTGGTTCTAAGTGGCATAGGGATAGTGTTGTTGAGGTTTCTTTTGTTCGAAAGTTGTTGAGTCGTGGTTTTAATGTTTTGGTTAGGTTGTTGACTGGTGTGGGGGTTGGTGATACGCAGTGTGGGATTAAGGCTGTTAGGCGGGAGGCTTTCTGTGAGGTTTTTAGGCGTTTGAGTGTTAAGCGTTACGCTTTTGATGTGGAGTTGTTGGTTTTGGCTAGGGTTTTGGGTTTGAGGGTTGTTGAGTTGCCTGTCCGGTTGAAGCTTAATGGTAGGTTTAGTTTTAGGGAGATTTGGCGCATGTTTGTTGATTTGTTGGGTATAACGTATAGGCTTAGAATTAAAAAGTGGTATCAGCGTGGGGTTTGAGTTTTGAAGGTTAGGGCGTATGATGGTTTGTTCGTTGCTGTAACAGAAGATGTTGTTGATCATGTTGTTAGAAAACATTCTGAGGTTTTGTCTTTATTGGGTTTGGCAAGAAAGGGTTTTGTTGAGTTGTTACGTAATGTGTTGGAAGAGCCGAATGAAGTTTATGCGATGTTTATGGTTCTACGGCGTATTTAATAAGTTCTAGAACGTATTCTAAAATGAGGAGGAAAAGATGGTTACGACGTCTTTGCTAGAGCTGGATATAATGGGGCTTCTTGTGAAGGTGGAGAAACTTACGGGTGTGAAGTTTTCGAGGGATATTATCGAGGTCAGTTTGGAGCCTAAGTTGAAGATGCTGTGCATTAGGTTTAAGAAGCCTGGCAAGGCGGAGCTTGGTGAACCTCTTTATCCTGGAATACACTTGTACACGGACAAGGATACAAAGGAAATCACTGCGGTTGAAATAATCGACTTGGATAAGCTTTGAAAAGAATGGTTTGTTGAAAACATGGAATCGCTGAAGATTCTGATTTTTAATTGGCGTTGTTGGCTTAATGATCAAACGAGTGTGTTGAAATCTGGAGGCAACGTTAATAAAATTGGAATCCCCTATTGATAGGTGTCCTTTGAGGTTAGTATATGCTTTCGATGGAAAAAATTGCTGATATAGCTTCTAAACTTGGGAAGCCTGAGGAAGTGTTAGTTAACGCCCTAAAGAGGGGTGTTATGATGAGCATCGTTGAGCTTGAAGGTGTGGCCAAGAGGATGGAGGAGAAGTATAATGTAACATTTGAGCAGTTTGAGCAGAGGGATATGCTGAATAAACTTGGTCACAGCTGGGAAGTTGAGCAGGATTACTACGATTGGGATAGGGCTGTCACAGAGCTTAAAAAGTTTAGGGAAATATTGAAGTCGTTAGAATGAGAAAGAGCGTTCAAGATTTTCAGCGAGAAGTTTTTGAAGCAGTCAGGGGAAGAGAATACGTCGATCTGCCGCCTACACTTCTTCAACGCTTTATATCCACCGTTAAGCTGCGTTTTAGAATCAGAAAAATTCATGAGAGTTTCATACAATTCTACTACAATGATGACAACGGAAAAACGTCCATGGCTCTTGTCGTTAAGGAAAAGAGAATCTATGGGCACGATTACACGCCGAAAAGAGGTTGGCATCGTCACCTACCACCGAACGGTAAGTATAATCACAGCGAAGAAGGAAGGAAACCTATGACCGTTGAGGAGTTCCTAAAGAAGGTGGACGAGATCGTCAAAGGGTTCTTAACTACGAGTTGATGGCAAGTTCGCATGGAAACTTTGAGGATTCTGATTTTTAATTGGCGTTGCTGGCTTAATCCAGCTATTGGTGGGGCTGAGGTTTTTACTCACATTAATGAGTGGTGATTGCTTTGAGTGAAGTCTTAGCTTTATTTGAGGAGCATGAGCGTAATAGTAGATGGTTTGAAGAGAGTTATCAGCGTCTCGTTGAAAAGTACGACGGCATGTTTGTAGCAATTCATAAACAAGAAATTGTTGCGTTCGATGAAGATCCTGGTAAACTCAGAGAAAAAATACTAGCCAAAGGTCTCAGTCTCATGACAGTTATGGTTGAATATGTCTCAAAGAAACCATTGGAATTTATATTATGATTATTCGCGGCTTTATGGATAGCTCTTTCAGTCCCCCAGCTCCAGCTGTTAAAGCGTTTATATCAATTGAAAAATTAAAGGTTAAGGGATACATCAAATTTCTCCTTGACACTGGAGCCTCTACCACTGCCATACTGGACATGAGGTTACGTTGTTTGCTTCTGAGTTTCCGAATTGTGTGAGCGAAGAGTTTCATATCAACGGATATCGTGGCGGGGATAAGTGAAAGTCTATATAATAGTGGCGAAGTAGTTTAATGTGGAACTAAGGTGACGTTTCATTGGCTAAGTTTCAGGTGATAGGTGAAACAAGGTATTCGAAAGAGGAATTGACGACGGTTATAGTGGAGCATCTGAGAAGCAGATTGTCTGAGGTAAAGCAGCAGATATCGGACTTGGAGAAAACGGTTGACGATTTAGAGAGAAGGTACGGGGTCGGCTGGGAAGCCTTTAGGGAAAGATTTGGAAGAGGAGAGTTAGGCGAAGAGGCGGACTTGGACTATGTTGAGTGGCATGCGGCTGTAGAGCTGCTCGGGGAGCTGTGCAAGGAAAGGGACATGCTGACGGAAGTACTTAGTTGAGTGAAAGAATAGGGAAATACGTTAACAGCGTTGTTAGGTTTTTAAAGTTATATCCTATGATTAAGGATGTAGCGGTTGAGAGAAGCATAGTGACTAGGAATAGTGGTTACATCAAGGCAACTGTCACGTTTGTGAATGACTCGCAACTTCGCGTAAGAGAGTTCATCAATGGTAGACTTAGGAAGATAGATTATGCCTATCATTATCAGGGCAGTGACGGAAAACTTGTGTTTAGATATGATAACGCGCCTCATCATGCAGACGTAACAACGTTCCCACATCATAAGCATGTATCGAATAAACCTAAGCCTGAGTCAACAGAGGAGAAAACCGTGATAGATGTGGTAGCTGAAATAGTGAAAACTATACGCAAAGAGCTGTTTTGAAGAAGACTTTCCGAAATTTTGTTAGTTAGATTTGGCTTTTTGTTTTTTCCAAGGGGTTGCTTCCTGAGACATGGGGCGGTTGAAACATGTTGTTCAGAGTTGATGTTGATTAAAGTTTTATATTGTAAGTGCTTAAAGAATACGTTTCTGGCGGTTATCGCTATGATAGTGACTCGGGATGTGTTGGTTTCGATTAGGCGGGTGGCTATGCGTAGGCGGGTTTGGTTCAGAGCTTTGAATCCTTTGGAGCGGGCTGTGGTAAACCTCACCATCAAGTGTGTGGAGAGAGTTAAGAGTGCAAAGCTGGCCAAAATAGTGACGGCCATTGTGGAGAAGGTTGAGGAGGCTGTGGAGAGCGTGGTGGAGAGGCTTACGGAGCGTGTTGGGCGTCCGCTTGCGTGTAAGTTGAGCTTGTTGGCTGTAGGCTGGGGAAACCGTAAAGCCAGCGGTTGGGGTTTTGATCGTGGTTTTATGCGTTTTCTGGCTGTGAATTACATGAACTCCCCGACTGTATAGGGTGTGAGGTTTCGTTTGGTTAGGAAAAGGGTGGTTTTGAAGTTTAGGCTTGCTGGGAAAGACCACGCGTTGGACGTGTCTTCGGGTCTGGTTTGGTATGTCAGTGAGAACTGGGGCAGCCCTTTCATAGCGGCTTTCATGATGCTGCTGATGGTGTGCGCGGGTTTACTAGCCCTCGGAAGTTCTTCGCTTGCTAACGATGTTGCTGTTTACGCTCCTTTCTTAATGTTGGGTCAGAGAATGTCTGAAATTGTGTATCAGGCTCCGAAGATAAGTCCAGAGGAGTATGAGAAGTATAGGGGAAGACATGTGGCTTTGTATGATGGGCGGATAATAGCTGATGGAAGCAACTCTGTTGAAGCCCTTGAAAAGGCATTGAAGATTTACCCAAAGTTGAAGCCTGAGCAGATTGCGCTCTTTTATGTTCAGGTTGCCGACGTGCTTATACTTTGAGACGCTACACGTTCAAGTATTCGCCCGAGCCATCCAAGCGAGGCATTGTTCACAGACCCATAGCTCATGTTTACCTGCAATCAAAGGATGGCACATGGTACCTTTTTTAGCGCGTGCAGTGAGTTAAAACATGGAAACGATTAGGATTCTTATGTTTAATTGGCGTTGTTGGCTTAACCCAGGTATGGGTGGGGCAGAGGTAAACCAGTTGCGGGCTTTCTGTGCGTAAAGTACATATTTTAGTGTTTGCCAATAAAGGTTGATGAGAGCGGCATGACTGTTACTGTAAGCGTTAATGATGTTCTTGCTGATATATTGAGGACGTTGAAGGGGGAGCCTTTGGAAAGGGGGTTGGCTCGTTTGATAAAAGATTACGTAGAAATAAGAATTAAGGAATATAATGGGAAAGTTAAGGAGTATGAATCAAGGTATGTCAGCTTTGGAAAACTTGAGAGCAAAATCTTGAACAAGAGACACGAATGGGATGAAGAAAGGGATTTATTCGATTGGGAGGCAGCGTTAACCGAAAGACAACGGCTTGAAAAGATTTTGGTAGAAATTGGAAAAGTTGAAGATTGAAGATTTTAGGTTCAAAGTGGAAAAGGAATGCCGCAGGCAGGGGCTTCCTAAACCTGAAATTGTGGAAGAAAGGCTTGCGTCCATAAAACTTAGAATACGCTTGGCACGGGATGTTCGTATCGATTTATATTTTAATGAGGATACGAAAACGATAACCTCGGCTTTGGTGGTCGATAAGAAACGTGTGTTTGGAATAAATGGGTATCCGAGGGCAGGGCAATGGCACTTACATCCAAAGGAGAATGTTCAAAAACATGTTCGAGTAAAGCCGATGACGATAAAAAGTATAATTAAAGAATATGCTAAGACTGTTGGCAAGCTCAAGATTAAGCGGATATAACTAGATGCGTTGGCGACTTAAGGAGTAGAATTGGCCAGATAGTATGGAATCGCTGAGCATCTTGGTTTTTAATTGGCGTTGTTGGCTTAATCC
>Ga0315280_10007900_pt1 | contig 14109 bp, 18 predicted proteins | sample YL17G06_40_MG_FD_203697 | JGI IMG/M metagenome (GOLD analysis project Ga0315280, IMG submission 203697) | Sediment microbial communities from Yellowstone Lake, YNP, Wyoming, USA - YL17G06_40 | ecosystem: Environmental > Aquatic > Freshwater > Lake > Sediment | place: USA: Wyoming | collected...
ATATGCTCCAAAGTTCAGTCCTCATCCAAGATTTTTCGAGTCGTTTAAATATACAGTTTTCCATTTCTAAATAATAGAAAATGAGGTTCTGCAATGACTGAAAAGCATGAGTGGCGCCATATTTTTACACTCTTAAAATTGGCAGAGATGGGAGCCCATCGAAGAACAGCCAAGATTTCCACAGAATATTTAGCCGTAAAGTTGGGGGCTTCCCAGCAGACGGCTTCACGTTACCTAATCGAATTAGATAAAAATGGATGGATTAAACGGACTGTCACGCCTGAAGGCTGCCTCATAAAAATTACGGATGCTGGCATTAAAGAGCTGAAAAAGCTTTATTCAAACCTGCGCTTTTTGATGGAAGCGGCGTATCCTCCCTCAATAACTTTAGAAGGCGTAGTCTTTAGTGGATTAGGTGAGGGAGCCTACTATATATCAAAAGAACGATATACAAAACAGTTTATAGAGAAACTAGGTTTTGAACCTTACCCTGGCACGCTTAATCTAAAACTTACAACGGATTATGATGTTAAGACCCGCTCAGAACTTGAAGCTTACCCAGCAATTGAAATTGAAGGTTTTAGAAATGAAGACCGCACTTTCGGATCGGTGAAATGCTATCCCGTAACAATAGAGAACAGGGTGAAGGGTGCCTTAATTTTAGCTCTAAGAAGCCACTATGACACTTCAGTTATTGAGATTATTGCTCCCGTTTTTCTGCGGAAACATCTCAACCTCAAAGATGGGCACAAAGTGAAGGTGGAAGTTTTAACGCTTCCATAAAATTCTAACCTCTAGCAGAAAAAGAATAGCGATACTCATAAGTGGGTGTTACACTGCGTCTGCGTGTTGCTCCAAGCACATAACCAATCAATAATCCAACAGCCAAACCGCCCAAATGAGCTAGAAAGTTCACGCCCGGACCGATGTTAATCATAAACAAAAAGAAGGCGTACATTAATGCAGTTATTATTGACTGGCCGACTGCGCGTCTAACATAAATGATGCATGCTCCGAACACTCCGAAAATAGCTCCAGAAGCTCCAGCAGAAACCATATCAAGCCCAAAAAGGAGCGTCAACAAGTTTCCAGTCAATCCGCTTAGGAAGTAGATGAGAAGATATTCTTTAAGGGAAAATAGTTCTTCTGCTCTAAGCCCAAAAATAAACAGAAAGAACATGTTACCCAATAAGTGTACGATGCTGACATGGACAAACATGGATGTAAAAAGCTGCCAATACCAACCATAATATATAATAGCAAAGTTCACTTGTCCAAACCAAAATATTGCTAAATCACCCGTTGTTATGAAATCTCCACCAATTATTGAGGTGCAAACATAAAAAATTATGTTCAATGCGATGATTATGTAGGTTGGCATATACTTTTTAGAACTCTTAGACATGGCGTTCATCTTTCGAAATGCTCAATGATTTTCTGTTTAATCTTTGAGGAACTGTCCAGCTCGTCCTCTCTAAACTTGCCAATTTTCACGATTTTTACTTTTAATCTCTTTACTTTTATGCAATTCTTCACAGTTTTTTCCATGCCGTTTTGGTCGTATCCGAAAACAATTACGTCTGGCTTTATCTTGTCAATAACTTTTCCAATGTCAAATTCTTCAAATCCAAGAATGGCTTCGTCAACAACCTTTAAAGATTCAACAAGGGCTCGTCTCTGATTTTCAGGCATAATGGGTTTCTTATCCTTCCTCTTTTCCACAGTGCTGTCTCGGGCTACAATAACAATTAGTTCAGCGTTTCGTCCACCAGTCTTTTTTGCTTCCTCCAAAAACTTTACATGTCCAAGATGCAGCAAGTCAAATACGCCTGAAGCCAAAACTATTTTTCTCTTTTTGCTTTCCTTTTCACGGGCCATTCGAATTTCACGGCTCCCAACAGTTTCAATGTGTCTAGCAAGCCTTCGCAATAGGCAACAGAAGCCAAGCTTACCTCAAACTTCTTTTTATCCCTATAATATTTGGCGTCCTCTAAATAGGCTTTGGCAAATTCCAACACCTTCTTAACGCCTAGCACATCAATATTTGTGCGAGTTTCAGCAATCTCCATTTCACAGAAAACATGCTCAGCAGAAGCTATATACTTTGAAACAAGCTTCTCCAAAATCATTTAACATCCTTCCTCAACGTTTCTGGACCGCCAGCCAACACTATCAGGGCTTCAGTTTCCATAAAATGAAGTTTGCCTGGAAAAATGATGCTGTATGGCGGTTCTCCAAAATCATAGTCCAACAATTTTTTTACGGAATCAGCTTTAACCATTGGATTGTTGCTTCCAGCCCTAGCTATTCCAACTACAAGCGTATTCGTGGTGACTATTCCCTTTTTCTTTTTCTCTTCAATTTTCAAAAGCAATTCTAGGCTTTCACGAATGCTTAGGTAACGTTTCTCTTCAGCCTTAATGTCTAGTAGACAAAGAGTATGAAGCCCAAGTTTTCTGTTCTGTGCTATAACATCGTATGGAGTTTCAGAGAAGGTTTCGTCTGGGAAAGGTATTGTCACGCTTTTCCCGAACTTATAGTTGTGTAAACCGGACAAACCCATAACAGCCGAGAGTACAGAGGCTCCGTGAACTATGCGAGTTTTTATTCCACGCCTTTCAGCCTCTATTCTTAAAGCAACATGCGTTGTAGCTATTAGCGGGTCGCCGGGAACAAGCAGAACAGCCTTACCCTTTTCTGCAGCCTTTAGAATAATTTCTCCATTTTCCTCTTCAAGCTCTCTTCTCAAAACAACGTTAAGCTTTTTTCCAGAAATCTCCTCAAAACGTTTTATTGAAAAATTTGGCATAAAACTCGTGTAAAGCTCTATAAAGGCGGTATCTGCAGTTTTAACTTCTTCTAAACCATGTAAACTTATCCCCATCTCATCGTGTAAACCAAGCCCAACAAAAACAATTTCACCCAACATTTTCAGCCTCACAATCAAAATTTGAGATTAGACTTAAAACTGTTGACTTTCTCAACTCATTATCACAAACACAACTAGATTTATAAAATTCTGAAATTAAAAGCTAAATTTATTAAAGCGGGATGAAATGCATAATCCACGAAGAAGGGCCCGTAGCTCAGTAAGGCTAGAGCACCGGACTCTTAAGTGAAAAAGTTCACGCAGATATCCGGGTGTCACGGGTTCAAATCCCGTCGGGCCCGCTCCCATTTGGGTATGAGCACGGACAGCCTCATCAATGACTTGAACCCAATCGAGTGCAAGCACCTACAGACTAGAATAACGCGAATTTACCTGCAAAAATATGCCCAATATACTTTGGAAGTTCGAACCTATCCCGATCCACCATCAAACCCCAGTCAGAACGATATTCAGACTAGCGCGATTTTATAATCATAGTTTCTATAGAACTTTCAAGATTCTCCGGAGTTACGACGTAGTTTCAATGTCCACACTTCTGGAGGAAACTTTATATCATGGCAGATCATAGTATTTTGTGGTGAAATATTTGGAATCTGGTGTTGAGGTCAAGAAAGTGGATGCCCAAGGTCGTCTTATCTTGCCTGCAGATTGGCGTGAAGCTGAAATTGGGGAAAGTCGGGAGCTATACATCATCAAGAGGAAAGGATACTTGAAGATCGTTCCTAAGCGTCGCGTTGACTTGACTGAAAACTTTGACAAAGTTGATTTGGGCGTGGAAGCCATTGGAAGCTGGAAACAGTTCGAAAAGAAATTCTATGAGGCGAGTGCATGAGATTCTTAGATGCCAATGTATTCATCTACGCCTACTACAAACCGAAAAAACAGCTAACTCAAAAAGAGAAACAGATGAAGGAACACGCCAAAAAGATAATCAGCGGTGTATCTCAGGGAAAAGAAGAAGTGGTAATGACCGTTGTTCACGTGTCCGAAATAGTGAACATTCTCAAACATGGCATGCCACTAGATCAGCTAACCACAATCGTCCGTGGACTGTTCATGCTCGACAACGTGAAAATAATGGGTGTAACCCGAGAGGCATACTTCGCAGCAACCGAGCTGGGGGATGATTTGAAGCTTGAAGCCAACGACGCCTTGGCCGTCGACGTCATGAGGCTAAACAACATAAAGGAAATATACTCGTTCGATGAGGACTTCGACCAAATAGAAGGGATAACAAGACTTCCACCTCACTTTGAAGCTGGCCTTTAGTTGCCTGTATGAGCTTGAACACTTTTGGATACTAATCCCATCGGCCCGCCACCACCAAAACTTTCACAAATTAAAAAAGAGGGCTTATGCATGATTGACTGGTCAAAGATTTTGAAGGAAAGAATTATTAAATGTATATATGACCCTAAATTATATTGTATTTGTCATGTCAGAGCCAAAGTATCATGAAATCGATGCAGTTCATGAAAGAAATCTTAGAGAGCTTTTAGAAAGCTTAGGTTTACTAGAAGATGTTCTAAAAGGGCATATTAATTGCAATTTCTGTAAGAAGAAAATAACGCTTGATAATCTACGATGCATATATCCTAAAAACGATGAAATCTTGTTTTGCTGTGATGATATTAGATGTTTTGAGCAAACCCTTGAAGACTCGAGAGAGGTGAAGACAGATGTTTGACTGGCAAATTTTTTTGATTACGTCAATACCTTGGGCTATTTTCGTTGGTTTGCTGATTTACTTCATCAAAAACCCTGAGAAAGCAGAGAAGTGGTATTCTATTATTGCTAGAGGTCTTTCGTTCATTAGCCTAAACTGGGAAAAAAGTGGAGTTGCAAGAGATATTCAATCAGACATTAATAGTTTCATGAAAAATATAAACTCCAAAACGAAACATCCTGTCCTTCGATACGAAGTTAAGGTTAAATGGATTTCTGGCACAACACGTGAAGCCTTCGTGAAGAAAGGGAAAGTAATAGTAAAGATGGAACATCACAAGAATCAAGCTAAGAATTTTCTTTACATAACAATGGATTGGGTTGGTAAATCGTTAATTCCAGAGGGTCGGCATTTAATAGACAAAACGATTCTTAGAGCTCTGGATTTTGCTTGCATCAATAAGGTTCTAGTGGAAAAAAAGAGGTATGATGTCAGACAGTTGTTTCTTGACGAGTTTTATGAGTTAGAAGCTCCGAAAGGGTCATTGTTGGAAAAATATTGTTCAGCTTTTGACAAACTAGACGAAAGAGGGCTTTTAATAGGGGTCGTGCTACCCGAGTTCTCTTCTTTAGGTAGAAGAATAGGTTCTATAATTCCGAGCGAAAAAATAAAACTTGAAACCATTGGGTTTATGAGTATGCTTGAAAAGCTTTCAAAAAGAATGCCTGGAGAAGATGTTAATCCTGATTACAATGGAGAGAACATAAAATGTTCTATAGTGCTCGTTGCAAGACAAGAGACATATCTAACGCATGGTCTTTCCCCTTATCTTAGCCACATAAATAGATGCTGTCAAGATGGAATTCGTTCGATTTATGTTTGTGCTATAGGAGATGCCAATATTTCATTAGTCAAAAAGATTAAAGATTCATACGCAGAAAGTAAGAAAATATCTGTTGTTTCTGCGGAAACGCAAGCTCTTGATCGTAAAAAATCGATAGCCCTTCATCTTGAAACCAAGAACAACCAGTCTCAAGCCTGAAGTTCGTATCTCTTAACTTTGGTTGATTTTCTAAGTCTTTGAGTGACAAAATGATATAGTGACAGGCACATTCAAAGTAACTTTTGAAAGTTTGAGGAAGGCTATTTCTTCCATCTTCCTCGTGGGGTATTTATTAGGAACTCTTCTCTTTCCATAGATTTTCAAATATCATTTGGACTTTCTACAAAATTTTCTCTGTTTTAAGGGCCTTCCTTCAATGTTACTTGAAAAGATTCTAAATCATTTTAGATTTATCAAAATATTCCTTACTCCTTTCTTATACCTTCTAGAGTCGGAGATTTTCCATTGTCAGAAACGTTCGTTGCCCTAATTTCCTTGCTGTTTTTGCGTTTTCAAGGTCTACTTTGTCGAAGGTTAAGTCCTTCTTAATTAGGTCCATATTTTCCGCAACCATATCATAGATGATGATTGCTTTTTCAAGGCTATCTTTAATTCTAAGAGTTATCTCTCCTATTCTGGCTTTACCGCCAGTGGGATGGAATACGTTGATAAGGTCAATGAATTGTATAGATGGCACGCCTTCACGTAAATTATCAATTCTCTGAAAGGACCCATCGAATCCAAGAATTTCTAAATTAAGGAATGAAGCAGTCAATTGAGTATACTTTGCAATGGCTTTTCCCAAGTTTTGCAAGAAAAGTCTGATTTTTAGTTCATACGTCGAATCCTTGACATCTACCTCTGTTACTTCTACGGTCAAATTAAGGCATGACTTCTTTCGTCTTCCAAAAAAGTCACTGACCTCATAGTGTTCCATTGGGGAATTTCCAAAATTCAGTCGTCTGTAGTATCGTTTGTCAAAAGCCATGTGTGGAGGATTTTCGCTTTGTGGGATGTCTAAAAGAAAGATAACCGAATTATTCTTGCGGATCGGAACGATTTTAAGTCCTTCTATCCGAGGATGAATCTTTCCAGTTAGGTTATTTTCAAGTCTCTCCTTGCTGAGAGACTCGTCTCCCCAAGTCATCTCGGTAGGGAAGATTTTTTGCCCTTTTTTCTCTTGCCCAATACCAAGTATTAATAGTCCTCCTTCTGAATTAGCGAAGGCAGAAACATCTTTCGACAATTCATCAAAATTCTCATACGCTTTAATATCTTTGTACTCTAGATTCAAACTCTCCTCAATCTTCCTAGAAACAAACAGTTCAATGTCTTTGGCGAGAATATCTTTTGAGTCCTTCTTCAAGAAGATGTCAATGAATCCCATAAGTCGTCACCGTCTTATAATAGGCAAGTTCATTTTAAACTTGTATGGAACTACCCTCTAGCTGGTTCGCTTACCTTTAGATAATCGTATTTCACGAGTTCTTTGTCCAACAAAGCGATTTCTTTTTTCAGTCTCTCTGATATTGCCTTACCATGTTCCATTAGCGTCTTCTTCTGTTCTCTAAATCTAAGCAGAATTTCCTCTTTCTGGAATTCCTTGTTTGTTTCGTTGAACAAGACATCTAGTTCATACCTTTCTGACTCAACAATCTCCTTAACAATATTCTTCAAAAAACCGGGTTCCGTTTCTTTCAGCCAGCTTTCTGTGACTGTTTCGCCATTGAAGTATCTTACCATAAGAAAGTCAGAGCACAGTATAATATTCAAGTCATAACCCTTCGCAGCCGTCTTAGGAAACATTCTTCTCACTCCAGCTTCGATTGTGTTTCTAATGTGGTTTTCAGAGGCTTTTTGAAATATGTTGAAATCTCGGCTTTCTTCGTTATACTTTTGAAGCTCTTTCTGCAATTCTTCGGAGACTTTCATCTTGCCCATTTCATCTATGTTATAAAGTCTTGCGGTAAAATCTGTCCTTTTATTCTTCGCAATATATTCTTGGATGTTATTACCAATAGACCATTCACATCTAGAATACTCGCCTTTCAGAGTATCCAAGCCTTCCCGCTTTCGAGCCTTCTTCATTTTGCCAATTTCGAAATAATCACGGAGAAAAAGACCAGCAATCCAGAAAGCAAAACCAAATATCGCCGTCATGAAGGCATAGAAAATGTTCGGCAACATCCATTCTGGCATTATCAAATTCTGTGCGAAATTGTATAGAACAAAAAGAATTATGATGATAACGACAAAAGCAATAGCCCATTTGTTCGGGATTTCCTTCGTTAAGAACTTCCTAGCTTTCCCAAGCATTAGAGTTTCTCCTTTTTGATTCTAATTAACTCGTTCGGTTCTGCTATAACTGTTTTGCATTTCTTACATATTTCAGTTTTGAGCGGTTCATACATTGGGATATAGGCTTTAACTTTAGATTCTGAAGTGGGTTGTTCAATGAAAAGTTTGTTCACTTCTATCCGATTCCAATGTCCGCAAGCCTTACAACTTCATCTAGCTAGTTGTCCATTCTAGTGTTAGAGTCCATCCCGTCAATTCACTTCCGCTATAATAGATGTCTGAGTCTACACTTGTCCATGATTCACCGCTTATTGTTCCTAGAGTGATGTATGTATCAATGGCTACAACACCACCACTCTGATAGGCAACCACATGAATTTTAGAATTGTATGCTGTGTTTGTTCCAACATTGCAGATATATCCATAGACATGAAGGTGATGGTCAGGGTCCCAAGGATACACATGCCTAACATCATCAGACATCAAATGGACTTTGATAAGTTTTGGTGCTTTCAATGTGTCTATCTGATTCTGTAAATCCGTGATTTGAGCATTCAACGAAGAGATTTGAGAGTTTAAGCCAGATATTTGGTCTTGCAGATTTGTTATTTGTGTATTCAATGTGTTAATTAGCGTCAGATTTCCATTTAGCCATGTTTGTGTTTGAGTAAGTAAAGTCTTATTCCCATCAAGCCATATTTGTGTCTGATTAAGCAAAGTCTCATTTCCATCAAGCCATGTTTGAAGTTGATTTTTTTGGTTTGTGAGTGTCTGTATTTGGGATTCTTTAGTTTGTATTGTGCTGTCTTTGTTGTTGATTATTGAAGTATAGTTAGCTATTGCTCCTACTAGACTGACTAAAAGGATTATGGCTATTATTCCAACTGCAATTACAACATTTCTGCCTACAACTTTCCTTTCACTCATTCTTGAATCCCCTAAGTTATCTATCAACTCTATGTGAATAATAAATTTTGGGTTTGGGTTGTTGGCGACATGCCTACTTTATGAGCAGTAATATCCATAGCCTTACCTTTTTCTTCAATGGTAGTTTCATTTGAAACTAGCACTGGTTGAAAGCCTTTCTGTCCTTTTTTTGGAAATGTTGCTTCTAGTCTTGGTTTGGCTCGTTCCGCAAGCCTTACATTTCATTTTTAGCCTAGTTTTATTCATAGAGTTTTTCTAACAATCTTTTTTCAGTAAACATATCTCCATTAGCCTCTTTGTTTCGCTCATAAACAAGTCTTAGTTTGAATTGGTCGTTTTTGCTCTTAATCTTGATTAACGCTTTAACAAGAGTTTTTTCTGTATCGTCAAATTTCCTTAATTTTAGTGCTCTCTCGAAACGCCCTTCTACTATGTTTCTTTCGCCCGTTTGTATCACAACCGAGATAAAAGCCATGAAAACCGCCACAGATGTCAAACTTATTGATATTCTCTCAGTAGCGGATGCGGTTACAAAATTCATAATTTCAGCAATGCTAAACAGAAGTACAAACAAGAGTGCGAGTGTTCCTCCCCAACCGCTGAAAAAGTCGTACGGTCTAAACAATTTCGATTCATGGCTGTCAATCCACTTGATAAGTTCCAGAATCTTATCTTTAGTCTGCTCTTTACTCATTTAGAACCTCTAGTTTGTCTTCTGTTGTTGTGCAGATTTAAGATTTCTGACTTGCTTGTTCTTGGCTCTGCTAGCCTTTTTTCTCTTCTTGTGTTTTTCTGTTCTACACTTCCGAAATGAGAATAAAACTATTGAAAAAGGCGCAGAATTTTTGCTTATGCATCACATGTTTAAGGCTGATCACCACGGTTATAAAGTGATTAACCAGTCTTGGTTAAAGCTGAGTTTTCCATGGTTTTACGGATACAACATTCTAAGAGGATTGGATGTCTTAACCAAGCTTGGTTATGTGAGTGATGAACGTTTAAACGATGCTGTTGAGATTCTCTTGCAAAAACGACAAAGCAATGGGACATGGATTTTGGAAAGTGCTCCAATTGGAAGAATGCAAACTAACATAGAAGCAAAGGGCAAACCTAGCAAGTGGATCACTCTCATTGCTTTAAGAGCACTAAAGCGTCTAAGTAAGGAGAGATAAATAGTTATTCGCCGGTTCCTTTCTGGTATGCGTCTATTAGATAATCGAAGGTGAAGTGTTTCAACGTGATGCTTCCTGATAAACTTGTGAGAAAGACTTTGAAATCATCTAGGTATTTGCCCCAATCTCTCCTAAAAACGTGGTAAAATTTAACAAAATCCGCGTAATCCTTATGCACTGAAATCAAAAGCGCGTCTGCTTCCATCCCTTGGCCAGTGCTTACAAACACTATATTCGGCTGGTCTTTCGCCCATTCCTTTCCTTTGTCCCAAAGTGGGTGTACAAGCTCCTTTGTACGAGAAAAAATGAAGGCTACTATGTCAAAGCCAAGGTAGGAAAGATTTGGAATTATGGTATACTGTTTTATCGCTTCTCTTTCTAGAATTTTCCTTAGCCGAGTTACAGTAGGCTGGGAAATGCCTAATATCTTTGCTAGGTCTCTGTCACTTCGCTTCGAATTTTTAATCAATTCGAAAAGTAGTTTGATTAGTTTTTCTTGTTTCATAAATAACTTTTATGCTACGATCCTTTATGAAACTTTTCATTAATCCAGCCATATTTGATAAGCATTTTAATGATTTAGAAGTCAGCTTTTGCAGATTTTACAACATTTACCGTTCTCCTCAAAAGAAGTTGAGCTGCCTCTTGTGTAGGCCATCCGCCTAAACCACAGTCAGGACCTGTAAAAGTCATTCTGTCTCCATATTTTTCTTTGGCGGTTACAAATCTTTTTCTTATAGTTGCTTCGCTTTCAACCAATTGTTCTGCATTCGGTTTCGTTATGCCTCTCTCATACAGTTCTGCCATAATTGAGTTTATGTCTGTTCGTGATACGCCAATCCTTATTTGCTTGTCCGCTCGCTCCAGCATTTTTCTTGAAACTGCTTCGATGTTTTTAGGAGACGCTGCATACTCAAACGATAATACGTCAATATTTTTAACGTCTAATATATTTGCAACCCTTGATGAAGAATGTAGATGAATCTGTTTTGTAACGCCGTTGAAATCGAAGGCTTTTTCTAGAACGTCTAAAATCGTGTCTTTATCGGCAGATATGTCTTGAAATCCAAAGCTCGGCTCGTCCAGTGACACCACTTCTGTTTTGACGTATTTAGAATTTAAAATAGAATTTTTTGCAAATCGTTTTACAGTTTCTGCAAACATCAAGAGAATGTCCTTGTAAGCTGTGGTTCCAACTTCTTTCAGATATAATTCCATGGGTCCTGTAACACATACGCGAAGCAAAACCTTTTTCCCAGCTTCTTCGCAGATTCTTTTGGCTTCGTAATTAATCACATGCACTTCAGGCATGATTGCCTGTTTCTCATCAACTACATATGTGCCTTTATCCATGGCCTTGTGAATAACATCCGCAAATTGCCAATGCATATCGTAATGTTGCGGGTAGTTAACAGCATCCAAGCCTGTGTCAAATTTTTTCTTGAAGGAATCTATTATAACGCGATAAAAATTGTTGAGGATGAACTCGTCTTTTCTGAAGTCTTTTCCGTCCATCATTGCATCTCTTGCACGGACATATGCTTCATTGAACAATCTTCTATCCACATAATGGGGTAGCGGAAAACTTCCTACATCATCGACAAGAGTATGCATACAAAAAAGTTAACCGCTGAACCATTTAAAACTAACCTTTACTCGCAAAATCTTTGATGCTGTGACGCTTGTTTTTATAGTAAAAGATATAAGTTACTCCATGCTTCGTGAGCATTAATCGAGGTTATAACATGAGCATTTGGAAACTTCGCATGTCCATTTTGGGCACACTAGCCATAATAATCGGCCTATCTACGCTAGTTTTCACAGTAATTCTAAGCTTAGCAGGCTCTTTAGACATAATGACCTTAGGCGTCTTAGTGGTTGCCTTCAACATTGTTCAATGGTTAATATCGCCATACATAATTGACGCCCTTTATCGCACACGTGAGTTGCCTGAGAATGAAGATCCAAAACTACATGAGATAGTTGAAAATCTTAGTAGAAAAAGTGGAATACAAAAGCCGAGGTTGATGCTCGCACAAATTCCAATTCCAAACGCATTTGCTTACGGTTCGCCCATAGCTGGAAACCGAGTAGCAGTTACAAGCGGTCTACTGAAAACATTGGAAAACGAAGAAGTTGAGGCCGTTATTGGACACGAGCTTGGACATTTAAAACATAGGGACGTACAAATAATGATGTTCGTTTCGCTGCTGCCAGCATTATTAACGTACATAGGCTATTCACTTATGCTCTCAACAATGTACCGTGGACAAAAAGAAGGAAGCAGTGGTGGAGCTGCATTATTGGGCATAGGTCTTATGGCTTTCTCATGGATATTAAACATGTTTATACTCTATCTAAGTCGTTTACGTGAATATTACGCCGACAGACATAGCGTCTTAATAGTTGACGATGGCCCGCGGAAACTTTCAGAAGGCTTAGCAAAAATAGTTCACACAACTAGAAACATGAAAAAAATCAGAAAAGACACACAACACCTAAGCGCCTTTAAGGCATTATTCATCGCCGACCCAGACCATGTAGAAACAGACTCCTTAGCGATATCAACGATGACGGCTTCAAGTGACCAGAAACTGGTTCAAGAAATTCTTTCTCAGAACCTAACAACAATGGACAGAATTACAGAAATCTTTTCAACCCATCCTAACATAATCAAGCGACTCAAGGCTCTACAAGAATCAAGTTAGCAACCGCTATTTTTTCTGAACTTTTCTGTTGTTTTTCAGCAAAACGTTAAAGCCAGCAATAACATGTTTTAGGTCATTAAATGTGATTCCTATGCAATATCAAAATATTTTCTCTGAAATTGAAAGACATAAAAATCGAATGGCTCAAGCCTTGATGGAGATTATCCGGATTCCAGCAATCGCCCCAGAAAACCTCGGAGAAGGGGAATTGAGGAAAGCTGAAAAGCTAACGCATATATTAGAAGCCATCGGCTTCGACGAAATAAAACGCTTCGATGCAGAGGATGAAAGAGTTCCGTCTAAAAAGAGACCTAACATTATAGCTTACTACTATGGAGAAAACAAGGCTGAAAAGCTTTGGATAATCACACATTTAGACGTGGTTCCACCCGGAGAAGATTCTCTTTGGACCATTACAAAACCCTTTGAGCCAACAATTAAAGAAGAGCAGATTTATGGACGTGGCAGCGAAGACAATGGGCAATCCATGATCGCATCAATCTTTGCGATTGAGGCTCTAAAGAATTTGAGCATAAGACCAAAAAGGACAGTTGCTTTAGCCTTTGTGGCTGATGAAGAACAAGGAAGCAAATATGGAATCCAACATCTCATAAAACAAGGGCTTTTCAACAAAGATGACTTGATAGTTGTGCCTGACGGCGGAAACGAGAATGGAAGCTTCATAGAAATCGCAGAAAAAAGCGCCTTATGGCTTAGGGTGCGCACTATTGGAAGGCAAGCACATGCCAGCAGGCCTGATAAAGGCTTGAATGCCCATCGCATAGGAATGGAATATGCCCTAGCCCTCGACAAAATGCTACACGCGAAATATTCACTTAAAGACGAATACTTTGACCCACCAGAAAGCACATTTGAACCGACAAAGAAAGACAAAAACGTCGATGCCGTAAACATCGTCCCAGGAGAAGACATAACCTGCTTTGACTGCCGAGTTCTGCCAAACTATGACATAGAAGAAGTATTGAATGACATTCATGGTCTTGCAGAAGAATTTGAAAAGAAAACTGGTGCAATAATAAAAATTGAGGTTTTGCAGAAAAGTGTTGCTCCGAAACCAACAGACGCCAACTCAAAAATAGTTATCATGTTAAAGGAGGCAATTAAGCAAGTCAGGGAAGTAGAGCCGAAGATTGGAGGAATAGGCGGAGGAACATGCGCCGCCTTCTTTAGAAAAATAGGCGTTCCAGCAGTGGTCTGGTGCACTATAGACGAAACAGCACACCAACCAAACGAGTACGCAAAAATAGAAAACCTAGCTAACGATGCAAAAATTTACGCCTTCTTAACGATTTCCTGATTGCTTTTTGTGTCGAAAAGCTTATATGGATGGATAATCCATCCAGCATTTATGGAATGCACAGTCAAAAGCTCTGTCACAATATCGGTAATAAGCGTTTTAACAGCTTTATGCTTAGCTATTCAGTTGTCTCCAAGACCTCCTAACGTAGAGTTTACTTCACTTTTCACGTTTATTCTAGGTTTTGTGTTCGGCCCTTTTATGGGAATTTTATTTGGTAGTTTTGTAATGTTTGTTAACGGGTTCT
>Ga0315280_10007901_pt1 | contig 14109 bp, 13 predicted proteins | sample YL17G06_40_MG_FD_203697 | JGI IMG/M metagenome (GOLD analysis project Ga0315280, IMG submission 203697) | Sediment microbial communities from Yellowstone Lake, YNP, Wyoming, USA - YL17G06_40 | ecosystem: Environmental > Aquatic > Freshwater > Lake > Sediment | place: USA: Wyoming | collected...
AGACAACGATTGTCGCCAAATGGATACCAGAGCCGCACATGGCGGTGAACCTGGGGCGCTGGCGTCCCCGCGCGCGAAAGCCGCGAGGCCAGAAGTCGTGGGTTCAAATCCCACCGGCCCCACCATCTTATGGGGTTAATTGAACCCTTATAGGCGGGTCTGGCCGTATGCGCAGCTCGGCGCTGGAACGATGCCGTACAAAAGCCTCCAATCGCTAATGCAGAAGACCGACGAGCAGTGCGTGACGCCGTTGTCGCACGACCGAGCCTGAGTCGGCCCAAGAGACCATCTGAATCGCTCTGCACGTACTATTTTTGGGCGGTCAGTTCAGTCAACAGCATTTTTCCGAGCCTCGTTACTTGGTACAGGGTTTTTCCATCTGCCGGGATTGCTCTGACGAGGTCCAGTCCCGCCAGTATCCTGATCGTATGTCTGATTTCATTGAGCGAGACTGTAGAAACGCGGTACCTAGGATGCCTGAGGCCTGGGTGCATTGCCGAGTTCTTGATGAGCAAGCCGAATGATCCTAAGTTTTCCGCTATTCTGTGGTCGTCTAGGTTTCCTCTTTCATCGAGTAGTGCAAGTATTTCTAGAGCCAGCATTTTTCGAGGCCATCAGTTAGAATGCTTTGGGCCAGCGAGTCCCTTTGCTAGTTTGACACCCGTCATAGCGTCGTTCGCGTAGGCATCGGCACCTATCTGCTGCGAGAATTCTCTGGTGACGTGATGTCCCCCCAGCAATACCCTAACATCAGGTCCAAGTCTAGCCGCCTTCAAGGCAGCGGTGACCTTTCCCATGTTTGGTATGGTCGTCGTCAGAAGCGCTGACATCGCAACGATCTTGGCGTTCCTTGCCTTGGCTTCTTTGACGAATTTCTCTGCCGGCACATCTACTCCTAGATCATTGACATCGAAACCGGCTCCCATGAGTAGTGCCACAGCAATGTTCTTTCCTATGTCGTGTAGGTCTCCCTCCACTGTTCCGATGACTAAGGTTCCCAATAGCGTTGCTTTTCCCTCAGGCTTGCACAGGGTCGGCTCCAGTACCTCCATGGCTAATTTTGTCGTCGCGGCAGCAGACATGAGTTCCGGAAGGAAATACTCGCCACTCTCATATCTCTGTCCGACCTCAAGCATTCCCCTCCCAATGCCCTTTTCGATTATCTCTACAGGTTGAAGACCGAGTCTAAGAGCCTTCTCGACTTTTCCTTTCACACCTTCAACGTCGAAGTTGACTATCGAGTCCCTTAGTGCGTCTAAGGTTGCTTCCGTCGACAATATTCTCCTCTCCTAGATCTTGATTGGATACTTGCCGTACTTCTCCGTCGCGCTGATCACTGCGAGGTAATGCTCAATGGAGGTGCCAGGTGCGTCTCCGCCCGAGGGCCCTAGTGCATAGTTTCCTCCTGGGGCAGCTACCTGAATGCATTTCTTGCACCATTCATCGATCTTGTTGACAGGTCCTCTCAGCAGAATATCAACTGGGGGTATCCCGAAGGCCATTGCAATGTTGAGAGGTTGAAGCCTTCTCTTTGCGCCCTCCAGGTTCACCTGCGGATGGAGCCCGTAGAGGAGGTCCACGCCCATCTCAGCAAGGGATTCCAAGACGCCTTCCTGCTGTATCCGAGGTCCGTCGGTGTGGAACCATCTTATTGTATCCGGAAATGTGTCGTAGATCCTCTTCTCGTATGGAAAGACAAACTCCTGCCACACTTTCTTCGAGACGTAGCCTGCGTAATCGTCTCCCAGCTTCACTACATTCAGACCGCCAACAATTTCGTTGATCTTTTTCAGCCATACTATGTTTGCCTCTGTGGCAATTTCGACAAGCTTGCGGGCGAATTCAGGATGTAGAAGTAAATCTGACATGAACTCAGAAGTGCCTCTCAGTAGCGCGGAGGTGTCGATAGGCCCGATCGGAGGAAAGAACTCCACACTCTCTCGCAGATCTTCTGGAGCATGCTCTTTCAAATAGTAGTAGCACTCGATGGCCTTCTGCATAGGTTCACACGTGTCAGGATCGGGGACCTCTAGTTTTTCCAAATCTCTTGGTTCCTTCACTATGGTTTTCTCGATCCACGGCATATGCTTGTCATCATATCTGACCGGAGCTCCGAATGCCGAAGCTGGAATCAGTATTCCTGAATCTACGAAGAGTCCTCCTCCCCAGAAGAGTCCCTGTCTTGAGTTTCTCAGCTGTACCTCCAGCATCGTCTTCGGATCCTTCATATATTTCTCGACGCTTACTCCGTATCTTTGACATGGAACCCACCCATCTTCATAGAATATGAAGGGTACTTGATCGGGTATCTCATGTCTTTGGACCGCCTCTAGACGTTTGATGTTCAATCTGGCTAGCGATTCATAATCCATGCGCCACACTCCCCGTACGAGTTGGATTTCTTACGACTGAATCGTCGGACATAGACAGGGCTGTGCATATATGGATTTCAGTCCAGAAGTGTCTTTGCGCGGGATCCACGAGCTTGGCCCTTTACGGCGCCGAACAGAAAGCCCCGAACTAGGTGTTTCCTAACTATCAAAGCACACGAGAACCGGTAGCACATCACGACCGCCTAGGTGTCAATGGCTACGCAGAGGCAGAAGGCGGCCAAGGAAATCAAGGAGTTGCAGCAAGCTACCGAGCTTAGGAACGGAGTGACATTTTGATCGATGGCGTCTGGTATCACATCTTGAGGGCACAGCAAGCCGATTGAGTCAGCCTCTGCCTGCTTCCATTCTCTGTCTTGCAACCTCCAACGCTTTCTCGTCGGCTCTTCCCAGACCACACTCGAAAGCGATCGGGAGCGTCTTGCGCTCATCCAGGAAAGCCCACTTCACTTGACCAGTGACCTCTTCGTTTCCCCCAACTGTAACGATGGGCTTCGCCTTGATACGTTGGGGAAGATCCGATGAGACCACCAGCCGCACAAGTGACCATTACAGCCGCATCAGGACTGTGTGCGGCTATGAAATCTCTAGCCCATCCCCTTGCGATTATTACCTCACAGTAGAGCTTTGCGTAGCGGCTTACACTCCGAAGAGGTCGGGTTCTAGACATCAAGTACGCTCGTAACTGCTGACGAGCATTTCATAGATCTCGTCGCGGCTGGCTATGCGAGGGTTATTCTTGTAGTCGGGCAGCACGCGGCTATTGTCTGCAATGGCGACGATATCGGCTTCTGCCACTCCCAGCCCTCTCAGGCTCAGCCACATCCCAATCTTCTTGAGCAATATGTCCACTTCCTCACAGGCACGTTCAGCGGCGGCCTCATCGGATTCCTTCTCAAGAGCGGGGTTGAGGATACGCCCCATGGTCGCAAACTGTCTCAAGGCGTGGGGATAGGTAAAACGGGTGAACTCGGGGTAGGTCACGGCTAGCGCTTCGCCATGCATTACTTGTGGGCACTGTCCACCGATCGTCATTCCGATGCCGTGAGGCAAGGTGACGCCAGCGTTGGCAATGCACAAACCTGCCAGGGTGTCTGCCCAGGCCATCGCTTCCCTAGCTTCCATGTTGGAGCCGTCTGCGACCACGATGGGCAGGTACTTAGCTACCAGGCGGATAGCCTCCAAAGCTAGCGTGTCAGCATAAGGCGATGCGTTGACGTGCAGGTAGCTTTCAAAGGCATGGCAAAAGACATCAAACCCGGTTGAAGCTGTGATATGCGGAGGCACCGTCCGCACCAGTTCGGGATCAACAATGCAAACTCGAGGGAAAACAAGGGGGTTGTAGATAGCCGATTTAGTCTTGAGCGACGAGTTGGTGACAGCTGCCACTTGGGTGACCTGGGAGCCCGTGCCGGATGTCGTCGAAACCGCAATGATCGGCAAGGTTCGTTTGGTAGGTTGGGTCTCTCGATAGTAGAGATAATCCCAGCTTGTTCCTGGATGCGTGGCTTCAACGGCAATGGCCTTGGCCGTATCCATGCTGGAACCGCCTCCCACACCCAGCACGACATCGGCTCCGAACCTTCTTGCAAGCTTTGCGCCTGCAGTTACGGAATCAGTTGTCGGATTTGGAACGACTCCTTCAAAATGGGCAAATTCCACACCAGCTTCCTGGAGGCACTGCTTCACTCGTTCGAAAAGAGGCGCGAAAACCTGGTCAACCTTAACGGACACAATCAGGCAGCGTTTTCCGCAGCGCGCCGCCACTTGGCCTACTTCCAAAAGCCGCCTGCGCCCGAACCGAATCTCGGTCGGTTGAAAGTAATCAAACGATTTCATCGGTTTTCTTCTGCCTATTCGAGTTCCATCAAGACTCTCATATATTTGCCTTGGGCGGCCTCGATGCTGTGATACGCATCCAGGTAGTGATCGAAAGGAAAGCGATGGGTGATCAGTTCGTCCAGGTGGATTTCTTCACGCACGACTAGGTCAATTGCCCGCTCATAGTCCGCCTTGTTATACATTAGCGTGCCAATGAGACTCAACTCGCGATCCTGCACCAGGCCCAAGTCCACCTTGGGCTTTTTGACGAAAACACCGACCACAACAATGGTTGATCCCTTACGTGCATTGGCGATGGCTTCCGTGACGGTGTCCTCAACTCCCACACACTCTAGAATCAGATCGGCTTTGTCTGGCCCAAAGTATTTCAGAATCGTCCCGCTCAGGTCTTCTTTCAGCGGATTGACGACGAACTCAATACCGCACTGGCGAGCCTTATCCAGCTTGTACTCGCTCACGTCCGTGACCATCGCAGCTGCAGCACCGGATGCCTTGGCAACCTGAGCGACGAGATTGCCAATCGTACCTGCCCCCAAGACTAGGACCTTCAACCCGGTGGCATCGCCGCCTCGTCTGATGGCGTGTACCGCCACCGATAGCGGCTCAATCATGGCCGCCTGATCTAACGAAATCGAATCATCCAGTTTCAAGACCATCTCGGCTTTGATGGGGAAATACTCTTGTGCTGCACCGTCCGTCTGAAAGCCCATCACCTTGAGACTGTCACAGATGTGATACATGCCATGCCGGCAGGGGTAACATCTGCCGCACGTGACTTGGGGCATGAAGACAACCTTGTCCCCAATCGCAAGACCTTTTACCTGGCGACCAACTTCGGCGATCACGCCAGAGACTTCGTGTCCTTGCACCACAGGATACTTAGTGTAGGGATGCTGTCCGTGAAACACATGGATGTCCGAGCCGCAGACGCCGATTCTCCTGATTCTGACGAGAACTTCATCGTCCCGTGGGGTTGGTTTGTCAACATCTCTGAACTCAATCCTGCCGGGTGCTTTCATCAGTGCTTGCTTCATCATTTCCTCCTTCATCAAGTGCTTCTATCATGCTATCTGTGCTTTTTTCCACCTGCTGAGGAACACAGCGGCCAACAACATAGGCCAATGGTGACATCCCGCCAATAAGTGTTGACAGCCGCCATTGAAAGCCTTGTGAACCATCGCCAGGAACAATACAGACGGACCGCTCCCTCAAGTCCTCGCCCGCGCATGTTCCTTCTGCGTGGTCAATTGCAGCTGGCGTGGCCACAGGGTTTTGTAAGGACTAGCCTAAATGTTGTCGCGGCGTCGCGCAGATTCGTGCTCTCGGTTCCTGCTGAAAGATCGAAGCGAACCCGAGGGTCTACCCGCTGACCACCTTCAGCCTTTTCGTCTCGATCCGGTGTGTGGGCATACTCAAGAAGAAGACCTGATTGAGTCGTGAACTCCAGAATCGCATATATATGGTCGTGCTCGGATTAACGGAATGAGGGTGAGCCTAGGTGGAGCGAGCGACGCTCCTAGAGGAAGTCCAGTCGTGTGTCGTAGACTTGAACATGGAAGGTGCTGTGGCCGCGGTTCAACACGCGCTCGATAATGGTGTTCCAAGCCGAGAAATATTGAAGGAAGGGCTCTCGAGGGGCTTGGAGAAGGTCGGAACGAAATTCGAGGCTGGTGAGTGCTACATCAGCGACTTGATCATGGTGGGTGAAGTAATGAAGGCCAGCGTAGCCGTCTTGAGGTCTCATTGGAAAGGCGAGGTCGCCGAGATTCTGGGCACGATTGTCTTGGGCACTGTCGAGGGCGACATTCATGACATCGGGAAGAGCGTATTCGCGACGCTTGCCGAGAATGCTGGCTTCAACGTTATCGACGTGGGTGTTGATGTGTCAGCGGAGAGGTTTCTTGAGGTCGTGAAAGGACGCGGTCCGAATATTCTGGGGTTATCGGCTTTAGTGACGACGACCATGACCCGCATGAATGAGGTGATAGAGACGATGGAGAGAGCTGGCTTGAGGAGAAAACTGAGAGTAATTGCCGGCGGAGCTCCGATAACCGATGATTACGCCAAACAAGTGGGGGCTGACGCTGGAGTAAATGACGCGATCAAAGGCCTAGAGATATGTAAAGGGTGGATGAAGCGAGTTGACGCCTAGAGATCGGGTTCTAGCAGCTTTTGATCACAGAGAGCCTGACCGTGTCCCAGTAGACATGGGCGGTTCAGTTGCCTCCATCGAGCGACCAGCCTATGTCAACCTGAAGAAATACTTGGGCCTTCTTTGGAGAGGAGAGAAGGTTGATGGTATTGGCATCATGGAGACGCTTGATGATGAGATTCTGCGAATGTTCAACGTGGACTTTCGTCGTGTCATTATGAAGCCGCCCAAGAACTGGATCGAGAAGCGCTATGCCGACGGCATCCGAGAGAATGAATGGGGCGTGAGGTTCAAACAAATCGGATACTATTGGGAGTGGATATGGTACACGCCCCTGGGAGACATTGAGGATAAAGACCAGATTGAGGATCATACGTGGCCCGACTTGGGGGCTCTTGGTCGAGTCGAGGGTCTGGAAAAGGAGGCCAGAGATCTTGAGAGCGCAGGTTGGGCAGTCTCGACGGCTCCGATATTTGGTGGGATCTTCGAGATAGCTTGGTGGCTGCGGGGCTTCAACAAGTTCATTGTGGACCTGTATACCCGCCCCGAGCTAGCCAGTGCGCTCATGGAGAAGATAACCGACACATACATTGGCCTCTATGATCAGTATCTCGGAGCTGTGGGCGATCATGTACAGATGGTAATGTTCACCGACGACTTGGGTGCTCAGACACAGATGCTTGTGCCTCCCAGTTTGTATCGGAAGTATCTGAAGCCGTGTCACAAGAGGCTGTTCGACTTCATTCATAGTAAGACTGATGCTAGAGTTTTCCTTCACTGTTGCGGCTCCATTGATCCAGTCATCAATGACTTGATTGAGATTGGGGTCGATGTACTCAATCCAGTACAACCCTTGGCCGCAGGCATGGAATCTGAGGTCTTGAAGCGAAACTACGGGGATCGACTCACGTTCCACGGAGGAGTGGACATACAGAGGGCTCTGGCGCTTGGGACGATCCAAGAGATAGACTACGAGGTAAGAAGAAGGATGAAGGCATTTGCGCCCGGCGGGGGTTACATTTTTGCTCCTGCTCACAACATACAGCCGGAGATACCTGCGGAGAAGATAGTGGCTTTGTACAAGGCTGCCGAGAAATACGGATGCTATCCAGTAACTTGAGCGCGCGCTTGAGCTAAGCGCTTCGCTCCGGGGCACGATCGCTAAAGGCGGGGGGCTGTGGAAAGTCAACTCTTTTCTTCTTGGTGCAAAAATATACAAGAGCTGTGACGTAGCTGAAAAGCTAGTGAAGATCGCACGAGAAAACTACCCAAACGCAAGAACCCATAGGCGCTACGAGCATCTGTTCGGTCTATTCAAGAAACTGTACGGGATCTCTCAATACCAAGTGTCTGAGCAGCTCTCACTAGAGCGAGTCTGCTTTTAAGCCGATGCATAAGTGTTATTAGCTTACCGTTCAGTCTTTAAGGTCACGAGGAAAATATCTAATGTCTAAACCAGAAGAACAGAAAGTTTCTAGACGGAAATATCTGCAAATCGCGGGAGGAACTATCGCTGGGCTGGTCGTCGGTGGGGCGTTGGGGTATGTCGCAAAACCGACGGTCACGGCACCCCTAGAAGTAGTGACGAGCACTGTCACTGGCGTGGCACCGCCGCCACCAGTAACAACAGCAGCGGCTGCGAAACTGACCATAGCTGACTACACAGGTGACACGTCCTGGCCGAAGTTCTACAACGATATGCCGACAGAATACATGAAGATGCACCCTGAACTTCAGATGGTCGTCGACAGACTTCCGTCGACAGTCTTCGACACGAAGGTCTTGACGGCACTTTCCGCGAGAACGGGTGCCTACGACATATGTCACGGCACACTGGACATGGAAATTGGGGATTATATTGCGGCGGGCTATGTACAGACTGTCGATGATTATTGGACGGACCAAGACAAGGCTGACTTTCCACCATCAATCCTGAACACCCTAACGTACAAGGGGCACATGATGGGTTGGCCCACGTGTACCGGTGTTTGCTTCATGTTCTACAGGACAGATCTATTCAACGACCCCAAGGAGAAGGATGGGTTCAAGGCGAAGTACGGCTACGATCTGACACCGCCCACAAGCTGGGGAAAGGAACCGGACCAGTTCCTTGATGTTGCCCAATGGTTCACCCGTGGGGACATGTTCGGTACATGCTTGCCTTTCAAGCCTCATGACCATACCGCAGGTGAGCAATTCTACAACTACTGTCAACAGAACGGGGGCACATTCCTGGACGAAAATCGAAAGCCCGTTATCAATAGTGACCAAAATGTTAAGACACTACAATACTTGGTAGACTTGGTCACAAAGTACAAAGTAACCCCATCCGGGGTGGTTACGTTCTCCTATACAGAAATGGATGAACTATTCGCCAAAGGCAAGATTGCGTTCTTTCATGAATGGTCGTATTTGTACGGGGTTGTTCCGCAAATTACGGGGCAAACAATAGATCACAACTACGACATAGCGCCTATTGCTGCAGGCCCGGTCAAGTTCTGGGTGACACCAGCCATGCGCTACAACTTCATACCATCCGACTCTAAGAATATCGATGCAGCTGCTAAGTATCTGCAGTGGCTAGACAGAAACAAAGAGCTCACAATGGCGGTGAGCTACGATCCGGAGCCGTCCCGGCTAAGCGTCAAGGACGCAGCTATTGCGCAGCAGCCGGCGGCGAAGGCCTACTACGATCTACTGTACGACTCCTACGTAAAAGGCGGAATCTACTACGTCGGACCACGAATCATAGCGATGACAGACATCATTGAGGAAGAAATGAGCGCAGCCGTCTCGAAAATGAAAACCTGTAAAACCGCTTTGGATGACGCCCAAAACAGGGTATCGAGTTTGCCCGGTTTTGGGTGACCCTTTTTTTTAGGACGTGATTGCGGTACATCGAGATGAGAGTCAGACGTGATTGTGGTACATGAGGATCAGAGTGAGTGACTCGAGATTCAGTTTCCTACTGGCGTTTCCTGCTTGGATTTACCTAAATGTCCTGACGTTCGCTCCGCTCTTGTACAGTGTCTTTTTGAGCGTAAATCAAGTTCAACTGACGGCGCAAGGTTTCGCCTTCACCTTCGTGGGCTTTGACAACTTTCTGAAGTCAATAGCCGACATTACCTTTCAAGACTCTACCAGATTTACGGTGATTTACACGATCGGGGCGGTTGTGGTAGAATTTTTCTTGGGACTCGGGTTTGCCTTGGCCTTGAATACCATACGAAGCCCGACGAAAGGCAGTTTCATGAAAGCAACTGCCTTGGTGCCTGCACTGATCAGTCCGGTCGTAGTGGCCCTAACATTCACGCTCATGTATCAAGATCAGTATGGGCTGTACAATGATGTGCTACAGGTCGTGGGACTCCCGCGAGTCGCATGGCTGTATGATCCCTCTCTGGCCATTCTGTCTCTCATCATGACGGATATCTGGTGTGCGACACCTCTGGTCGCACTGATACTACTCGCCGGTCTTAGTGCTGTTCCCCAAGAACCACTTGAATCGGCATTGATCGATGGAGCCACGCCTGCTAGAATCCTTTGGAACATTACACTTCCCATGATGAAACCTACGATCTTGGTTGTACTTTTGATGAGGACGATGGATGCGCTCAGGACGTTCGAGCTCCCGTTTCTGATCACGGGCGGCGGACCCGGTCAGTCTACCAGTTCCCTGATGTATTATGCGTATAGGACTACGTTCGAGTACACAAATATAGGTGGAGGCGCCGCGATGTCCTATATTATAGTCTTTATCATCGCGTTGGCGAGCGTTGCCTATATGAGACTGCTGGGGCGAGAAGTATGAAAAAGGGATTCTTCGCTGATCTATTAACGAAGCTCGTTTTCGCTTTGATTATCGTTTGGTTGGCGCCTCTGATTTGGCTCTTCCTAATGTCCGTGAAGCCAAATCCCGAGATATTAGTATCTCCCACTGTATGGATCACGAGTCATCCCACATTGGTGCATTATCAGAATGTCCTCTTTGGCTCGGAATTCTCGGATTTCCTCCGAAACAGCGCGATCATTTCGCTGAGCACCACAGCGCTTACATTAGCCCTTGCATGTCCTGCGGCATACAGTTTTGCAAAGTTCACCGGCAGAAAAGCTTTCCGAGGGAGTGTAGGATACTTGAATTCCCTCATAATTATGCGTGGCTTACCCGGTTTTGTACTGATCATTCCGCTTTTTGTGATGTATACAATAATACACATGATGGATTCAAAGATTGGGATGACGATCGCCTATACGGCCTTCGCTTTGCCACTTGCGGTTTGGATCTTGAGAGCGTTCTTCCTGGGCGTTCCGCCCGAGCTGATGGAGTCGGCAGAAGTGGATGGATGTTCCAGGCTGGGTGCTTTTATCAGAATAGCTATTCCCCTGTCCACCTCAGGAATAGCCACGGCCGGCGTGCTCACGTTCTTGCTGGCTTGGAATGATTTCATATTTGCGTTAGTCTTGACCTCCACTAGTAATGCGAGAACGGCCACGATAGGCATTTTTAATTTCATTGGAACGGGATCTCATTACATGATTAATTGGGGAGAAATTGGAGCCTTGGCTGTGATTTTGGTTGCTCCTATCCTCCTATTTGTTTTGTTCGCTCACAGGTACATTGTCAAAGGGCTGACCTTTGGGGCAGTGAAAGGCTAATCATGAATTTGAGCACTAGGAGTCATATTCGTTATGCGCTAGTTCAACATCCTATGTATCTTCTGATATGGTTGGGCGACGTAGTTCTCGGAGAGAAGATGCCACCTTGGGGAGCCCCGGACATCTGGAAGTACATAGAGCGCTACAGGAACAACCTCAGCTTGCTAGCGAAGTATCCGAGTTTGAAGATAAACTACGAGACTTCGGCGCTTGAATTGGAGGACCTTCGGGAGAAGGCTCCCGATGTTATCGAGAAAATGAGAAATCTTGTTGAGGAGAAGCGGATTGGCTTTGTAGGTGGAACGTATTCGCAGCCTCATATCCATGTTTTCGGACCTGAGTCGAATATCATGCAGTTCGTCTTCGGTCTAGAGGCATACAAGAGGCTCTTCGACCATCGAGTAATTACCTATGCAGTTCAAGAGGTAGCGCATCACCAGCAGCTTCCACAGCTCCTTCTGGCCTCAGGTTACAAGTACGCTGTAACCCCCATGTTTCTATGGACAATTAGATTCAAGGATGAACATGAGCTCATCGGGACCCCGAACATGTACTATTGTCCGGTCGAAGGTGAAGAGTTCACTTACTGGGAAGGGCTCGACGGCTCCTCAATTCCTCTCTATCTGACCACTAATGAGGAGCCAAACCGTGAGAATGTGGAACGAGAAAGGATGAAGGGCCTCTTCAGGAAGCCTCCTGTCTGGATCTACATACCTGATATGCTCGAGATTGACGAGAGGTCGGTCAATGAGATGGTAAAGGCCGCGGAGCCTAAGCTCATGGGGGAGTTGCAGATGAGGCTCACTCCAATCAACGAGATCATGGAAAACGCTGAGCCCTGCCTGCTAGATCTAGCTCTGCAAGAAAGATTGGGAGCTGCTCCTCCAAGAACAAGGGCTGCACTGTACACCTATTGGTCATATTGCGAAGGAATGTGGGGAGAGGCCTTATCTCGCAAGAACCACGAAGCGGAATCGAGTGTAATTAGATGTGGATCCTTGTCTAGTATGTGTTGGCTACTGACAGGCTTGAAGCCGAAAGATACAGATGGGATTTGGAGGAAGATACTATCGGCTCAGCACCATGACGTCTATTGGCCTGAGACTAGAGAGTTGAAAAAACTGGCTCTGCAATGGCTTGATGAAAGCATAGCCGAGAGTCAGCGGGAAATTGAAAATACACTCCAGTCGATCTTGTCCAAAATTGATACGAATGTTGATGGTGAACCGCTAATCGTGTTTAATCACTGTCCCTGGCCTAGAGACGAGCTTCTGGAGACAACTGTCGATCTGCCACACGGCTATCGCGGGATAGCCGTTCATGAGGGAGATGAGGAGGTTCCCTGCTACTGGGCGTCTCTGGAGCCCCATGAGGACGGCAGCATTAAGAGAGCAAAGATAGCTTTCGAAGCAAACGTCCCGGCCTATGGTTACAATACCTACAGCCTCCACAGAGCTCCTGGAACCGAATTCGAACGTCGCCCTGCGTCGTGCATCGAAACGCTAGAGAATCGCTTCTTTCGGGTGAAGGTCGATAGAGACCTCAACCTCCATGGGATGGTCCTGAAGGATCAGAACCTTGACTTGCTGGACCCTGACAAATACCTAGGGAATGAGCTGAGATACGCACAGATTGGGAATGATAGGGTTGAGTGGCAGTCTAATCGAGGCACGGCAGAAACTTCTCGGGTCATGGTTACGCCAGTTTTTACCTCTGTGGAATCATCCGGTAAGATGGCCGGGATTCCGTACCGAAGATACATGAGATTGTGCGGCAGATCGCGAAGAATCGATTTTGAGACCAAGCTCACTTTCGAAGGTCACAGTATAGGAGATTTCGACATCGACGAGTCCAAGCTCAATGTCTACTGGCCGTCATGTGTGAAAGGCGACGTATACTATGAGATACCTTTTGGAGCGATGAAAGGAAGGGAGTCCCGTCCCCTGCTTGCGATAAACTGGCTGGCAATATCCAGCGATAACGCAACCTTGGCCTATCTGAACGCAGGTACTCCCAAGCACTGGGTTCAGAGTTCGGTCATCGCCAATGTCTTGGCGTGGGGAGGAACAAGCTTCGACAACAGGAGCCATATTGCAACAAAGAGACTTGCGGAGCAAGTCAAGGTCGATTGTAGGCTGTATGGAGATCATACGTATCAGTATGCTCTCTATGCGGAAGGTTCTTCATGGAGCCGATGCGGTCTGGCCCGCATCGGAAAGGACTACTCCGAGCCGCTTGTTGCTAAACAGACATCTAGGCACAAAGGTGGCCTTCCGAGATCGAAGTCCCTTCTGGGCCTTAGGTCATCTAATATAGTGGCAAGCTCGGTGCTGACAGACGGTACGCGTCTAATTATGAGGGCCTACGAGAGTGTGGGGATGAAAACAGGACTCTCATACGACACGCAATTTTCGACAGAGAAAGTAGCTATAGGAAACGCTTTTGGTCATGGGCCAAACAGAGTCGACGAAAACCCACAGATCAACCCGTTCGAGATATTCACCCTGATCGTTACTCCTAGCTCTCTAGATGCTTCGTAACACGAAGGCTAGCTAAGATAACGCCTGGTCGGTCCGCGGATCACAGTAATGATAGCAGGGCGTGGGCGTTGGTTCTGAATGTCCAGGTGCCCATCAATAACGCACAAGTCGTTGGAGACCTTGAAGTTGTATTATCACAGGACATCGATGCCGCCGAGGATGTGCTTGATCCTGCTGCTTTCACAGTAGGTGTCGAAGCTTGACTCGCTTCTTCGTACGCTCCAGAATTGGCTGCCATGATCGGTGAGGATCTCACGTGGCTTCGCGTACTCATGGACGGCTTGGTCGAGGAGCCAGATCACGTTCTCTGCGGTGCCGACCTTGAAGATCTGGCTGCCCGTCACGTAGCGGCTGTGGTCGTCTAGGGTTGTGATGAGCCATCTGGCGCCTACGAGTTTGAGATCGCATTGCCATAGCGGGTCTGAAAATCTAAGAACCGCTGCTCCCTTTCCTTCCGCCGTTGTTATGGTCATGGGTCCGGGCAGTCTGGAACAGCCTTATGCCTCGTGCATGTGCCATAGCGTGACTG
>Ga0315280_10007902_pt1 | contig 14106 bp, 12 predicted proteins | sample YL17G06_40_MG_FD_203697 | JGI IMG/M metagenome (GOLD analysis project Ga0315280, IMG submission 203697) | Sediment microbial communities from Yellowstone Lake, YNP, Wyoming, USA - YL17G06_40 | ecosystem: Environmental > Aquatic > Freshwater > Lake > Sediment | place: USA: Wyoming | collected...
TAATGAGCAAGCAATGCTTGTTCCCACCACAACCTGTGATGATGGGATTGTCTATGATGGTATTCTGGTGACGTACTGACAAAATCGCTGAACAGTTAACCCTGACATTTTCCCTTGACAACGACAACCTACGAATACGCGATGAGGTTGTGGGAGATTGCTTCGTCGTCCGCCAGGGGCAGACTCCTCGCAATGACATAGGGAAGGGCACCTGGATTCCTGCCGTCGCAGGAATGACATGAAATGCAGCGGATGATAACATCCACTGCGAGCAAAAAAAGAGAGGCATTGCCACGGCACTAAGTCCGCGGATTGGCCTCTCATCGTGATTCTGATACTACAGTAGCATGCACACGCGCGATTGTCAATAGATATTCTGGGGCATGGATTACTGCTTGCGCAGGAATGACACAGGAAAGGGGCGACTCATTGAGTCGCCCCTACAGTGGACGCATCTTGCTGCGAGCACTTTCTTATCTGCCGTTGGCGCTGAAGACCAGTCCTTCGGTGCTGAGGTCAACTTTGACTTCGTCGCCTTCTTTGAACTCGCCCTGCAGTATCTTCTTGGACAGCGGGTTCTCTACCTCACGCTGGATGACGCGCTTCAACGGACGCGCACCGAACGAGGGGTCGAAGCCGGTCTTGGCCAGCCAGTCCTTGGCCTCGTCAGTCAGCACCACGGTTATCTTGCGGTCGGCAAGCCGTTTCTGGACCTCTTTCATCTGGAGGTCAACAATCTGCCTTATCTGCTCCTCGCTGAGCGGCTTGAATATGATGACCTCGTCGATGCGGTTGAGGAACTCGGGACGGAACGTCCTCTTCAACGCGGTCTCGATAGCACCCCTGAGCCGCTTCTGCTCGCTCTCCGACTGAATATCATGACGGAAGCCGAGCGAGCCGCGCTGGAACTCTTCGCTGCCCAGGTTCGAGGTCATGATGAGCACGGTGTTCTTGAAGTCGACAGTCCTGCCATGTCCATCGGTAAGCCGTCCGTCCTCCAGTATCTGGAGCAGGATGTTGAACACGTCGGGATGCGCCTTCTCTACTTCGTCGAACAGGATGACCTTGTAGGGGCGGCGACGCACAGCCTCGGTGAGCTGGCCGCCTTCTTCATACCCGATGTAACCCGGAGGAGCGCCGATGAGACGGGACACGGTGTGCTTCTCCATGTACTCCGACATGTCGAGCCGCACCATGGCGTCCTCGTCGTCGAAAAGGAACTCGGCCAGGGCCCGGGCCAGCTCGGTCTTGCCCACGCCGGTGGGACCCAGGAAGATGAAGCTGCCAATGGGCCTCTTGGGGTCTTTCAACCCGGCACGCGCTCTCCTGATGGCATCGGAGACTGCAGTGACGGCCTCGTCCTGCCCCACGATCCTGAGGTGCAGGCTTTCCTCCATATTGACGAGCTTTCCGGTCTCACCTTCGAGCATGCGGCTTACCGGGATGCCGGTCCACTTGGAGATGAGCTCGGCGATTTCTTCATCGGTAACTACGTGTTTGATTTTCTTGTCCTTAAGCCATTTGTTCCGGGCCTTTTCTAACTCCTTCTCCAGGCTCAGCCGCTGCGCCTTGAGCGTGGCGGACTGCTTGTAGTCGCCTCGCTGCGATGCGGCCTCCTCCTCGTCGGAGAGCTGCTTGATTCTCTGCTCCAGGCTCTTGACCTCCTGAGGAGGGCTCTCGGCATCTATCCTCAGCTTGGATGCAGACTCGTCAATCAGGTCGATGGCCTTGTCGGGAAGGTGCCGGTCCGAGACGTAACGCTGGCTCAGCTTGGCGGCAGCTTCCAGTGCCGTATCGTCTATCTTAATCTTGTGGTGGGCTTCATAGCGCGGCCTCAGCCCTTTCAGCATCTCGATGGTATCCTCAACGCTGGGCTCGTCTATGTACACCGGCTGGAATCGTCTCTCCAGGGCGCGGTCTTTCTCCACGTACTTCTTGTACTCGTCGAGCGTGGTAGCTCCCAAAGCCTGAAGCTCGCCGCGAGACAGCGCCGGCTTCAGCATGTTGGAGGCATCTATGGCCCCCTCGGCAGCGCCTGCGCCGACCACGGTATGCAGCTCGTCGATGAAAAGCACTATCTCGCCCTGAGCGCGCCTGATTTCGTCCATGACTGCCTTGAGCCTTTCCTCGAACTCGCCGCGGAACTTGCTGCCCGCGACCAGCGCGCCCATATCCAGGGCCAGGACGCGGCGCCCTTTCAAAGAGTCGGGGACGTCGCCGGCCACGATTTTCTGGGCCAGCCCTTCGGCGATGGCTGTCTTGCCCACGCCAACCTCGCCGATGATGACGGGGTTATTCTTGGTGCGGCGGGTAAGTATCTGCATGACGCGCCTTATCTCTTCGTCCCGCCCGATGACGGGGTCGAGCTTGCCCTGCCGGGCGAGCTCGGTGAGGTCGCGGCTGTATTTCTCCAGGGCACGGTATTTGCTCTCGGCCCGCGGGTCGGTGATGCGCTGTCCGCCGCGGATGTCCTGAAGCGCACGGTATATCTTTTCCTGGTCGACGCCGAACTCCCGGAGGATACGGGCCGACTCTCCCTGTTGCTCTCCGGCCATGGCGATGAGCAGGTGCTCCGAGCCCACGAACTCGTCCTTGAGCCTGGCGGCCTCATTGGAGGCTCTCTGGAGCATGCTGGCGACGCGGGGGGTGGGGTATACCTGTTTGATCTCACCAGCCACCTTGGGGCTGCGTTGAAGTACCTGCTCCACCCTTTCCCTCATGCGCTCGATATCGACCTTGAGCTCCTTGAGTATGTCAACGGGGACGCTGTTCTCCTGCTGGAGCAGGGCTAGCAAGACGTGCTCCACGTCCCACTGGTTATGGCTGTATTGGAGCACCAGCTCCTGTGAAGCAGCAAGCATTTCCTGTGCCTGTTCGGTAAGTTTTTCTGGCTTCATCATGGTTCACTTCCTCAAAATCAGTCCTTGTTTGTGCGGGGTAGCTTAGAGCCCGGAATCGGTGAGGCGCTGTATCCTCTGTTCCAACTCCTGTATCTCTTTCTCCATCTCGAGCATGCGCTGGCTCATCCTGATGATGACCTCTACGCCGGCCAAGTTGACTCCCAGGTCGTCAATGAGGGTCTTGATGCGGCGCAGCCGTTCGATGTCACTCGCGGAATAGAGACGCCTGTTGCCCCGGGAACGCGAGGGCTCGATCATGCCTGCCCGCTCGTAGTATCTCAGTGTCTGGACGTGCACGCCGAGCATGGTGGCTGCCACGCTTATGATATAACGGGGCTCAGAATATTCAGTTTCCATAGGCTTTGACCTCCGTGGTTGACGCATTTGATACTATCCTTTGCCGCGCAGCGACTTTAGCTGCTGGAAAAGCTCTTTTTCCTTCGCCGAGAGCCTGGAAGGCAGGACGACGTTGACCCTGGCAAAGAGGTCGCCTTTGGTATTGTTGCCGAGGCGGGGCATACCTTGCCCGGCAAGACGAAATACTTTTCCGTTCTGGGTCTCGGGCGGTATCTTGAGTGCCAGCTTTTTCCCCTCCAGTGTAGGCACCTCAACCTCGCCGCCCAGGATAGCGTCGCTCAGGGAGACGGGCACATCTACATGAAGATCGTCCTCCGTCCTCTGGAAGCGGCTATCGGGCTTCACTGAGATCAGCAGGTAAAGGTCGCCGGCTTCGCCTCCCATCTGGCCCGGCCCGCCCTTGCCTGCGATCCTGACTCGGGAGCCTTCCCTGACACCGGGCGGGATCTTGACCTCGAGACGCCTGGGCCTGAGCACGGCCCCTGCGCCGCCACAGGTGCGGCAGCCCCTACCCTTACAGGTTGGGCATGGTTCCTCTACCTGCATCTCGAGAACCCTGGCGGTGCCACGATAGGCTTCCTCCAGAGATACCTCGATAGGCTGTTCGAAGTCCTGGCCTCTCAGGGGGCGGCGGGTAGTTCTGCCTCGAGAACCGCGCAGGATGGAATCGAAGATATCTCCAAAACCTTCAGCTCCGCCCATATCGCCGAAGTCGAATTGAGTGCCGCCTCTCCTGAACTCCCAGGCCGGCTGCTGTTGCTGCCTTCCCGCCCTGGCGAACTGGTCAGCGTATTGCCACTGTTCGCCGAACTGGTCATATTTCTTGCGTTTCTCGGGGTCGGAGAGCACCTCGTGGGCCTCGTTTATCTCCTTGAACCTGGCTTCGGCCGACTTGTTGCCGGGGTTAACGTCAGGATGATACTGACGGGCCAGCTTCCGATAGGCCTGCTTTATATCCTTGTCGGTAGCGTTCTTGCTTAGTCCCAGAATCGCATAATAGTCCTTGGCCGCCATAGCTAAGCCTCCTGAGTTGTATTATAATTAGTGACAACGACATTGTCAAGTATAATTAATAACATAACTATTACAAATTATGAAGCATGCCTGGTGATGGCGCGGCAAAAGGTTATGAATATGGAGCTTCGTCACATTGCGCTGAACTTGACGGGGCGAGATAGGGCAACATATAATAAAGCGGAGGCAGCACCTGGAGGAAATAAAGGTGACAGTTGAGGAGGGGAGGTCTGGCCTGGGGACAATAGCTCTCCAGACACTGGGTTGCAAGCTAAATCAGGCAGAAACGGAGTCCTTAGCCCGCCAGTTCCTTGAAGCTGGCTATCAAGTCGTTGCCCCTGACCATGCCGCTGATATTTACCTGCTGAACACATGCACGGTGACCCATATCGCCGACCGCAAGTGCCGCAATCTGCTGAGGCTGGCCCATCGACGTAACCCCGAAGCCCTAATTGTCGCTACGGGCTGCTATGTGGAGAGGGCTGCTGTGGAGGTCGGCGGCATCGGGGGGGTGGGGCTGGTTGTGGGCAACCGCGATAAGGAGAGGTTGGCAGAGATAGTCCAGGCCAAGACCAATGGGCATGAGGGTTACAGGCCGAAGGATATTCTTAGTGGTTCGCCATTTCGCACCCGGGCGCTGATAAAGATACAGGAAGGCTGCAGCCAGCCCTGTTCGTTTTGCGTGGTGCCTCGGGTACGGGGGAGGGAGAGAAGCCGTTCTCAGGACGATGTCATCGCTGAGGTCAAAACGAGGGCAGCCGAAGGATATAAAGAGGCGGTGCTGACAGGTACCAGAATCGGGAGCTATGAGCATGACGGGGGACTTCGCGGATTGGTTGAGCGCATAATGCGGGAGAGCGATGTGCAGCGGTTACGGCTCTCCTCTGTGGAGCCATCTGATTTGACGCCGAAATTTCTGAGTCTGTGGAGGGATAAGCGGCTTTGCCCTCATATCCACCTCCCGCTGCAGAGCGGCAGCGACGCGGTGCTTCAGAGGATGGGGCGGGCCTATCCCATTGCCGATTATGAGAGTGCAGCGGCAATGGCCCGGGAGGCAGTGCCGGACTTGTCTCTGACCACCGACATCATGGTTGGCTTCCCCGGAGAGAGTGAGGAGGAGTTCAGCGAGAGCTACCGATTCTGCGAACGTATGGGGTTCGCCGCCATGCACGTTTTCCCCTACTCGGCTCGTCCGGGCACCAAAGCGGCGCGGATGGCAAACAAGGTTGGAGACAGTGAAAAAAAGAGGCGATGCCAGCTTATGCTCGATCTGGCTCATCGAAGCGCCTGCAGCTTCAGGGAGGAGTTTGTGGGCCGGAGCATGAATGTGCTGTGGGAGGGCAATAAGGACGGCATCTGGTTCGGGCTCACCGAAAACTATCTGAGAGTTTTTCTCTCTAGCCATGAGTCTCTGTGTAATCGGGTGCTGGCGACAAAGGTAGTTGCCCAAAAAGATGGTATCCTTGTGGGGGAATTGATATAACCCCAAGGTTTTGGCTTTAATGGGGTAAGGGGGTTGAGATTATGAGCAATACCGATGTGATATACCTGGTGCTATTTTTCGTCTGCTTGCTATTTTCAGCTTTTTTCGCCAGCTCGGAGACGGCGTTTATCTCCTTGCAGAAACTACGAATGAGGCATCTGGCGGAGACGGAGGGTGGCGCTGCCAGGGACGTCTCGGAGATGGCAAAGAAGCCGGAACACCTGCTGACCACTGTGCTTATGGGCAATAACCTGGTGAACACCGCTGCCGCAGCCCTGGTTACGCTAGTGACAGTATCTGCGTTGTCCGAAGGATGGTCGTTACTGACAACGACAGTCGGTGTGACCATAATGCTGCTTGTCTTTGGCGACATCTTACCCAAGATTGTGGCGGCAAGATACAGTGAGCGCTTAGCGTTGCTCTATGCCAGACCGATGAAGTTACTGATATGGATTTTGTCACCGCTAGCAGCTATATTCGTCTGGGTTGCGGACAAATTCGCCTGGTTAGTGGGAGCAACGCCTACGCGGAAGACACTGACGAGCGAGGCTGAGATTAGGACAGCGGTCTCTCTAGGTATGGAAGAAGGGACTGTTGGTGAGTCCAAGGCCGAGATGCTGGAAGGGGTATTTCGCTTCGGCGACCGGCATGTCGCTGAGCTAATGGTTCCACGTCGCGACGTTACCTGGGTGGAGAAAGGCACCAAGGTGCGGGAGTTCCTCTCCATATACGCTCAGACCCCCTATTCCCGTTTCCCGGTTTATGAGGACACTATGGATAATGTGATCGGTGTGCTCTGGATAAAGGATGTGCTCATGGCCCAGGCTAAGGGAACGCTGCAAGAGAGCAGCCCGGTTGATACCCTGGCACGCCCGGCCTACTTTGTCCCTGAGGGTAAACATGTTTCAGCGCTTTTCGCTGAACTGCAAAAGTCCGGAGGTCATATAGCTGTGGTCGTCGATGAGTTCGGTGGCATAGCCGGGCTTGTCACCATGGAGAAGCTACTAGAGGAAATAGTGGGTGAGCTGAGAGATGAGCTGACCAAAACGGGGAAGAGCTTCGAGGCTATAGGCGAGAACAGCTTCCAGATCGATGGCGGTATGAAGATTGAAGATGCCAATGAGACACTTGAACTCGGGCTTCCCGAAGGCCCCTATGAGACTGTGGCCGGCTTTGTCCTCGATTTTCTTGGCCGCATACCCAAGGAGGGGGAGCAGATAAGGTATGATAAATTGAAGATGGTGATAACCGAGATAAAAGGGGTCAAGATCGAGAAGGTCTTGGTCACCAAGGAGAAAGATGCAGCGACTACGTCTGACGTTCAGCAGAAGTGAGGAGCTGAAGTATATCTCTCACCTGGACCTGATGAGGCTGTGGCAAAGAGCACTACGCCGAGCAGATATTCCGCTGGTCTATTCTCAAGGCTTCAGCCCACACCCGCGTTTATCCCTTGCAGCGCCCTTGGCTGTCGGGGTGACCAGTGGGGGAGAGCTTATAGATATTTTCCTGGAGCGGCGTGTCTCACCGCACTTTTTTATCAAAGTCGTCAAGGAGCAGTTGCCTAGCGGCATTGATATATCCGAGATAGCGGAGGTGGGGCTGGGGCTGCCTTCGCTGCAATCTCAAGTGCGCTATGCTGAATACAAGGTTATCGCTGATACTGACAAGAAGCCGAATGAGGTGCAGACTGCTATCGATTCCCTGCTCTCCAGCGATGAATTGCCCTGGCAGCATGCCCGGGATAAGGAGGTTCGCAAGTATGACCTCCGAACTTTAGTCGAGGACATTTGGATTATAGAAAGCCATCCGCCTGAGTATACCCTTGGAATGAAGCTGCGTTGCGACAGCTCAGGAACGGGCAGGCCCGAGCAGGTGCTTTCAGCCCTTGGTCTTACAATTCACCCTAAATCGATTCACCGTACCAAGCTGATTCTAGAGAAGCAGGCCAGGCCTGTTCTACAACGGTAGTCGTGAAGAAATGTCAGAGCAAACCCTGGATGAGCTGAGACAAGAGAAGGCGCGGGAATATGCCAGGATAACGCGCCGACTTTTCTTCATCGACTTGGCGCTCGGGGCTGTCTTCTTGCTCGTGCTCTTGTTCAGCGGACTCTCCAGCGGGTTGAGGAATTCTTTGGATCTCCCCCAATCGGCCAGGGTTGCACTATACTTTTTGATCGCGGTAGTAAGCTACGGTATCATCTCTGCGCCGCTGGATTTCTACCGTGGCTTCATCCTGCCCCATCGCTACGGCCTATCCCGACAGAGCTTGAAGTCTTGGCTGGCCGATCAGGCAAAGGGGGGGATTCTGGCATTAACGTTGGGCGCGGCTCTGGTAGTGGTCATCTACCTGTTCCTTGAAACGTTCCCGCAGACATGGTGGCTGTTGGCTTTTGCTTTTATGGTGTTGGTCACCGTGGTGCTGACCAACCTGGCTCCTGTGCTCATTCTGCCCCTTTTCTTCAAGACAGAGCTGCTCGCAGACCAAGAGTTGCGCAAGAGGTTGCTCAACCTGGCGGAGCGTTCTCATATTAAAATCAGGAATGTATTTCAGATCAGGCTGAGCAGCAAGACTACCGCCGGAAATGCTATGCTGATGGGGTGGGGGAATACCAGGCGCATCGTTATCAGCGATACCATATTGCAGCGCTATACACCTGAGGAGATCGAGGTGGTCATGGCCCATGAGCTCGGCCATCACCGTCATGGCGATATCATCAAGCAAATCGTAGTGCAGTCGGCTCTGATGCTTTTGGGGTTCTATTTGATGAACCTGACACTGAATTGGGCTGTGCCCAGATTAGATATGAGCGGTATTTCCGATGTGGCAGCACTTCCTCTGCTGGCGCTGGTCGGGGCCGCTTTTGCCCTCGTGCTCATGCCCTTGTCCAATGCCTATAGTCGACACCTGGAGGAATCCGCAGACCGATACTCTCTGGCTGTTACGGCCAACCCTGAGGCATTTGCTGCCATGCTCACCAAGCTTACCGACCAGAACCTGTCTGAGTCAGAGCCCAGCAGATGGTCGGAGTTCTTGTTTTATGACCATCCTCCCTACTCCAAGCGGGTGGAATTAGCTAACCGCTATCGAAAAGAGGGTAAGCGATGAGGCTTATCCTGGTGAGACATGGAGCCACTGACTGGAACCAGCAGCGGCGGGTGCAAGGGCTGAGCAATCTTGGCTTGAATGAGACCGGTAAAAGGCAGGCGGAAGCCCTGGCGCAGGCTCTCAAGGATGAGAGGGTAGATGCCATCTACGCCAGCCCGCTCAGGCGAGCACAAGAGACGGCCCATGCCATAGGCCGCTTTCATCAGGTTGAGGTGGTGCCCCTCGACGGCCTGAAGGAGCTGGATGTCGGCGAAGTCGATGGCATGACCTATGAAGATATGAGGATTCACCACAGCGAATTTTTCACCAAATGGATGGCGGACTTCACGGCGGTGAGGCTGCCCGGCGGGGGAACCGTGCCGGAACTGCGTGACCAGTGTTGTGCTGCGGTTAAGGATATTTTAGAAAAACAGCGGACGGTGGCGGGTGAGAAGTGTGGTGACGAAGACAAGGTAGTGGTTGCGGTCACTCACTTTTTCCCGATTATGTGTATTATTTGCGATACGCTGGGGCTGGCTCTCACATATTTTAGAAGGTTCAGGTTGGACGTGGCCTCTATGTGCACTCTGGATTTCAACCCGGAGAGAACAGTGCTGGTCTCCTTCAACGATACCTGCCACTTGAGATGAGGAATTAGATGAGTCGCCAACAGCCTCTTCCCCGAAGGATCCTAAAGTTTATTCGGGAACACAATCTGGTCATGGAGAATGAACTCCTGGTAGTCGGTGTCTCCGGAGGGCCAGACTCGGTATGCTTGCTGCACGTATTAGCTAGCCTCAGAAGCACACTGGGTATAAAGCTCCATGTTGCCCACCTCAATCACATGCTTCGTGGTGCTGAATCGGATGCCGATGCTGATTATGTCTCTGCTCTGGCACGTAAACTGGGAATCCCGGCAACTATCGAAAGGCGAAAGGTAAAGGCTCATCAGAAGAAATACGGTCTGTCTTTGGAAGAGGCAGCACGAGAGGTGAGATATGCCTTTTTCTCGGAGGTTGCCTGTTCCCTGGGCGCAGACACGGTGGCGGTGGGGCATACTGCTGATGACCAAGTCGAGACCATCCTGATGCATCTGGTGCGTGGGACAGGACTTGCCGGGCTGCGCGGCATGCAGCCTCTCAGTACCTTACGTTCCCCTGACGGAAATAGCCTTAAGATAGTCAGGCCCCTGCTGGAGGTCAGGAGAGCAGAGATTGAGGCCTATTGTGCAGCGCATGGTCTGTCGCCGCGAAGCGATTCCTCCAACCGCTTGCCTGACTATTTGCGCAACAGGATTCGTTCCCAACTCATTCCCTTGCTTCGAGAGTATAACCCTGATATAGACAGGGCACTACTCCGCCTGGCCAGCGCTGCTGATTCTGACCTGGCATATATCGAAGCCGAGACGTCGCGGCTCTGGGGCCCGGTGGCGCGGGAGCAATCGGAGGGGGTAGCTATCGACAGGGCAGAGTTCTCCAGGCTTCAGCCTGCCCTGAAGCGGCACCTTGTCCGCTCCGCGCTGCAGCGTTTACTGGGAGAACTCCGGGATATCGAGTCCGTCCACATCGAGAGCCTGCTCAATGCCCTGGACAAGCCTGCAGGCAAGAGGCTGTCGTTGCCCAAGGGGCTGGCTTTCCACGGTGACTATCGCTATGGCCTGATAACAGCAAAGAAGTCGCTGTTCTCTCATTTACCAGTTTTAGAGGGTGAGCATCCTCTCAATGTCCCTGGCGAGACTGAGTTGTGCGGCTGGAAGGTGAGAAGCCGTATCCTCAAACGTAGACCTGAGGAGAGCGGCGAGGAGAAAATGAAGGCTTGTTTCGACCTCGATGTTGTAGGGCGCAAGCTCACAGTTCGTGCGCGGCGGCGTGGTGACAGGTTTCAGCCGCTGGGGATGGAATCTCCCAAGAAGCTTCAGGACTTCATGGTGGATGCCAAGATTCCACGTGCCTGGCGTGACAACGTGCCGCTAGTCTGCTCGCCGCAGCACATCCTCTGGGTGGTGGGCTGGCGTCTGGACCACCGCGCCAGGCTCACGGCCTCGACCAAGCGCGTGCTCTGCCTGGATTTTGAGAGGGTCTAAATCTTGACAAGTCGTTCCGCTTAGCTGTATAAGATTGCCACATATGGGAATGGGGGAGGACTATGAAGATAAGCGCTCGCAACGTTCTGAAAGGCAAGGTCAAACAGGTCAAGCTCGGTGTTGTCAATGCAGAGGTAATTGTGGAACTGCCGGGCGGGGCTCAAATCGTGTCGATAATTACCAAAGAATCAGCCCAGAACCTGAAACTGAAAGAGGGCAGGGCCGTCTACGCTGTCATTAAAGCCTCCAATGTCATGATTGGTGTAGATTGAGCGATTCTGTAAACGCAGCCAACTTGCACCTAAGCTTCGGGCTGTGATATACTTGGCCAGAACTTAATACACTCTCCGATCTACTGAGCCTAAATCCGCTAAGCGGACAGGGCAGGTGGACGATAGGGTACCGCGGGAAACGGCGATGCCTCCCTTTTGGAAAGGAGAGCGGTCGATGCTGACATCTGTGTCGCATAGCGCCTCCTTTCGAGGCGCTTTTTCTTTTGGCCTCGGTGACAAACTGAATAGCAATATGGGAAACTGAATACAGGTCTCCGAGCCTCATCTCCTAAGGGTGCATGCCTATGGAGACTGGCCGATGGGTATTGCGGGAAACGGCAGTGCCTCCCATGTTTGGAAAGGAGAAAGCGATGCGAAACAGGCTCCGAATCATGCTCGGGCGCTCCCCACCTGACTAGGGAGTACATGGGAGTGAAGCTACAAAAAATCCGGAGGTCAAATACAATGAAAAAGATTTTGATGCTGCTAATGGCAGTAGCTATGCTACTATCTCTGGTCAGCGTGCTCCCGGCATGCGGTAATAGCATTGCTGCATTAAAGCCTGAGGCGAGGCTTACGGTGGCAACGACTACCAGCCTCTATGACACCGGTCTCTGGGGCTATTTGGAGCCCATGTTCGAGCAAAAGTACAACGTGAAACTGAACATAATCTCCGTTGGCAGCGGCAAAGCCTTTCAATTGGGGAAGAGCGGTGATGTGGATGTCCTAACCGTCCACGAACCAAAAGCCGAGCAGGATTTCCTGGCTGGTAACTATAGCTCGGCAAGAGTGGTTTTTGCCTATAACTATTTTGTCATTGTTGGCCCGCCATCCGACCCGGCAGGCATTAGAGACATGGAGCCGGTCGATGCGTTCAAGAAGTTGATAACAGAGGGCAATGTGACTGGAAGCCAGGTCAAGTTTGTCTCCAGAGGTGATGGTTCGGGCACACACGCTGCGGAGCAGCGACTCTGGGCCGCTGCGGGCTATCAGTACGCGGATGTCGAAAAGTCGGGTTCATGGTATATAGAGTCAGGTATCAGTATGGCGCAGACCATTGTGATGGCAAACGAAAAGCAGGCCTACACTTTGAGCGACATGGGGACGTTCATTGCATTCAAGAGCAGGGGGGATTTGGTCGCGTTAGTGAACCAGAAGATTGACATTTTGCGAAGCGTTTATTGCATAATGGTGGTCAACAGCACGAAGAATAAGACTATGGCGAATAACCTAGTGACTTTCCTCACCTCGCCGGAGATTCAGGACTTGATGGGCAAATACGGTGTGGCGGAATACGGCACTCAACTATTCACCCCTTGTGCCGGTCAGGACTTGTAGAAAAACACTGGAAAAAGTACACTATAGATTCCTCACTATCTGACTTCGAAATCGTAAAAGGATTCGAAACATAAATGCCAGCAAAGGGGAGTGAGCAATCGCGTGCACGCGATAGTTGATGCCTTTGTCCTTGCTGTAAAGATGATCTTCACCGGAGATCCGGAGGTCTATGGCATCACAGCCAGGACCCTGGAGATCTCCCTTAGTTCAACAGTCATCGGGGCTCTGCTTTTTGTGCCGCTGGGCTGCCTGATATACTTCAACAATTTTCGGGGCAAAAGGACACTAATAAGCATTATCCAGACCTGCTACAGCCTGCCCACGGTTTTCGTGGGACTGTTAGTGTTTCTGGTATTCTCCAGGGCAGGGCCTCTGGGCGTCTTCGGCATCATGTTTACCCCGCAGGTGATGGTAATCGGCCAGGTGGTATTGATATCTGCGATTGTGACAGGTCTTACTATCTCAGCCTTGAGCGGGGTGAGCCCTGCCATCAGGGAGACTGCTATCTCTCTGGGTGCCAGCAGGATACAGTCAGTGTGGGCAGTTCTGAAGGAAGCCAGATTCGCTGTGTTAACTGCTATCTTGGTTGGCTTCGGACGAGCTATCTCCGAGGTCGGCCTTGCCCTCATGGTCGGCGGGAACATAAGAGGCTATACCAGGGTGCTCACTACTGCGATTTCGTTGGAAACAGGCAAGGGCGAGGTGGCACTATCCCTGGCGCTGGGATTTATCCTTGTCGCTATTGCGCTTATTGTAACCGTCATGGCGAACAGGTTCTTGAGGGTGAAAGAGGTAGATGTTGCTAGAAGTCAAGGGTCTGCATCATAGCTACGGCAAGGCAGAGATACTGAAGAACATCGACTTCGGCGTGGAACGAGGCGAGGCGTTCGTCACCATAGGCCCCACCGGCTCGGGGAAGACGACCCTTCTGCGCTTGGTGAGCCTCCTGGAAAGGCCCACCTCAGGCCATATCTATTTCGACGGGCATCAGGTCAACAATTCCGAGAAACAGAGGCTGGAGATACGCAGAAGGATGGCGATGGTATCTCAGAAGCCCGCTGTATTCAATGCCAGCGTTTTCGACAATGTTGCCTACGGCTTGATAGTGAGAAAAGAAAAGGGAGCTGGACTGCGAAGCAAGGTGATGTATGCCCTGGAGACTGTCGGGCTAGCAGGATATGAGAGAAGGGATGCGAGGACATTATCGGGAGGGGAGACGCAGAGGGTAGCGCTGGCCAGGGCGATGGTGGTCGAGCCAGAGTTCCTTCTGTTGGACGAGCCTACGGCGAACCTCGACCCAGTATCCACAACGCATATCGAGAAGCTTGTCACTGATGTCATTAAGAAATCGAATATGACGGTGATGATGGCTACACACGACATGTTTCAGGGGCAGCGCCTCGCCGACCGGATGGGGGTGCTTGTAGCCGGAGAAATGCTGCAGACAGGGAAACCCGGAGAGATATTCAGTTCACCTCGAGGCAGGGAGATTGCTGAATTCGTAGGCATGGAGAATATCATTGCCGGGATAATAACCTCCAATGAAGAGGGCATAGTTGACATAAAGTTTAATG
>Ga0315280_10007903_pt1 | contig 14106 bp, 14 predicted proteins | sample YL17G06_40_MG_FD_203697 | JGI IMG/M metagenome (GOLD analysis project Ga0315280, IMG submission 203697) | Sediment microbial communities from Yellowstone Lake, YNP, Wyoming, USA - YL17G06_40 | ecosystem: Environmental > Aquatic > Freshwater > Lake > Sediment | place: USA: Wyoming | collected...
CATGCGAGGCGGGTCATGTTGACATGGTGAGAGCCTTTTCTAATGCAGGTTGTAGATACTGCCTTGCTCCTCTGCATGAAACCCTTTTTGAGGATGCAGCCGTTTTCTTGGCACTCTTTTACAAGCTTTTGATTGGAGAAAGAAGCAGCCCGTGGATTGCATTTAAGAATACGATGGTCGGATTGTCCCAAAGCCTTCCTAGACTCTCAGGAGCATGGAGTTTCTATGAATGGGGAGAAAAATGTTCCATGAAAGAATAGCGCGCGTATTGTTCGCTATAACAAGGTTAGAAGTCGCCTCGTTTAGTATCAGCAACCATATTTTATGTAACTTTTTCAAGAAGTGTCAAAAATGCAGCTTTTTAGGAACTTTTAAATAGAAAGCATGAATAATTATTTGTTTGAGGTTGCAATCGTGCCTAAGCGTGCCAAAGGAAAGAAGAAAAAAGGCGGAAAGAAGAAATAGAAGAACAATAACCAAGGTCTGTCAAATCCCCATTTTTTAGCCTCCGGCAATTCGCGTTTCAAGATGTTACATCGCGTTGTGCGCGTGCAAAAGTGAGATTTGAACCCAAAGGAAGGAAGGAATAAAACTCAACTCAGCTGAAAAAGTGCCGACATCACGCTAAAGCATACAGCGTCACATACGAAAGCAAGTAGATAGCGATAAATAACACTCCAGCTTTCCTGTCTAGCTTTTGTCGTAATGCAAGCGTTGATATAACTACGATGGAACACCTTTATGGTCAAAGCTCAGTTTGTTAACGCAGTTGTATGGCGCCGAAGGTTGTTGCTAAGAAAAGCGAGTATATGAAAAGGAGAATTGCGCCTTCCCGCCATCCTATTCTCCTGGTCGTTAAGAAGTACCATAAAAATAGGTTAGCGATAAGGGAGAATATCACCAAATCCGAGAACACAAGCATGTCCATTTTTAATGGAGAAAAAATTAGGGTGATTCCGAGTATCAATGTTATGTTTATGAAGCAACTTCCAACGATATCTCCGAGCGCCAACGCCGATTCTCCTTTCATGATTGCCCTTATGTCAAGGGTAAATTCTGGTAGACTTGTGCCGAAGGCTATTATTGTTGCGCCTATCAAAGATTTAGGTACGCCTAGGAATTCCGCTATGCTGGACGCTGAGTCAACTATGAAATAGGAGCTCACGATTACGCCTATCACGCCAGCGAAAGCCATAACAGCATATCGGCGCAATTTTTGCCTTTCATCAACGGAAACGTTCCCGCTAGTCTCTTCCGCCGGAGCCTTCATTCTCGACAAGTAGAGCATGTAAGCCCCAAACATTGCCAATAATATTAGACCTATAATTTGACTAGCGTAAGCAAGGTATATCAACGATAATGGCACTATTGAAGCTATGAAAAGACCGAAATAGAGGTTTTCAAGCCCTCCCTCAGCCGTGGAAGGGACCACATTTGTGTTTTTTGAGTGCTTTACCGTAACCAAAAGCGTTGCTAATCCAAGTATTAGACAAACATTTACTATGTTTGAGCCTAACACGTTTCCAATCGCAAGCCCCACCGCGCCTGTTAGCGCGGAAATCACAGACACGCTTAATTCTGGAATGGATGTGGAGAAAGCTATTAATGTGAAGCCAATCGTCGACTTCCTAACTCCCGTTATTTCAGAAACCTTCACCGCGTTAGTGATGGCCGTGTGGCTAGCCTTATCTAAGCCTATCAAAAAGGCGAGCAGGATAAGCACGTTTACTATCAATGGTGCCTCCACATTATTCCACCACGGCATTCCTACAAAACGTGATCAACAAAATAAATATTACGTAAGGAATTGGTGGCTCAATAAAATCTTTAAGAGGAGTCTGCCCTCTCCTACTTTAAGGATGCTGAGACATGAAAAAACATCACATATCCAAAGAAGAGGTTGAGCACATCGCGTGGCTTGCACGCATAGAACTCTCCGAAAAGGAGAAGGAGCTTTTCACAGAGCAGTTCAACAAAATCCTAGATTATTTCAAAAAAATTGATGAGGTGGAAACTGAGGAGATTCCGCCAACTTACCACGTTCTGGACCTCGTGAACGTCTACCGAGAGGATAAGGTGGCGCCCTCACTGCCTCCTGAAAAAATCCTTAAAAATGCGCCAAAAAAGGAGAAGCGATTCTTCAAGGCGCCAAGAATTGTTTGAGGCTAGGCATTATGCCCAAATTGTGTGAACGCACTGCCAATGAAGTCGCCAAAAAAATTCGCGATAAGGAAACAACTACAGAGGAATGTGTGCTGTCAATTTTTGAAAGAGTCCATAAAGTAGAGAGTAAAGTTCACGCCTTTGTAACCCTAGTTGAGGAAGAGGCCCTTGAAAAAGCGAGGGAAATCGACAATAAAGTTTCGAATGGAAAGCCCCTTGGAAAACTCGCTGGCATCGCCATAGCCATAAAGGACAACATGTGCACAAACGGCATCCGCACCACATGCTCTTCACGAATGCTGGAGAAATTTGTTCCCCCATATGACGCCACGGTTATCGAGAAAATCAAAAGGGAAGACGGCATAATCATTGGAAAAACCAACATGGACGAATTCGCCATGGGGTCCACCACAGAAACTAGCCATTTCGGGCCGACCCATAATCCATGGGATCTTTCAGCTGTTCCAGGCGGATCGTCTGGCGGAAGCGCAGCGGCTGTTGCTGCTGACGAAACTTTTTTGGCTTTGGGCTCTGACACTGGCGGGTCTATTCGTTGTCCTGCAAGTTATTGTTCAATGGTCGGTTTGAAGCCTACTTATGGTTTGGTTAGCCGCTATGGTTTGATTGCCTACGCAAACAGCCTTGAGCAAATAGGTCCTATAGCAAAGAGTGTATATGACTGTGCGTTGTTGCTGAGTGTTATCGCTGGCTATGACCCTAGAGACGCCACGTCCGTGAAAGTGCGGTCAAAGGATTACACGTTTTTCCTTAAAGACGATGTTAAGGATGTTAAGGTTGGCGTGCCCAAGGAGTTTTTCGGGGAAGGAACAAGCGAAAACATTGGAAAAAGTGTTTGGGACGCCATATACAAATTGGAGGAGTTAGGAGCCTCCTATAGCGAAGTTTCGCTTCCTAGCCTAGAGTACGCGCTTTCCGCCTACTATCTCGTCGCCATGTCTGAGGCCAGCTCTAATCTGGCCAGATACGATGGATTACGGTATGGGTACCGAATTAAAAGCGACGATGCGGATTGGTCAACAGTTTATTCTAAGGATAGGCGGGCTGGCTTCGGAGACGAGGTGAGAAGACGAATAATCCTTGGAACTTATGCATTGTCCGCGGGATACTACAACAAATACTACTTAAAAGCCCTCAAGATTCGAACCTTAATTCGACGAGACTTCGAAAAAGCCTTCAAAAACTTCGACGTCCTAATAGGACCCACCATGCCCACCCCGCCTTTTAAAATCGGGGAAAAAATTCAAGACCCGCTCGCCTTGTACATGTGCGACGTACTCACTGTTCCCGCAAACTTGGCAGGACTGCCAGCGATTTCGATTCCATGCGGATTCGCTGACGCTTTACCCATAGGCATGCAAATAACTGCTCCGCCCTTTCGTGAAGACCTAATCCTGAAGGTCGGTTATGCGTTTGAACGAAACACAACATATAAGGATCAAAAACCTCCATTAAAGTGAACATTATGTCCGTACACGGAGTAAAGATCGGACTAGAAATTCACTGTCAATTAACCAGTTTAAAAACTAAGCTTTTCTGCGGCTGTTCCTCGGACTATCGGGGAAAAAATCCGAACATGGTGGCTTGCCCCGTATGTCTCGGAATTCCCGGCGCGCTTCCCGTACTCAATGAAAAGGCGGTGGACTGCGCGGTTATGGCGGCTCTAGCCCTAAACTGTAAAGTGTCGGAGCGCATGTTCTTTTTCAGGAAGAATTACTTTTATCCCGACATGCCCAAAAACTTTCAAATATCTCAGTATGATCGAGCTGGCGGCGTGCCGCTTGCGGTAGACGGCTATTTATACATTCAGGCTGGTGGAAAGCAGAAGGAAATTCGAATAAGCCGAGTTCACCTTGAAGAAGACCCGGGAAAACTTGTCCACTTAGGGGCTATTGATGAGTCGCCCTACACGCTTGTTGACTACAATCGATCGGGGATAGCCCTACTGGAAATTGTAACTGAGCCAGACCTAAACTCGCCGAGGGAAGCGAGAATCTTCCTTCAAAAATTGCGGTCGATTCTGGAGCATCTCGGGGTCTTTGACGGCAGTTTAGAAGGGGCGATGCGATGCGACGCTAACATTTCGCTTGCTGGCGGAACCAGAGTGGAAATTAAGAACATTTCTTCTTTCAAGGAGGTTGAACGTGCCCTATCCTTTGAGATTATGAGGCAGAGGGACATGCTCAAGAAGGGGCTTGGGGTTAAGCGTGAAACTAGGCATTGGGACGAAACGCGGCGAATAACTATTACTCTTCGCACTAAGGAGGAGGAGCAGGACTACCGATACTTTCCTGAGCCAGACCTCGTCCCCATCGTAATCACAGAAGACTTTATCAAAGAAATCGAGGCTAAAATGCCAGAACTGCCTGAAGCTCGAATAAAGCGGTTCGTGGAGGCTTATGGGCTTCCAAGCTATGATGCTGGAGTGCTCGTGGGTAGCAAGGCATTAGCAGACTTTTTCGAAGAATGCGTAAAACTGCATAATAAACCGAAGGAAATTAGCAATTGGATGATGAGCGACCTTCTACGCTATCTTTACGAAAACAACCTGGAGATTCATGAGTCCAAAATCACTCCAAAACATCTTGTCGAAATGATTAAACTCATAGAAGACGGAGTCATAAGTGGAAAAATTGGCAAGCGAATTCTTCCAGAAATGGTTCTAACGGGGCGGCACCCAAGCCAAATCGTGAAGGAAAAGGAACTGATAAAAATAGACTCCCGCGAGAAACTTGAAGAGATTGTGAAAAAGGTTTTCGCCGAGAACCCGAAGGCGGTGGAAGACGCCCTAGCCGACGAAAAGGCAGCCCACTTCCTCGTCGGACAGCTCATGAAAGAAACCAAGGGAAAAGCTGATCCGCAGCTAGCCAATCAAATAATACGCGAAAAATTGGAGCACATAAAAACGAAAAAAGTGCCTAAGTAAGGGCCTTAGTTTTTCTCTCCTCTTCCTTAATTAAGCGTGTAAAGAGAATTAGACCCACGGCAAAGGAGAATAAACCTAGGAGAACAACGAGAAGATAGGGAATGCCCAATGTCTCAAGAATATATATTAGATAGGTGGGTCCGCCGAACACGAGAAACGCCGCAACAAGCATCAAGGTGACTTTAATGCTTCTCCTTTGATCCTCCTTTGAAGAAAGCAAGAAGATGAGGCCTAATCCTCCAAGAATTAAGCCAACAGCCGATCCGAGAACGAAGGGCCTATGCGCTATCTCTGAAATTATTGTGGAAATGTCGGGATTCTGCCACCACAGAAGCGCTGCTGATATTGTTGCAACGCCTATGCCTATAAAGATGAGAATTGGAGTTTTTCTAATAGTCTCCCGATTTCTCCTTTCTTTAGGAAAGGCGTGATAATGAACCCAGAAAGAGGCTGCCACCAACCCAACAAACGCAGGGAAAACAATAGGATTTCGCGTAACTTTGTCAAAGACCTCCTTGGGCATGGGCCTCTCAAAACCCGCTTGGTACCAAAAGAGCAAAGTGGCTAATGCTGGCACGATTATCGCGACAATTAGAAGTATCTTCCATAATCGCGCACCCTTAATGATCGGGACTTCACGCTTAGGTTTTTTGGCAATCTCCTTTCTTTTCCTCTCCTTTGCCATACTATAGCCTCTCCGCACGGCAAATGCGTAGACAAAGCCTCTTCTTAACGCTTTCCCTTCAATTAGAGTGCTTTGCGTGCATATGTGATGTAGCCAGTGTGCGCAGTCATTAGGGTTTCTGGTCTAGTTTTTCCTCTTTCGATTTGCATGCCCCTCATGAGGCATTCAACGGTTCCGATGTACACGAATCCGTTTTCCTTTAGGGCTTCAACCGTTTTTACAACCTGATCTATCGTGGGGCTGAAGGAAACCAGGGCTCCGCTTCCCTTTAGTGCCTGACGGGCGTGGGGGACAATAAGCCATGGGGTCGCCATATCTAGGATAACGGCGTCCACGTCTTTTTCGTCGATGCCCTGCGTTATGTCCTTGTTTTTAAGTTCCACACACTCCGAAACACCAGCTTTTTCCAGGTTTTTTAGGGCGGTTTCCATGAATTCTTCTCGAATTTCGTAACTGTAAACGCGACCCGCTGGTCTAACATAAAATGCTAGGGCGGTTGTGAGGGCTCCTGTTCCTGTGCCCGCCTCAACAACTCGGCTGCCTGGTCCTATGCCGCTGAACATAACAATGAGCGCAATGTCTTTGGGGTAGGTTATCTGCGTTTTTCTAAGCATTTTGAAAATGTAGTCTCGTAGGGTTGGCTTTAACGCTATAAAGGTTGCTCCCATGCTGCTAGTCACTTGAGCGCCATAATCCTTACCGATAAGTTCATCAAGCCTAATGAAGCCCTTGTGGGTGTGGAAGCTTTTCCCCATTTCCAATTTGACTAAATAGGTTCTTTTTCGATCAAGATAGAGAAGAACGCTGTCTCCTTCACGAATAGCTTGAGGCAAGCGAATCACCAAGTCCCCTTTTTAGTAGTAATTGTTTTAGGCGAATGCTCACTTAAATTATTTATAATGTACCACTCTATATTATAAGCAAGAATGGTGGAAAATTTGTCTAAAGAAGTTGTTAGGCATTTTCTCCCCTTCGTGGTTCCCGCCGAAGACCGCAAAGAAGCCTTCACAGACGAAATGGAAACGGCAGCCGTTTTTTGTCTGGCTGAATCAGATAGAGACAAAGGAGGAGGCGTCATTTTCAAGAGGGGACCAGAGGAATTAACTTTCGTGGCTGAGGCATATTACCCGCTTTGGTTAGTCCCTTGGATCAGGAAAACCCTATTTTTCGACGGTTTCGGTTTAACAACCCACACCCTATCCTATGATGTATTGCCCGACACCCAAGTATTTGTTAACGAAGCCAAAGGAAGCTCAGAAACACGCGAAGCCTTCTCCGCTTTCCTCTCTGAGCACGTCAACTACTTCCAAAATTTCGTAGGCAAGGAAGAAAAGACATTAGAAGGACTAATAACGAGTTCAGACTTCGTTCAAGGCTTAATCTCTTATCTTCCAAAAGTCGAGGCAATTAAAGAACCTATTGTAGACAAGGTAATTTTGTCGCCCACCCTCAACGAAGACGAAATTTCGTCTTTCCTTCAAGAGCTTACAAGCCTCCAAACAGCCTTAGACGGAGACATTGAGAATCTGCATCAAGCCATGAAGCTAGTGAGCGAATTAACCAAAAAACAAGTGAAAGGCCTTCGTCTGGAAATCAACACAACCAAGGGGGAATTTGACAAAAAAATAGAGGCTGTTAAGCCCTCCGTCATGGAGGAAACATGCAAAATTCGAGGGAAATATGATCAAGAAATTACCGACGTTTCAAGAAAATTCGAACAGCAACTTCAGACTTTACATCAGGAGCGCGTTAAAACTGAACAAACTAATAGACGCCTCTCTGCTGAAATAAATCGTTTCGAAACTGAAAGGAAAGCATGTAAGCTTCGTAAAGACGAAACCGGTGAGCTTCACTGGAAACAAGAAATCGAAGAACACAAAACTGAGCTATCAGCATTAGAGAAGAGCATCAACGATTTGGACAAAAAAATAGAGGAGGCTAACGCAGCTAAAACGCTTGAAATATCGAAGCTTAGAGCGGAATACGACGCCAAAGTCGAAGCAGCAAAAGGCGAGCTAAGAGAGCTTGAGGCTTCTCGCGAGGCTGAAGTTCGGTTGGTTGAGCAGGAAATTGAGAAGTTGGAGGGCTCGTCCTCTACGATTGTGGATCAAATCCATAAATTGCTGGAGCTGAAGAGGGCTTCACTTAACGAGTTTGAGGGAATGGGCATAGTTGAGAAGCGGAGAGGCTACGCGCTAGTGTACCTGCCTTTCTATGTTGCTTGTTACCAAAAGGAGCTGAAAAAAAGATATGTGGTTTACCCTCCGTCTATGGTTGGCGGCATGAGCGTTCTTACGCGTTTAAAGGGCATTTTCGGCGCCGCAAAAATAAAGTCGCTTCTTCAGCAACGTTCAAAGTCCATTACAAATCTCCTTAATCAACTTACAAGCTTAATTAGCCAAAATCCAGTGTTCGAAAAAGAAATAGACGACGCGGGTATTCGAGCTAACATTTTGCGGACAAAGGAATCTCGCTTAAGAATAGAAAAGGGACTAGGAGAATTGAAAAATGAGGGGTGGATATCGGAAAGCGAGCTCCAAGCGTTCAGTGAGTCCCTGACGAAGCCTTAGTGCCTTATATTAATTATGTGCGTAATTTTGTCTACTGAGATAAGAAGCCTAATCTCCTTTACATGAAAGTTTAAAATTTTCAGAGCAAAAACTAAACTGGTATATGATGTTAGTGTATACTTGAATGTTTCTAGCATGTTACAAAGGCAATAATACGAAGGAGCCTTCTTTCACTTTTTAGGTGAAATTAACTTGCCAAAAGGATTTAGCGAAAAATGGGAAAAGAGCCAAGAGTATGAGCAACCTATCGGTGAAAGAATCAGGGAAGCTGTCATTCCTTCAACTCCATTGAGACAACGCCTCGATGTGGCAGTTAGACGCATTGAACTGCAAATGCAAAGGTTAGATCAAGTGAATCAGCGCTTTAGCAGACGCGACAAATCCATATTCGCACAAATTGTGGAAGCTTACTCGAAACATGAAATGCCGCGCGCCAACGTCTTCGCCAACGAACTAGCGGAACTAAGGAAAATGGAGCAGACAATAATGTATGCAAGCCTAGCGTTGGAGCAAATCGCCACTAGGCTGAAGACCGTAACTGAATTGGGTGATGTCGTCACGGAACTAGCTCCAGCAATTGGCGTACTAGGCGGCATCAAAAGAGGATTGACCGGAGTCCTTCCGCAAGCCGAAAAGGAGTTCGACCAGATCGGAACATTAATGAACGGGATAATCATAGACGCCAGCCAAACCACTGAACTGAATGTAAACTTCGCAGTAGCCAATGAAGATGCCCAAAAAATCCTAGACGAAGCATCCGTCCTCGCAGAACAGAGGATGAAAGAGAAGTTCCCAGAGCTACCAGCAGGCGTGCCCGCTATAGGCGAAAAACTTCCAACCCAAACCTCAACCTGAAACACCTGCTAAATACTCTCATAGCCCGTAACCCCGTAATTCCCTCTTTATTACTCCTAATATTACTGCTAAGAATGTTAAATTTTGTATTCCTTTCCCTTCTCGGCAATTAGAACTTCGCTGTCTAAATCTTTCATGAACTTTCCGAACAGCTCAGGATGCTCTCCGTGTATCGGAAATATTTTTTTCGGCTTTACTGTCTTAAGGGCTTCCTTCAATTGTAGAGGCATAATGTGCCCGGAAACGTGGACATGGTACTGAGGTAAGCCGTAGTGCTCCAGCCACTTAATTAGCTTATTGAAGTCGATTTCCATCTCCTCATTAATGGGTTCTGAGGCGGAAAGTATGTAGCAGCTTCCCGGGTCTGGTTTAATTTCGACTAGTTCCCCCAAATCATAGAAGGAAGTGGCTAAAATAACTTCGTCTTGCATTTGAGCGACTTCGGAGGAATCCACCAAATTGCCAATTTTTGAAACTTCCTGCTCCCACCCATAGTACCGCTTTTTGGCTTTCTGAAAGATTAGCATGTTTTTATCCTTCAGATTTGGAACCTCTAAGTGCGGATCCCTGCTCAGCCTATTCAACAAGTAGGCTTGCCTTAAAGTTATGGCTAAATGCCTCCCGTTTCTTTTAGCCGCTTGATAAAAGGACCTTAATCTGTCGATGTCTACCCGCGCAAAGTCAGCCAACACCAAGCCTGAAGCCTGCCTAACAATTCGACTTACTTTCTCCACAACCTCAGGCTCCGAAGAAACGTGGGCGCCAGTCATGTTCGTTCCTTCAGGAATTATGGCAATGGGCTTAGCCTCCTTTGCCCTTTGAATAAAGTCCTCGGTCAGCTCAGGTTTAGTGCCATGAGATCGAAAGTCTCCAGTGTAGACTACTGCGCCAGAAGAGGTGTGGATTATGAATCCGTAGGCTCCTGGAACCGAGTGGTCCACGTGAACGGGCTCTATCTCCATAGACTCAAGCTTGATTTTGTCTCCAGTTCTGAAGGTTTTAAATTTGATGCCGTCGATGTTGTATTCAAAGCCTGTTCTCATCTCGTTTAGAGCCCCTAAAATGGTTGCCGTGGTTTCTCCACAATAGACGGGAATCGACCTTTTTAGGAAGGATATGTAGGCGGCGTGATCCATGTGGGAGTGGGAGACAAAAATTCCGTCGATTTCTGGTTCCGAGTCTTCAAATTCGTAAACGCCCTTTAATCTTGGGAGGAGCCCAAGCTCTAGCAGTTCTTTCTCGTTTCTAGGCGAGAGGAAAGGCGCCGAGTAATATTGACTTCTTAAGGCGAAGGACATGCCGAAATCTAGGAGAATCTTTACGTCTCTGTCCTTGAGAAGAACCTTGTTTCCGCCCACCTCGTTTATTCCGCCGTAAAAGGTTAGAGTCGTTTTCATCAATTCTCACCCATTTTCCTACAAATGTTAGATATGGCTAGTATGACATGGGGTGGTGTAAAAATGCTGAAAACCTTTGCGTATCGCACGGACCCTGCTTCCTTTACGGTTTCCCTTTTTCCTCCAGCATCCAAGTATCCTCGGATAAGTTCTCTTGCAATGAGTTCGGCTGGTTCCGCTGAGGCTATGGGAGAGACATAATGCCCCGAGTAGTATAGGAGTTCGGCTATGTCCCAAGCTTGGTTTTCGTTCCTCGTCGCTTGCTCAAGGTCCACGAAATATGCTTTTCCGTCTTCCGCAAAGATTATGTTTTCGGGTTTACAGTCCCCTAGGGCGACGCCCAACTTGTGAGCCTCAGCGATTTTCCTTCCCACTTCCCTTATTAAGGAAGCATCTTGAAGGGGTGCCTGCTTAGCTGAGATTATCCGCTTAACGATTTTAGTCATATTCTCTCCTTCAACAAAGTCTTCAAAAATTAAGCGTTCCTTTAGGCTAACGTAAAGGACCCTTGGAACTGGAAAACCGTGGTTATGCAGGAACCGATTTACCGCATATTCTCTTTCCAGCCTAGAACGCCCTAAAACAGTGAAGCTTCTGGTGCCCAAGGTCCATAACGCCAATGGGAACCACTTAAAGTCAAGCCAATCCTTAAACTTCTTAACCACAACTTTCTGTTCTTCATGATCCCTCTGGAACGTGAGCAGATAAACAGCGTTTAAAACTCCTCCCAACTCTTCGATTTTTAAATCTGAAATTTTTCCGTTTGGAACCGCTTTCCCTACAAAGTCTTCAATGGTGGTTTTATCCGAAAGCGTCACTGATCCGAGGGGCGTCTGTATGAAAAGGTATTTTTTTGGGTCTTCGAGTTGAAGAATTGATTCTTCGGCTTTAACCTCTCGAACGAACTTCGCATATGTTTCTTGGCTTTGTAGGAGCGGGCGCATCATTGTTGGAAAAAAGCTGAAAACGTAAAGGGAAACTGCTCTCTGAATGGATCTGAAAAAACTAGGAGCCTGAAGTCTTCTTCTCTTTTTTGCGTCGTCCACAAAGCCTTCGGTAACTTTAACGTATCCGTTTGAGAAAATCACCCAATCCTCTTCAGCCAGCTCCTTAAGCGCCTCCAAATAGCCTTTCATCATTAACTCCACATTTTTCGCTCTGAGATTTCCCCGAAGCATGTTTAGAAAGCTGTAGGTTATGGGTGGAAACAGCCGTGCCCTTCGCATCAAAGTCTCATACAAAAAGTATTCGGGTTCAATCAGGAGTTCTTGAGAAAGTTCGGGAAACTCTGACACAATGTTTTCTAGGATTTCCCAAATGAAGCGCCTCTTCAACTTAACCTCTAGGCGATGCAAATAATCTTCATTAACTAGGGGTTCATATGGCAGGGCAATTTTTTCGGCAAGGAATTCGCCGAGCCACCCTCGTTCCACATCCCTCTCGAACGCCCCACGATCAACCACCAAAAAGAACACGCTAACTCCATTTGGAGACTTAAAAAAACTCGTTAATGCAGGTCGTTGCCCATTGAGCACAAGCAAAATGTTTACATCGCTTTTCTTGTCAGCGTATCCGCCAACGTGCGAGCCATAGAAGCAAGCGGCAACAACTTCACGAGAGCCAGCAATGCTTTTGCAAAGGTTTAATGAGCTTTCTCTTAGACCATCGCTTAGAAGCTGGCTTATCATCTCTTATTCTCCTATGGCTCTAACCGCAGGGAGCCTCAGTGACAACTATCTCCCTTTCCTTTTCCCTCTTTTTAGGTCTGACTCGTTCAGCAACCCCTGATTCCTTTCTTTTTCCTTCAGGACAGTTGTGTTGTTCAGGGAGGCGGTGGCTTTCACAGTACCAGCCTTCGCATCTTTGGCATTGATAAGGAAGCGAAGTTGGGCTGAGACAGTAATTGCAAATTGATGAGGCATAGCCCATGGTTAATACTTGAATCCTAGATTTTGGGGCTAGCTTCGAAAATATTTTCTCAGCTATTTCATGGCACTTCTCCCTAGGCTGGTAATCAGGCAAAACGACGATGATTTCGTCTCCACGCTGAATAATAGCGTATCTGTAGCCTTCAACTCTTCCGTCTCCTATGCCCTTAATCCGCTCACGCAACCCTAAAGTGCGAATTATGGCTTCCCAGCTTAATCCTGAAAGCAGAGCCCTAAAAATCAGATTCGACATGCTTCATCAAATGCAATTAAAACAATGTAATAGTTTAGGGTTTCTGTTGTTTTACCTTGCTAAAAGGTCTTAATTCGGCCATTCACGGTTCCATGATGTTTTTTGGCGACTTCGATGCCCTCCTTTAGTAGTTTTTATCCTCTTCAGTGTCTCCAACTTCAAGGATTCCTGAAGCCAAAACTGCCCTTATCATAGCTTTGTCAACAGCCTTAGCCACCATATCCTTGTGCATACCAGAAAACCTATTTTAGTCGCTTAAGATAAAATATGACGTTTGAGATGTCACAAGCGATAGGAGCCTTTGGCTGATGAGTGAAACAGAAGAGGAGAAAAAGAAGAAGAAACGGAAGCAGAAGCAAAAGCAAGTTGCTCTTCTTAAGGAAGAGGAAATCGAAAGCCAAGCGATCCCAGAGCTACTTAGCGTCTTAGAGGAGTTGGAAAAAGAGGGAAAATACGTGGATTTGCAGGTTTGCCCTCGATGCAAAAGTCCGAGGGTTCGCCGAGTAAAAGCCATGGGCGGAGACATGTCTGGCCACATAGGCATGACCCCAGTAAAGTTTGAGTGCCTCGAATGCGAATGGAGAGAACGCCTAGTTCTGAAGGTAACTAACAGACCTTTAGGCTTCAAAGAAGTTGCCATAATAGCTGAAGCCTCAGATTTGGAAAAAGGGGCAAATGCGCCTAGATAGGAAAACCATTTCTTTTCAATTTTTTATATTTTGCGTCTACCTCGAAGTGAAGGAAGGATGGGTATGCCAGAAAAATTTGCTATTGGAGTTGATCTCGGCGCCACAAACATGAGAGTAGCCTTAGGAAACGAGAAAGGACAGATTCTAGCTAGGCTTTCTGAAAGAACGGAGGTAAAAATGGGCTCAGAAGGAATAAGCCAACAAATAATCAGAATGGTTCGTTCCATCCGATATGAGGGTTTTAAGCCTGAAAAAGCTAAGGGAGTAGGCATAGGCTCCATAGGTCCTCTAGACCTAAAAAGGGGAGGGGTGGTGAAACCCGCTAACATACCGTTGGATTTTGTTCCTTTAGTGGAGCCCGTCAAGAAAGCGTTTGGAGTGCCTGTCCACTTGCTTAACGACTGCACCACGGCAGTGATCGGCGAGAAGGAATTCGGGGCTGGAAAGGAGGTTCGAAACCTTGTTTATGTGACTATGAGCACAGGAATAGGCGGAGGCATCTACGTTGACAATCATCTACTAATTGGAAAGGATGGAAACGCCCATGAAATTGGGCACATAACCATAGACTTTGAAGGACGCCTCACATGCGGATGCGGAAAGAAGGGGCACTGGGAAGCCT
>Ga0315280_10007904_pt1 | contig 14104 bp, 11 predicted proteins | sample YL17G06_40_MG_FD_203697 | JGI IMG/M metagenome (GOLD analysis project Ga0315280, IMG submission 203697) | Sediment microbial communities from Yellowstone Lake, YNP, Wyoming, USA - YL17G06_40 | ecosystem: Environmental > Aquatic > Freshwater > Lake > Sediment | place: USA: Wyoming | collected...
ATCCAAAAGCTCCATCGCCTTGAGCCGCCGCTTCTCCAACTGCTTCGCACTTCCGTATGGTCGCATGAAAGCATCCTCCTTTTGGGGATGCTCTCATTATAACATTACTTACGCAGATGTCAATAATAGGGGTATCGCTGATTTGAGCGGAATTGAATATTGTTCTGCTTTGACCCAGCTTCACCTTGGCAATAACCAGCTCAGCGACATTTCTCCTCTTTCCGGATTGACCAATCTGACCACGCTTGTCCTTAGCGATAATCAGATCAGCGATATTTCCGCTCTTTCCGGGTTGACCAATCTGACCGCGCTTGCCCTTCCCAGGAACCAGATCAGCGATGTTTCTCCTCTTTCCAGCTTGACCAATCTGACGACCTTACTTGACCTTGGCTTTAACCAGATCAGCGATATTTCCGCTCTTTCCGGCTTGACCAATCTGACCGTGCTTAGCCTTTGTTATAACCAGGTTAGCGACATTTCTCCTCTTTCCGGATTGACCAATCTGACGACCTTGCTTTGGCTTCACGATAATCAGATTACTGATATTTCTCCTCTTTCCAGCTTGACCAATCTGACCGAGCTTTGGCTTAGCGGTAACCAGATCAGCAATATTTCCGCTCTTTCCGGATTGACCAATCTGACCACGCTTCGGCTTAGCGGTAACCAGATCAGTGATCTTTCCGCTCTTTCCGGATTGACCAATCTGACTTGGCTTTGGCTTGGCGGCAACCAGATCAGCGATATTTCCGCTCTTTCCGGATTGACCAATCTGACCACGCTTGTCCTTAACAATAACCAGATCAGCGATATTTCCGCCCTTTCAAGTTTGATCAATCTGACCACACTTGACCTTCACAATAACCAGATCAGCGCTCTCACCGCGCTGGTAAATAACACCGGCATGGGAACGGGTGATGCGGTCTCTATATGGAATAATATTGTGGATGCGGGAGATTGCGCGGATATATTGACATTAGAGGGCAGAGGCGTAACGGTTGATCATACCGGCCTGACCTGCCCCTGAGTTTGAATACCAGGACCAAGCCCCGGCCAGAGGGGTTGGGAGCTGTCGCCCAAATTTGATGTGAATAGTGTTTGGGCAACATCCTCTTTAGCCTCGACTTATGCCGTTTCCCAGATTTTTATCAATTCCCTGACCCGATTCTCAATCGATTCCGCACACACAACCTCGGAGATAAACGCGGCAGCGGCCGCGCCTGCTTTCTTGATCTCGGGCAGATTTGCCCGATTGATTCCGCCGATCGCGGCCACCGGTTTTTTCATCGCCGCGCACACTTCTTTTAACTTTTCAACGCCCTGGATAGGAGTGTGCCTGCCTTTGGTTAAGGTCGGAAAAATCGCGCCGAACGCAACATAATCAGCCCCCTGCCCTTCAGCCTCCACCGCTTCCTCCAGACGGTGCGTGCTCCGGCCGATAATTAAATCCGGGCCGAGTTTCCTCGCCTCTTCTATCGGAAGATCGTCCGAGCCGAGATGCACGCCTCCCGCGCGGACTTCAAGCGCAATGTCCAGATAGTCATTTATGATCAGCAGCGCTCCGTGCTCTTGGCAGAGCTTGGCCGCCTCCGACGCTATTTTTGCAAAGTCTGCTTTCGCCAGATTTTTCGCGCGCAGCTGGATTATTTTCACTCCGCCCAAAAGCGCGGCCTTGACTATATGGATGTGCCTTTTTTCAGGCGCGGGCGTGTTGTCAGCCAGGACATAGATGCCTCGAATAAGCGCAGCCGCTTCGTCCGAACTCCCTCCCCCTTGACGGGGGAGGGTTGGGGTGGGGGTGATGGTGGTCACTTAGTATCACCCTCCCCGCTCCGTCGCCATAGCTTTAGAGTTTTATTTTCTGCCTGGGCTTTTTGTTCACCAAAGCTTGATTGCACAGTCACGACTGGCTTTGGAGCGTCGGCGACTTGATCCCCTCCCGTCAAGGGAGGGGAAAAATGGTACGAAGTTCGCGAGGAAATCACAGGACATTCTTGGCTATATGCTCTGCGCATTTAGCCGCAAAGGCCCAGATGGTTTCCTGCGGATTCGCTCCCAGCGAGGTCGGGAAAACGCTGGCATCCGCGATGAACAGATTCTTCAAATCCCAGGTTTCAAGGTTCAAATCCACCACGGAGTTTTTCTTCTGCGTGCCCATCCGGCAGGTCCCCATGGGATGAAACGCCATCACCGTAAACTCGGAAGGGTGAACCTTCATATCCGCAAACCGCTCCACCTCCGCAAGCGAATTTATAACCGGAAAACAGCTCGATCCGGTTATGACTTTTTTCGCTCCCGCGGCAAACATTATCCGCGCGGAGATGAGCATGGCCTTTTTTATATTATCCGTGTCTTCCTGGTTCATATTGTAGGTCATAAGCGGGTCGCCGTCCGGACCGACCGAGACTCTTCCTGTGGAGCTGTCTGAAATCATCACTCCCAGGCTCGCAATTTTTCGGAATTCCTTGGTCAGTTCCCATAGCTCTTTGCCGAATCCGGGAAAGCCGGGAAGCTCGCTCGCGGGGCCGGTAAAAGTGGCCTCGAGCATAATCCCCAGCTCCTTATAGTCATCGATCTGAAGGCTCTGACCCACGCCGTGATGGCCGTCAATGATCTGGTCAAAAAACCCGATCACCCTTCCGCACAAATGCAGCTTGAGATTCTTTCCGATTTGGCCGCTCGTGTTGCAGATGTCGTTTTTCAAAAGGATGACCGGAGAGTTAAGCGCGCCCGCGGCCAGCACAACCGCATCAGCCGAGATTTCAAGAGTATGCCGAAACATTCCGCTCTCCCGGTCTCTGACCGAGCCTTCAACTCCTATCACCCGATTCTTGTCGCGCAGGATGAACTCGGCCCGGGAGTCGCAGTAAAATTTAGCGCCCAGCTCCACCGCCCGGGGAATATAGTTCAGGGTCATTGCCTGCTTGGCGTCTTCGCGGCATCCATACGAGCAGTTTCCGCAGCCCTTGCAGTTCTCATTGACATTGTGAAGCAGCGGCTTGGGGTGCAGGCCCATCTTGGCCGCGCCTTGGGCAATGAGCTGCGCGTTTTTTCCCATCAGCTTTTCCGGCACCGGCTTGACGCCCATTATTTTCTCAACCTGGTCGTAATAAGGCGCAAGGTCGCTTTCCGAGTAGCCGGTGATTCCCAGTTCCTCCCATTTCTTGTGGGTAAAGACGGGAAGCCGAAAGCAAGTGCCCATATTGATCACGGTCGTGCCTCCCAGGCACTTCCCGGTCGGCACGATTATGGCCGGTATTCCAATGGTCGTGTCCACTCCCTGGTTGCGATAAAGCTGCATAAAACAGTCACGGATGGTTTTCGGATAGTTTTCCTTGAAAAACGCGCCGCCTTCCTCCAAGACCACAACCTTGGCGCCTTTCTCAGCCAACTCCTTCGCAACCACCGCTCCGCCCGCGCCGGAACCGATCACGCAAACATCCGCACTCTCCCGGACCGTGGCCTTTATGTCCCTGCCTTCAATTATAACTCCTGCCATCAAGCCGCTCCTTTAACGCTCCGCGATTATTATTGATTTTCACCGACTTTATGTCAACTGCTCTCTGGGACTTGTCCTCCCCCAGTTTTTAAGGGCCTCGTGCGAAGGCGATCAGTTCAGGTCTCTGGTAGGAGGGCAAGCGGCTGCGGGTGAGTTGCATAATTTATCAGCCAAAGGCTACGTTCAAGCCATTCAGGATAGGAGAGCATGAGCATGGCGAGGGAGAGAGTGCTGAGGGTCCAGGAAGAGCCGTGGCGCGGGATACCGCGAGGGATGTCAAAGGCTCGCCGCGCTTGTTTGGCGAGTTCGGTTTCTCCCAGGAGCAGGCACAAGATATATGTCAGGCAAAAAGCCAGAACCAATCTTCCGGTGCGGGCCGCGATTCTTAACCGCCCGCTCCATCTCCTCCTTGTCAACTAAAAAATAAAAACTGGGGGTGGACGAGATAATCACAGCGCTTGACAATCTTGCGCTTAGCGTTGAATATATAAAAACTTTTTTCCGGCCGCGGGCAAAACAGGAGATGCCGCGGCGAATGACTTTTCACTCCAGGCAGGATAAAGAAAGGGCTGAATGATGAAAGGGCCGGCTGCAGTACGGATTCGGGACGCAGCGCTGCTCATTGCCGCGTTCGCAAACCAGGGATGCGCCTCCTGCCGGAAGCGCGGGACCTTTCGGCAATTCCACGGCATATTCACGGCAGCCGAGCCAACAAAATTGAAATGAGGCTGGGCAGGGTTTAACATAGGCAGTGTCTTTTTAAATAGGGGGAGAAAGGAGTAACTCATATGTACGAGTACCAAACCGAGAAAACGATCAGCGGCCTGTTCTTTACAATGGCCGAGAAGCACAAGAAGGACCCGTTCCTGGTCGCAAAGTTTGACAAGGGTGTGCCAACCGACAAGTGGATTCCACAGACCTGGGCCGAGGTGGCAACCGAGGCGAAAAACTTCGGGGCCGGCCTGATCGAGCTGGGCATAGAAAAAGGAGACCGGGTCGGAATCTTCGCGCATGACCGTCCCCGCTGGGTGATTGCGGACCAGGGCATCCAGGGCGCAGGCGGCTGGGGGGTGCCTATGTATCCCACCAGCACGGACGAGCAACTGGCTTATATCCTGAAAGACTGCGGCGCCAAGGCGATCGTGGTGGGAGATGAGCGGCTTATGAAGCAGGCGGTCGCGGTCAAGCCCAAGGCTCCGGAACTCAAATACATAATAGTGATGACCCCGGTGCAAGATCCGCCGGACCCGTCTGTGCTCAACTTTGATGCGGTGGTTGAAAAGGGAGCGAAATCGGCCAAGGCCCAGGATGAGTTTGACAAAAGAAGAAAGGCGCTCACCAGCGAAGATGTTATCTCGATTATCTACACCTCGGGCACCACGGGCGAGCCCAAGGGAGCGGTTTTGACCCAGCGCAACTTTACGCATGCGGTTGTGGTGCTTCTTGAGAACACTCTGGTGAAAAAGATGATCAGCCGGGGAATCAGGCTGATCAGTCTTTGCCATCTTCCGCTTTGCCATATTTTCGGCCGGACCAGCGACTATCATGTGCAGATCGCAATGGCCGGACAGATATGGTTTGCGGAGAGTTACCAGAAAGTTCCGATAAACCTTTTGGAAGTCAGGCCGCAGATGCTGATCACCATCCCCAGGCTTTACGAAAAAGTTTACGAGATAGTGCAGACCCAGGGAGCCAAGCTGACCGGAATTCAGAAAAAAATTTATGACTGGGCGTTCAAGGTCGGAAGCAGGGTGGTTGACCACCTCAGTGAAGGCAAGAGGCTGCCTTTTCCGCTGGCGGTCCAGTTCTCCTTCGCAACCACCCTTGTTTTCAGCAAAATAAAAAAGATGGCCGGGCTTGACCGCCTGGTTTTTGCGGGAAGCGGAGGAGGCGCTCTTTCAGCTGACACCAACCGGTTCTTTCGGGCGATGAATATCCAGGTGGCTGAGGGATACGGCCTCACCGAGACCACCTCCGCCATCACCTGGAACTCGTTCGAGTTTTTGAAACCCATGCCCGACAAATGGATTTACCGCAAAGCCCTGGACTGGCTTGTGGACACGATGGTGGTGATGGTGAAGGAGGGCACGAATCCCTTTGGGCATCCGGTGGGGATGCTCAAGATGACCGTGGTCTCCAATCTGATTCTGCCGCTTTTGATTCAAAAACCGGGCAGCGTGGGAAGGCCTTGCAAAGACACCGACATAAAGATCGCGGAGGACGGCGAGATCCTTGTGCGCGGGCCCCAAGTTTTTCAGAAGAATCTTGCGTATTATAAGCGAGCGGAACTCAATCCCGAGACTTTTACCGAAAATGGCTGGTTCAGGACTGGAGACATCGGTTATTTTGACAAGGATGGATTCGTGGTCATAACCGACCGCAAGAAGGAGCTTTTGGTCACTGCGGGAGGAAAAAATGTCGCGCCGCATCCGATCGAGCTCGCTCTCTGCCAGGACACTTTCATCGATCAGGCCTGTGTGATCGGGGACGCCAAGAAGTATATCGCCGCGCTTTTAGTGCCCCAGTTCGAGCTCTTGGAAAAATGGGCCAAGGACAAGGGGATCAAATATTCGAGCCGCTCGGAGCTGGTTAAACATCCTGAGGTTGCGAAGCTGTATGAGGAAAAAGTTGAGAAGGTGAACCAGAAGCTTGCCCGGTATGAGCAGGTTAAGAAATTCTCTCTCCTGCCCGTGGTTTTCAGCGAGGAAACCAGCGAACTCACTCCCACCCTGAAGCTCAAGCGCCGGGTGATCTACAAAAAGTTCGCCAAGGACATCGAATCCTGCTACTGAGGCCGGACATCTAATCTGTAAAATAAAGCCGCGCACCTAGTCCTAGCAGTAAAGGCCCCTGTGCGAAGAGTCCATCTCTTCGAAAGTTATTGATGCCTCTTCAGCCGGGAGCGCATAAAGAGAGCCGTCCGGCTTCTGGAATACGCAGCCCGAGTTGTGGAGCAGTTTCATATTTTTCGCGGTCTCCTTCTTGTTCCCCCAGCACACAATCTGGCAATTGCCGCAAGTCATATACTGGCGGATGCCTCCGAACGCGGGATGAGTGTATCCGCCCGGCATAGCCGGCCGCTTGTTGTAGAGGCTGATGGCCCTGAGCAGCTCTTTCAGCAAATCATCGCTCTTTTCCGGAATTGAAAATCTTCCCGGCGACCAGGTCGACCATTTCCCGGATTTGGCCAGGCCGGTGAATCCTCCGCAACAGAACTGGCAAAGGAGATTGCTCTTCCGAGCCGAGTGGCTGAAGGTCCTGCCGCCGAGAATTACCGAGACTTCTTTGTCTTTTTCAAACATTTCCACCGCACATGCGCTGACGCAGAGCTTGCAAAGGTCGCAGAATTTTTTGTCTTCCGGAACCGGCTCGTCAGGATCGAGTTCGGCTTTGGTCAAACAGGTTCCGAGAATGATAGCGGTGCCTAATCCCTTGATCCCGACATTTCCCGACCAGCCGAACGATCCCACGCCCGAGGCAACCGCGATGTAGCGATGGCTGATGTCAGGATGCATTGCTATCTCCCAGCCGGGAACCTCTTTGCGGTATTTCAAATTGGAAGAAATCCCTCGGGCCTCAAACCCGGCTTTTTGAATGAACTCGGCCAACTGCCAGGAAAGCTCGGTTGAGCGGATGTTGGTCTGCAAGTTGTCCTGCTCGTGGGGCAAGCGGTCTTGCTTGGATAGAAACGCGCGGATGTAGTCTTTGTTAAAAGGAAGTGCGAAGCTGATCGCGGATTTGGCACCGGGCAGTTTATAGTTGAGGTACACGCTGGGCGGGCCGGCCTTGAGGCTATTGAGATTGGCGATGCCTGCGGCAATCGCTCCCCTGGACAAAACAAAATCTTTTACCTCCTGGCTCAGGCTCATAAATTAACCCTAGTTCTTTGTCTTCCATTACTAAGATAGCATTTCCCGCTGAATTTTGTGCCCCGTCGCCAGCACCGCCTCAGGTTATTAGCTTCAAGGCTTGGAATACCAAACAAGCCTGCTGAGCGAATCCCTGAAAACCCGGCAAAAGAAAACCCCTTCCCCCCTTTAAGGGAAAGGGGTTTTCAATTGGCTTCAGCTTCGCGCTTAGAACATTCCTACAATACCGACTCCTAAAATCCAACCAGTCAGATCAAAATCAAGGTCATCACCAAGGTAGTTGGCCTCGTAGTTAAGCCTGCCAATAATGCCGAGATTCTCCCTGATCGCATAGTTGACTCCAACGCCTGCCGTCCAAAATGAGCCACGCGTATGCATATCCTCACTATCACCCTCATCTGGATCAATCTTTCCCGAACCACCCACCCAGCCACCAGCTGCGTTTACAAACGGATACAACTTGGAATCCGCAAAATTGTCAAGCGCAAAAAGAGCGCCGAAGCCAAAACGGTAGGCTGACAAATCCGCTTCAAACATGTTCTCCCAGTCCACGTTCGCGTCGAGGTAAGAACCCACGAGGCCCACGCCCAATCTCCGGATCGGGAAATAATAGCCCTCAAGGCCTAACGTAAAAACATTGACATCCATATCATTATAATCACTAGGGACGTCCTCGCCATCGATCTCGTGGAGATCAACATTGTAGGCCATATAGCCGATTGCGCCGTTGATCCAGAGCGACCCCTTGGCCACCGCGCTGTCTTTCCCCGCGGCCTTTTCGCCTTGGGCGAGCGCTATTCCGCTCAGCGCCAAGCCAAGGACAAAAATCATCGCAACTTTCATAATCCTTTTCATTTTTCCTCCTCCTTTTTGGTTTTTTTACATTTTACACAAATTTAGCAATTTTTAATCTTCTTGTCAAGTCGCGTGTCCTGATTCCCTTAAAACAGACGCCAAAGCGCTAACACCACCCCCTTTCATCAACCCAGCAGTCCCTGGACAATAAGATTAACTGCTTGTTCTTCTTCAAGCCCCCGCGCCATCAAGGTTTCAAGCTGCTTTTGGTCCACGCTTCCGATTGCAGCCTCGTGCGTGACATAAGCCTTGGGATGGCGGACCTCAACGATGGGCGTAGCTGAGGCCTGAGCCTTGCCCTGGATGATCTCTTTGCAGTCCACATGACCGCGGGCATAAGCCGCGGACGCGGTGATCCGGTTATAAACATCAGCAGTCGCTTCATCCCTAATTGCCACCCGGGAGGTGAGCACGCCGACTGATTTTTCTCCGATCAGGTACCCGACTTCCTTGATCTTGATCCGGTCGCTTCCCGACCCGTTTATGCGCGCGGTCATATCCATTATTGTGTTCTCCTTGCAGGTGGTCTCGTAGTCAATGTCAACCAGCCCTGCCCTTCCTTTCAAAAGCGAAAAGTCGGTCTTGAAGCGCGCGCCTCTCTCCAGCTCTACAATCGCCTTGGGATAAACCTTCGCGCCTCCGGCCTTGCCGTGGATGTGCCTTTCAAAATACTGATAGGAAGCGTTTTCGCGGACATTGATCACTGCATCCATTATGTGGCTCACATCGACCGCGTTCGGGAATGTGCAGTGAGCAAGGATGGACACCCTCGAGGATTCTTCAATGCTCACCCGCATAATAATCTTTTGCAGCCCTTTTTCCGGCAGAAGCCCGAAGCACAAGTGCACTGGGTTTTTTATAACCGTGCCTTCCCTGAGCCGGATGTTGGCGGATATGCCCTCAGTCATCTCTTCCACCTCCACCACCAATCCGGGCAGGACTTTGGTGCTCAACACCTGGTTTTCATGAACCACAAGATGCGCGGTCTCCGGGTCGTTCAATTCCGCGGGGCTGACCTCTATGGTCTGGAACAAATCATCGACCAGTTCTTTCACCGACATTTCATTCCCCCTGCCGGGCCGGCTCGTTCTTGGTTTCACAGGTAAGACAGCGGCTTTCAAAGTAGGGAAGTATTTTTTGGGTTTCGCCCTTGTCAATGATTTTCCCGCAACACATAATGAATCCGTGCTCGGCCTGCTTCAAGACAGCCGCGCTGTGAGTGATCAGGATCACGGTGGTGCCCTGCTCTTTCAAGAGCCTGATCGCCTCGAAGATCCTGTCCAGCGACTCGATATCAATGCCGGAGTCAGGCTCGTCCAAGAGCGCGACCCTGGGCTGCATGGCGAGAATGGAGGCAAGCTCAACCTTTTTCCGCTCCCCGCCGCTCAAGGCTTTGTCAACCGAGCGGCTAATGTATTCATCGGGATTCAGCCCAGCCCGGAAAAGCGCGGTCTCGATGTTAGCCTCGCTTTTGTCCCTGGCCGAGGCCTTCATAAAGTCCCTGAGCTTGAGACCCTCATAGCGCGCCGGCTCCTGCCAGGCAAGCGTGATCCCCAGCCGGGCCCGCTCATACAGCCCCAGCTTTTTAATCGACCGGCCCTCAAACAGTATATCGCCCTTGAAATTCTGATAACCGCTGAGGCCCATAATCACGGAAGCCAGCGTGGATTTGCCCGCGCCGTTCGGGCCCACAACCGCATGGATATGACCCTCCCAGAAATCCGCACTCAAGTCATCCAGTATGCGCTTGCCGTTGAACTCAAGCGTTAAATTCTTCACCTCAACTATCCCCATCTCCTCTCCTCCCCGCGGTTTACGGCCAGACCTTTATTATTCTCATTCGCAAAACCGGTTTGGTCAAGATACGATGATAACCGCATAAGCCGCGGAAAATCCAGAGTCGCCCCAGAATGGCGAAGCCTGATAATTTAACGCGGCAAACAGCTTTCCTTGACAAGTTTTGCAGGGGTTGATATGCTGGATTGAAATAAAGGCGGAGTCAGCCGCCCCGTGGCCCGGCGCGTGTCGCTAATGCGAACTGTGGTCAGACAGTCCGCGAAAGGGAGGGCTTCTCCGCCTTTTGCCGGGGCTTGCGCAGCCCGGGCATTCGAGTTGATAAAAGGGTCTCAGAACGAGGATGGCCAATTATGGCAATCAGGCGACCATCATGGTCAAGGTAAGTCTCAAGTTCAGAAGCCGGTGTGGAGAAGTATATGCGGAGAGGAGGACAAGGAATGCTTGCTCGTGATTTTGCTTTATATGACCCTGCCACTGTTTTCCCCTCCTGCTTTTTAAACGGCAAAATTATATCACTTTGGGAATGTGTTGTCAAGGAAAAAATTAACCATAGTTAAAAATAATGTCTAACTTTGCGGAAATATTGAATAATCTGCTGAAGAAAAAACAGATGAGCTGGTTTGCGCTGGCCCAAAAAATCGGCGTAAGCCCCGCGGCTGTAAGCAAATACAAAGCCGGACGGATTCCGCGAGCAGAGGTGCTGAAAAAAATCGCGGACCTGTTCGGAGTGTCAATGGAATATCTCATCACGGGTCAGGGCTTTGAACCCGCGGCGGTCGAGCAGCAAGAGCCGGAGCTGGTCAAGAGAGGTCTTTACGATTTTTCAATCCGGCTGCGGCAGGCGCTGGACAAAAAGCAAATGACCGCGACACGGCTTGCCGCCAAGATTGGGGTCTCCCGGGCGGTAGTGTCCAACTGGCTCAGGGCGCGCAACTATCCCAATAACGACGCGATCAAAAAAGCCGCGGCTGTTCTGGGAGTGAGCAAGGATTATCTGATCACGGGCGGAGAAATTGAGCGCCATGAGACTATTTTTATGGAGCCGGCCAGATCCTCGCGCGGCAAACGCACGGTTCAAGCCGCGCCGGAAAAACAAGACACCGGCGAGACGGTGGCTCAAGCTGACCAGGCCACGCTGGCAAGCTCCGCTGCCACAAAATTCACGACTCAGGATTTCGAGCAAATGACATCAGACCTCAAGTCCAACCCGGACCTGGCCCAATTGATCCTGGAGTTCTACAAATTCCAAAAAGAAAAACTGAGACAAGGGCAACTCAGGCCCCGGGGAAAAAGCAACCGCGGCTGAATCAGCCGCAGTTTTTTTGAAAGCGAAAGTCTGCTTCTCCATTTAATCGCGCGCCCGGAGCCCTATTATCAGCGACCGAAAGTCAAGCTCTGGCAACACCGTAATCTGCTAATTTCCGGGCGTCATCCTGCCGCCGTCGTTGAAAGCATTGGTGCCGTTCCAGCCGCCCCAAATAATCATTTCCGTTCCGGTCCAGACCGCGGTATGGTCATACCTTGCGGAAGGCACGTTGACTGTTGCAGTAGCTTTCCAAGAGTCTGTAGTCGGATCATACTTGCCGCCGTCGTTAAAATAGCTTCCATTTGCATACCCGCCCCAAACCACCATCCGCGAGCCGGTCCACACCCCCGTGTGCCAGACCCTTTGGGAAGGCACATTGGTCAGGGAGGTGGCGGTCCAAGAATTTGCCGTTGGATCATAAACGCCGCCCGTATTGTACCAGGCCGGGGTGGCGTCAACGCCTCCCCACACGATCATCCGGCTGCCGGTCCAAACCGCAGATTGCCAGCGTCTTGCAGCCGGCGCGTTGGTAGTCGAAGTCGCGGTCCAGGAATTGCTTACAGGGTTATACCTGCCGCCGGTATTATAATGGGTTCCTGAAGAACTCTGACACCCTCCCCAAACGATCATCTCCGTACCCGTCCAAACCGCAGTGTGCCTAGAACGGGCAGTGGGGGCTCCGGTGGTAGTGGTCGCGGACCAGGTATCGTTCCATGGGTCATACCTGCTGCCGGTATTGGTGACAGGATATCCACCCCAGACAATCATAACCGAACCGGTCCAGACCGCGGCGCTCCAATACCTGGCGGACGGTCTTCCGGTGGTAGTGGTTGCGGCCCAGGAGTCCGTGGAGGGGTTATACCTGCTTCCCGTTCTTATTGCGCCTGAGCCGCTATTGCCGCCCCAAACAATCATGGTGTTGTTGCCGCTGGCCCAGACCGCGACATGGTCATATCTTGCAGCCGGCGCGCCCGTGGTGTTAGTCGGAGTCCAGGTATCAGCCGCCGGGTCATATCGACCCCCTGTGTTCAAGGCGGTGGTCCCGCCGCTGTTGCCTCCCCAGACAATCATCAGGCTGCCGGTCCAGACTGCGGTATGCCAGTATCTTGCGGAGGGAGCGTCTGTCAGTGTTACAGTGCGCCAACTGTCCGCTTCTATGGTCCAGGTATAGCTGGCCGGCGTTGCATCAAGATTGCCCGCCTCATCAGTGGCCCTAACCTGGAAGGTGTGGCTGGTCTTTGACAGCCCGGTATAGGTTTTGGGTGAAGTGCAGCTTTCCCAGCTACCGCTGTCCATCTGACACTCAAAGGTGCAACCGCTCTCGTTGCAACTGAAGCTGAAATCCGCAGTACTGGCGTCCGATGGATCTGGCGGGCTTGAAGTGATACTTGTATCCGGCGGGGTTCTGTCAATGACCCAGGTATAACTTGCCGGAGTAAGGTCGACATTATTTGCGTTATCTGTCGCCCGAACTTCAAATGTGTGGCTGGCCTCGCTCATGCTGGTATAGTCTTTGGGAGAGGTGCAACTGCTCCAGCCGCCGGAATCCAGCTGGCATTCAAAGCTGCAAAGACCGCCTGTGCAATGGAAACCCAGGGACGCATCTCTTGATTGCGTTGGATTTGCCGGACCATAGTCGACGAATGTGTCGGGCGGGATCGTGTCGATTGTCCAGTCGTAGCTCGCGGGCGCCGGATCAACATTGCCTCCCGCGTCTCGCGCCCGGACCTCAAAGTGATGGCTGCCATCGCCAAGACCGGTATAATTTGCGGGAGATGCGCAGGAAGACCAGGTGCCGCCATCAAGAGCGCAATCAAAAGTGCAGCTTGGCTCATTGCAGGTGAAGCTGAAAGATGCATCCGCGGAGTTGCTTAAGATGGGGGGATACGCGGTTATATTCGTGTCCGGCGGGGTAACATCTTGGATTGTAACCGACGCTGAATCGGAAACCGGAGGATTAACGCCGTCGTCAAAGGTCGCGGTCACCGTAGCCGTCCCGCCATATTGGTTGCCTTGAAACAGATTTTCCGGCTCAAGCTGAGTTAAAGCTCCGCTGGCTGTCCAGATGGTCTCAATGCCGCAGTAAGATTGCGTGCAGTCAACCGTGCTGCTATCAAAAAGCGTGCAAGTTGCGTAAAAAGACACTGTCTCGCCCTCGTCAATCGCAGCGCTCTCTGGGTCAACCGCAACAGAAACAACTTGCTGGCATGGAGGCACGGCCGTTATTGTGAACCTTCCGGGTGAATCCGCATTAATATCGCTCGGACATCTTTGGCCGCTAACACCGGCTTCGGTATCGTCCGGAATATAGACATTGACATAAATCGAATCTCCGTTCTGGCAGCCTGTGTCCGGTTTAACCCTGACCCAGACCTTTCCGCCGTCCGTAATTTTGTCCGTATAATGATAGGCCTTGTCAGCACGCCAGTCATCCACGACCGAGCCGCCGGCAGTGTCATGGCCGTAAACTAAAGCCGTGCAGTCGCTGGAAGGATCGATCGAGAAAATCACTCCCCAGCCCGGCCGGAGCGCATCTGAATTAGACATCACATGCGCTTCCAGTTGAACCGATTCGCCCACCTGAACCGTTACATGGGTCGAGCCCTCAAGCGGAAAGACGCTCGGCTTGCCCGATAGGTCGGTAAATTTATTCCCCAGCCACTGCTTTAAAATGGACATGTCTTTGCTGGTGATTCCGCCGTCGCCGTCCAAGTCCTGACTGTACTTGGTCTGAGGGATAGTGCCGTAAAGACTGTCGGTGCCACCAGCAAGAACCTGTTT
>Ga0315280_10007905_pt1 | contig 14101 bp, 10 predicted proteins | sample YL17G06_40_MG_FD_203697 | JGI IMG/M metagenome (GOLD analysis project Ga0315280, IMG submission 203697) | Sediment microbial communities from Yellowstone Lake, YNP, Wyoming, USA - YL17G06_40 | ecosystem: Environmental > Aquatic > Freshwater > Lake > Sediment | place: USA: Wyoming | collected...
CCGAAAGTCAATTCTCTACTCTTCTAGTTTGGTTTTCCAGGCAGCGTGCCCTTTGTCTTCTGTTCTCTCAAAGACCGTCGAGGGCTTGAGACAGATCGGCTGTGAGATCTTCGTGGTCTTCTATTCCGACTGAAAGTCGGATGAGCGAATCTTTGCCTAGTTCTGCTTTTGAGCGCGCCTGCTCTTTCTCGACTGTTTTGTGGGAGAAGATGGGAAGTTGGGTTTGTGGGTGGTTTTGTTTTGGGGTTGGTTGGGGTTTTTGGGGTTGTTTTGGGTTGTTTGGCGAAAAAAGTGTGAGCGGTTCATTTCATTGAGTCGTAGCTGTCTCCGACAGGGACGACTCAGTGGACACTGGTTACGGGAGAATTAGGTATTCTCTGCAGGGATGAGCCGGCTACGTTTTCCTTCGTATGATTTTCCATTCCCTTACAACCTCACACATCGCGGGGTAGCCTTCCACATCAACCATCACCGCACGGTGATTGTGTGTGTAATGGAACAGACGTGGTTTGGAAATTCTCCTTCCGATACATCTTAACCTCTCACCGACAATGCGGTTAGGTTGCGGCTGGTTCAACACGTTTCTCCCTCCAGAGTTCCTCCAAGATGCTGTTCACAAGCGTGAGATCGATGCGAAGCGCATCTGAAATATCGGAAGACCATGCCCTATCCTTCTTGTCTAAGAATTCCAGTATCTCCTTTCGAGCCTGCGCCTTGGATATATCCCGAAACTTGACCACCTCAATCCCTCTGACGTGCTCGGCATAGTCCCTGATCGCATCCCTGATTGCCTCAGATTTGCTGCAGCCCAACTTGCCAACAATGACTTCAAGTGCATCGAGCTCATCTTCGTCAAGCTGAACAGGATACACGTAGCGCTTAACTTGCTTCGTCGAAGCCATAAGAGACCAACCTTATACAATGACATAAACCAACATAAGTACCTTGGGTGAAAGCCGATTAAACTTGAATGCGGATTCGATACCATTTTCTGATAGTGAACCGCTTCCCCGACACGCGTGACTTGAGGTTTAGTTTCAGTCACCTTCACAATTGAAATCAAAGGAAACCGCACAAGGCCGCAGGGGTATTGTGTAAGTGGGCGACAGACTCCAACCTCCCCGAAGACCAGCAGTCAAAAGACCTACGTCGCCCAACGTTTCTTCCAATTACGAGAAGCTTTTGACCTTGACCGCTTGTAGGATCAGGATAGATATTCGTTCTGGGCCCCTGCTCCAGCGACGTGCTAAAACCAAGAACCATCCCTTCTGATGATTATCTGCAAGAGAATTGGTGCTGAAATCCCATTCTCAGCTCTGCTTCGACTTTGCTGTATCCATTGATTCCTTTGTCAGAAATCATACGCGAATCCAATTCGCTCAGATGCTCGTGAATCTTGGTCAACGCTATGGAGAATAGACCGTAGTAATGTTCAAGTGTGTGCGTTTGGCTTTGTATTTTTGGGAATCGATTTGGTCGTTGACCTCAAAGTGAAACAAGCTCAAGGTTGCACGGTCGCTTCCATGATCCACTATGGATCTCATGGTCCGAACTTGTTCCGAGCTGAATTTGGTCAGCTTATGAAGTGGGCGAAGAAAAACAAACTGCGAACTGGGAAGTGGATCATGCGGTTTCTTGACGAGCCAGACGGTAAGACACCTCCTAGTAAGCTTCGTTCTGAAGCTTGTTTGGAGATCAGAGGAACGGCAAGATCGGAAGGTAAGATAAGGATCAAGAAATTCCCCAAGCAAACTGTTGTTAGCGTCACTTTCGATCCGGGAAAGGTTTCTCCCCGTTTGGTTTATTCGGGGATCTACGGTTGGTTAAGATATAGCGACTTCAAAGCCACCGACAGCCCAAGCAGAGAAGTTTACGCAGGAAACCCATGGGCAAATGCCCATGTATGGGCGAACGCGGAAGTTCAGGTCCCGGTTAGAAGAAGATAATCACTGCCACAACCTAGCCCCCCCTCCCCCTATTCTTAAGCCATAGCAAAGACCTCACCGCAGGAATCACGGAAACAACTCAAAAAGACACTAAAGATCTTCGAGAAACTAGGAGCAAAGCGAGACCTCGAAAGAACGTAGGCTAAACTCACGGCCCATCTTAGCCGTTTATACTTACTGGTAAATTGGGGTCAGAATCTCCTCCCCCACCATTTATCCCAAACGCGAAATTCCGCAAAACAATTGAGTGACGATTGTTCTCCTGACTTCGGCGACTTTGCTTGCAGGTAGTTGATCTAAGGAGTGACACTGTCACGCTTCCAACGGAGGAAATGCTTGAGGCGATTCGAGCGGCTGAGCTTGGCGACGATGTCTACGGAGAGGACCCCACCGTTAACCGTCTGGAAGAACTCGCCGCAAAGAAGATGGGAAAAGAAGCCGCCTTACTCACGACCAGCGGAACCCAAGCGAACCTGGTGAGCGTACTGAGTCAGACCAAGCGTGGTGATGAGGTCATATTGGAAGCTGATGCGCATATGTACTACTACGAGGTCGGTGCGTTCTCTGCGCTGGGTGGAGTCATTCCCAGGCTTGTAAGAGGACAGGCGGGGGTCATGACTCCACGGGATATCGAAACCGTGCTAAGGCCGCCGAACATTCATTTTCCTCCCACCAGTCTAATTTGCATCGAGAATACGCACAACCGCGCGGGGGGTACAGTGTGGTCACCTTCGCAGACAAAGGCGGTCTTTGATTTCTCGAAGAGCCAAGGGTTGAACATTCACATGGATGGCGCCAGAATATTCAATGCTGCCGTAGCCCAAAATATTGACGTGCGCGAGTTCACACGTTACGTGGACACACTGATGTTCTGCCTCTCCAAGGGCTTGAGTGCACCGATCGGATCTCTGGCTGTGGGAGATCACGAGTTTATCGACCGTGCTAGGCGTTATCGGAAGATGCTTGGGGGAGGTATGCGACAAGCAGGAGTGATCGCCGCACCGGGGATAATTGCTATTGAAAAAATGGTAGATCGTCTCAAAGATGATCACACCAACGCAAAAATGCTAGCGAAAGGACTTGCGAAGATCGAAGGAATCTCCTTAGATCCATCGCATGTTCAAACGAACATTGTTCTCTACGATGTCGCTGGATTAGGAGCAAGCGCGGAAGAGTGGGTTGCAAAAATGAACGAATTCGGAGTCAAGGCGGGAGCACAGGAGGGCGGGCGAGTGAGGATGGTCACTCACAGGGGAATCGAGAAAGAAGACATAGAGTATACATTGAGTGTAGGCGAGAAAGTCGCGAGACAAGTCAACAAAAAAAAGTAGCCGGTTTCACGACTTCTTCTTAGACCAAGTGACACCTGTAATGAATCTATATTTTCTGGTAAATTGGGTTGAAATCCCCTTCTCCATCCGAGGAGTTGCAATATTCCGTGGCGGCCGGCGCCCCTTGTCTTGTAAACGCCTTTTATCCCCGAAATGACATGCCTCGATACAACTTCTAGGCGTCTATCTTGAATCTCGACGAAATGACCACAGGACTGACCAAAACCGGATTAGTGTACCTGAAAGAGATGCAAACACGTCAGGCTCGAGCCAATGCTGTCAGAGTGTTTCCCGAAAAGGGCTCCCACGCTTACCTTATGCTTGACAAGACGATATTCCACCCAAAAGGGGGAGGGCAACCATCTGATCATGGCACGATCACTTCTTCAGGATTTACGGTAAGTGTCAAGAGGGCAATCTTCCATAGTGGGGTCGTTGTCCATTGGTGCAAGATCGCCAACGGAACACCCTCAACGGGTCCCGTAACATGTGATCTAGACTGGCTCTACCGTTATCTCATAATGAGGAGACATACTGCCGCTCATTTGTTAGATCACTGTTTGGCGAAGACCGCCTCAAGTCGAGTCGAAACCACAGACTCTTGGTTAGATGAACCATGTTATGTTGGTTATGGTGGGAGGACTCCTAATGCTATCACGCTAGAACAAGTTCAGGACTTGGCGAACAGTATGATCTCCATTGGCGCTTTAGTTCGGATTGAATACCTTACACCGGAACAAAGCAAGTCGGTTCTTCAAAATGCTCCAAACTTCGAGCGGCTCCCAGACCTTGAGGAAGTCCGTACAGTGACCATCGCGGGTTGCGATCCAATACCTTGCGGTGGAACACACGTTTTGGACATCAAGGAGATAGGGAGAATGTCAGTCCTCCGCGGTGAACAAGTGTCCGAAAACGGCTACCGTCTCTATTTCTCAGTCTAATGGGTCTTAATGCAAGACGTCTATTTCATCGAATAAATGGTCAGGTTGTTGAAGCGCTGCCAATCGAGAAAACCATTGACCTACTTCGACGATATAACAATAAGCAAGAATTCAAATGCGATTTTGAGTTAGCCATTGAATAAGGCCACCAAGATTGCTCTATGAGAAAATTCTTTCGGAGATTTCGCAATCTCTATTGATGCAGCACACTGCGGAAATTGCAAAATGGGTCAGACTTTCGGGCAGTGAAGAAGAAGCGCATGCTCTTGAATACGTGAAAGGAGTATTGAGAGGATACGGCTATGATGTGCATGAGTACTCTTTCGATTCGTTCGTAGGGTACCCAGAATCTGCAGAACTGACCATTCTTTCCCCTGATGAGACGACGTACGCTGGAGTCCCTCCGGCCTTGGCGCCCCCTACGCCTGGTATCTGTGCCGATCTCGTCTATGCTGGAGACGCCCGAAATCTGGAAGGTCTCGACGTGAGCAACAAGATAGTTGTGTTCGATGGCTTTTCAGACCCTTACCTTGCAAAGTTAGCAGAGAAGCATGGTGCAGTTGGAGAAGTATTCATCAACGATGACCACGTTCATGAAGGCATCGTGTCAGTAGTTTGGGGTACCCCGACACCTGAAACCTCACACCTCCTTCCAAAAACCCCCTCAATCAACATCACTGCTTCACAAGGGAAGCAACTTGTCACACGACTCAAGAAAGACGCTGTCACCGCGCGACTGAAGACGACTGCGTCGTGTGCTTGGAAAAAGATTCCTGTGATGACAGGCGAACTGAAAGGCGAAGAGGATGACTTCGTCCTGTTTAGTGGCCATATTGATTCTTGGCATTATGGAGCGATGGATAACGCTGGCGCAAATGCTGCAATGCTCGAGATAGCTAGGGTTACGAGTGCGCATCGTGATCTTCTGAGGCGTGGTGTCAGGCTGGCCTTTTGGTCCGGGCATTCGCATGGCAGGTACTCGGGTTCGACGTGGTATGCAGACAACTTCTGGGAGGATCTACATCAACACTGCGTGACGCATGTCAATATTGACTCCATCGGCGCCAAAGGAGCCTCAGTCCTAAGAGAAGCTGGCGTAATGGCCGAGGCGAGATCCTTCGCATCATCTGCGGTGGAGCAAATCGCAGGTCAGGAACTCACCGGAGCCAGGTTGACAAGGGCAGGCGACCAATCTTTCTGGGGACTGGGCATTCCGTCAATTTTCATGGAACTTTCAGAGCAACCACTGCGAACAGACGCGAAGGCTCCCTCTTTCATCTTCGGTCCCCGCAGTGGAGGGCTGGGATGGTGGTGGCACACCCGCGAAGACACTTTGGACAAGATAGACCCAGCCAATCTTGTGAGAGATACAAAGATCTATCTGCTTATCATCCTGGGGCTCTGCAGTAGTCTGATCTTGCCGTTTAATTATTCGGCAACGGTCCATGAAATTGAACAAACACTCAGGGACCTGCAGGCAGCGGCCAACCAACTATTCGATCTGACCCCTCTGATTAAAAGAACTGAGAAACTGAAAGAACTGACGATGGAGCTGAAGCATCAAACCGTAAACTTTGTCAATGGTGAAAACAGCGGCATGGCTGCCAAGTCATCTGCGCGCAAGATCAATGAGACTCTCAAGCGACTTGGCAGATTACTCATTCCCATAAATTACACACGGGCTGGTCCCTTTGACCAAGACCTAGCTGTACCTATACCTATGGTTCCGGTGCTGGATCGAATAACAGATTTGTCGAAGCTCAAGTCCGATAGCGACGAGTTTCGTTTTCTCATAACGCGACTGAGAAGGGAGGCTAATAAGGTCAATCACTATCTTTGCGAAGCCGAAGACACTATTCTCAAAGCCCTGAAAGACATGGAAGACTAGCGCGGTGGCTCAATCAACAGTTTTGAACCGAGAATGACGTTGGCCGCCAATCAGCAGAGTTCACCTCTCGGAGGAAGTCCGAGCGTCTTTGTGTCGTTAGAGCGAGGAAAACCTGTGCTCTAGTCCTGCCTGTTCTCAATAGAATTCTCTGAGACGTAATCAGAAAAAATGAGGGTTCTAGGTTGCCCTAGAACGCCTTCTTTGAGGAGGGTATCATTACAGGCAGTTGGAGTTGAGCGAGGAATGTTGGAGGCAGTACTTGTGGAGTGCTGCTGCCACCTTTCTGAAGCTCGAACATGAAGTAGCCGTAGACTGCTGGATTGTTGTGTTCAATTCCCGTAGCCACAGAGGCACTGGCACGCTCATGAATCCAAGACCTGGAAAGCGAATATGCGGCTCCGTAATTCAGCCAAACATATGCCCAATCGTCGTTCACCATATGTTGGATCTGGTTGATCACTTGCAGCCTCTGCGTGGGGTCTGTAGTCTTTGCCTGTTTGTCGATGAGGCTGTTCACTTGAGGGTTGTTGTAGCCCATCGTGGGCGGGTAGTAGCCAGCTGTTCCGGAGGCGAAGGGGACTAGGAAATCGTCCGGATCGACGTAGTCCACATACCATGCTAGGAAGAAGACTTGAAGCCGACCGGCATGCCGTAAGGCGTGTAGCTGAGGTCCTGCAATTCCGACGACCGATGCATAGAGCCCTGTGTCTGAAGCAATGCTATTTATCGCAGTGGCAAGGATTGTCGCCGCTGATTCGTCAGCCGTATACCCTAAGATATACTCTAATTCCACGGTCTTCGAGTTCTTGGGGCCGAATGCATTGTCTGGGGTTATCGGGTTTGCTCCTGCGTCGAGTAAAAGTTTCTTAGCACTGTCGAGGTCGTAGGGCGAGGGTTGTATACTCGAGTCATAGCCGAACATGCCCGGCGGAATCATTTGTGAGGCCGGTAGACCGAAGTCCTGCAATACGTCATGAACAAAGGCCGTCCTGTTGAAGGCTAGGGTGAAGGCCTTACGTAGTCTAACATCGGCAAAAGGCTGAAAAGCCACAGGTTTCCTGTCCGGCCCACGAATCTTCTCGTTGAAGCCGATCACCATTGTACTGAATTGTGGCCACAATCCACTCGCAGGAAATAGCCGATAGTCGGGACTTAATGAGACCAGTTTGTGCTGGCTGAACCACGTGTTCTTGTCCGCGAACTGGAAGATCAGACCACCTGGCATGATGGTAGTGATGCTTGCTGGGATTCCGATAATGTCGCATGCTCCGGTCTTGAAGTCGAGGACCCTAGTGTTCGCGTCATCGACACCCTTGATGATGACATTCGGCGTTGGGGCCATTCCTCGGTTGTCTGGGCTTCCCCAATACTTCTCGTACCGAGTGAGGACGATGATCTGCGATGCCTTGTCCCATGATTTGAGCATATACGGCCCCGTCCCCACCATGTTCGTTGCTGGCCATGGGTTCAGTTGGTTCTGGTAGTCGCCGGCCGTGGCACCCTCGATGTATGGTGTCCCATCGGTGGTGGCCGTCCAATGTGCCTTGAAGGCGGTTGGGCTGACGATCGCCGTCACCGTGAAAGCCATTACGAACGACCAGCCCGCGTAAGGCCGCTCCAGATGAAGGGCAACAGTCTTGGAGTCTAGAACTTCAATAGGTTTGGCGTTGAGGAAGTCATCTAGCTCACTTTTCGTGTATTTTTCGCCGTATCCGTTCGGGGCACTGGGACCTGCGTTATTGTAGGATTTACTATAGTTCTGGCCTCCACGGAGAACCTGAAGCATTGCCCATGCCGGTCCGTTCGGGTCGTCCATGATCATGGCGCGCATGAGACTGAAGTAGACCGCATTCGCGTCCATGGGCGTCCCATCGCTGAAGGTTATCCCGTTTCGGAGGTGGAACGTGTAAGTCAAGCCATCTGGACTAACGTCAAAAGACTGTGCCAGCCAAGGAATCACCTGATCGGCCTTCTCTCCTTTGAAGAACAGCAACTGTTCGTATACGTTCTGAATGACGTTAGCGCCCCGGATTTCGTAGTCAATCGCTGGATCCAGAGTGTCAGGTTGACCTATTGTTTCAACGATGATGGTGTCTGGATTTTGTACACTGCTCGGCTTCGTAGCCTCCGTGGTACCCGAGGGACCTGAGGGACCTGGTCCTTGACCAGCGAAGTACGCTCCTGCGGCAACTGCTGCTACGACGATTATGATGACTATAGCTGCCTGCACACGTGATATTGCCTGATTCGACAATTCTCGAGAAACCTCGTAGGAGCAGTAGCTTCGCCACGCATAAAGAACTTTTTAGTGATGATAACTAATGCGATTCACAGTAAGTAGTGTATTTAGCGTAAGTAGTACACCACGCAGATTCTCCGCGGAAGCGAAGCTTGCCACAACGAATCGACAGTGTTTATCAAACGTTGTCGCCAATCTCATTCGTTGTCGAGATGTAAGAAACATGTTTAGAATTGAATCGAAGCCGTTTCATGAAATCAAATCTGACGCACTCGTGATCAATGTTTTTCAAGATGAAAGCCAGCTTCCTGCCGACCTCGCAGAGCTCGATGAAGCGATTAACGGAGTCATCACTGGTGCCATTAGAGATAGGACTTCTTCTGGAACCTTCTTTGAGGTCGCCAGCTTCTATCGGCCGAAAGGTCTGCTAGTCACAAGGTTGTTGCTCGTTGGTTCTGGAACCAAACACGACTTCAACTTTGAGGTTGCATGTCAGCTCGCGGGTACTGCTGCCCGTCATGTCCGTCTGACTGGCGCGCGAGAGATTGCGTTCCTCATGCGGGGCGAGTTGTCAGCAGAACGGCGAGGACAGGCCTGTGTTGAGGGAGCACTACTGGGGGCTCTGGAGATGGGAAAATACAAGACACGAGACCCAACAAAGTCGGCTCTTGATTCAATTGTACTCGTCCCAAGCAAACCAGGTGAAGAGAATGAGCTTAGGAAAGGTGCGGGGCGCGGACGCCTTCACGCTGAGGCCACGAATTATGCGAGAGGCCTCGTGAACGAGCCGTCCAATATCCTCACCCCCAGGCGTCTTGCCGAGGAAGCTGTGGCGCTCGCGAAAGAATATGGCATGCAGGCTGAAGTTCTCGGTCCCGACCGCATGAAAGAGACCGGAATGAACGCGCTCCTAGGTGTCGGGAAAGGTAGCAATGAGCCTCCACAGCTGTGTGTTGTAAGATATCGCGGGAGCGATTCGCATTCAACAACCTTAGGATTAGTCGGCAAGGGATTGACCTTCGATGCTGGTGGAATAAGCCTGAAGGAACCAGACGGAATGCACTACATGAAAAACGACATGGCAGGTGGAGCAGCGGTCTTAGGAGCGATGAAGATAATCGGAGAACTCAAACCCAAGATCAACGTCCTCGGAATTGTTGCCGCGGCGGAGAATATGCCCGGCGGAGGAGCACAAAAGCCAGGTGACATTGTTAAGGCCTTCAACGGGAAGACCATTGAAGTTCTCGATACTGACGCTGAAGGCAGGCTTGTCTTAGCCGACGCCATATCCTACGCTCGACATCTGGGCGCGACCCATCTCGTTGACATCGCCACATTGACCGGGTCCTGCATTGTCGCCCTAGGCGAGATCACGACCGGTGCTATGACCAACGATGAGAATTGGGCGACACAAGTTCTGAAAGCCGCGAAATTTGCTGGAGAGAAGATGTGGCTGCTACCGACGTTCCAAGATTACCGAGAGTTGATTGAGAGCGAAATTGCTGATATAACAAACATCGCTAGAAGAAGAGTCGCTCACAGTAACGCCAGACCCGCGGGCACCATAGTCGGCGCAATGTTCCTAAGGGAATTTGCTGAAGATACTCCCTGGGTCCACTTGGACATAGCCGGCACCGCGTGGAATTCCAGAAAGCTGGAGTACTTGGCTGTTGGACCAACAGGAGTGGGCGTACGGACGCTAGCGACACTGGTTCTATCGATGAACGCGAATTCCTGAACCGCTCATAACTGAACTCAGATCCCTTTTCTGAAAATCACCGTTTTGATCTCTGTCATGGTTTCTTCGATAGCGAACCTTATCCCTTCCCTACCAAGCCCGCTTGCCTTCATTCCTCCGAAAGGCATGAAGTCGACCCTGAAGTCGCTTGTATCGTTGATTAGGACCGAACCGAAGTTCAGGTCTGAGATGGCTTTCTGGGCGTTGTCGATTGATTTGGTGAAGATTCCAGCATGCAACCCGTAGTTTGTACTGTTGCTTTCCTGTATTGCGTCCGCGAGCTTCTGAAACTTGGAGACTATCATGACCGGGCCAAAGACCTCTTCCGTGGCTATTGCGGCGTTACCGGGGACGCCCGCCAGTATGGTAGGCATGTAGATGTTTTTCTTGCGCTGACCGCCTATCAGGAGTCTAGCTCCTTTTTGGACTGCGTCGTTCACCCATCTCTCGACCCTTATGGCTTCACTTTCTGCAATCATCGGGCCAACGTCTGTACCCTCGTCCAATGGGTTTCCAACTTTCAGCTTCCCAGTGTCCTGCACTAGCCTCCCCACTAGTTCCTCATACAGCGATTCATGAATTAGGACACGTTGTGCGTGTAAGCAATTCTGCCCTTGGCAGTTGTAGCCTGCGTCTAAGATGCAAGTCGCTGTGAAGTCCAGTGGAGCGTCGTCCATTACGATGACTGGGCAGTTGCTTCCTAGCTCCATCGCTATTTTCTTCAGTCCAGCTGCCTTTACGACCTTCTCACCGGCCTCAACTCCACCAGTAAACGTCACAACCCTGACATGTGGGTTGGAGACTATAGCTGGGCCAAGTGTCTCTCCCTCCCCTGTGACTACATGGATGAAGTCGCCCGGCAAGCCGGCTTCCTGAAGTGTTTCAACGAGCTTGATGGCAGACAGTGGAGTGAGACTGGCTGGCTTCAAGATGACGGTATTGCCCGCGGCGATCGCGGGGCCCAGCTTGTGGGCAACGAGGTTCAATGGATCATTGAACGGTGTGATCGCTGCTACCAAGCCCGCTGGAACCCTGTACCAATATCCAGTTCTATCCTCGCCTCTGGGTTCAGCATCGAACGGTATGGTTTCTCCGTGAAGGCGTTTCGCCTCTTCCGACGAGAACTGCATGGTCAGGGAAGCTCGTTTTGCTTCCTTTCGCGAGTATTTGAGAGGTTTGCCTCCTTCCCTTGTGATCAGTTTGGCGAAGTCATCTTGGCGCTTCTTGATGAGTGACGATGTTTCCGCAAGGATCTCGGCCCTCTTGTACAGGGGAATCTTCTTTAGGTAATTGCCGAAGGCATCGAACGCCTTCCTAACGATGTCTGGCACTCGCTCGACTGGAAGGGACGGTACACGCCCGATCACTTCGCCCGAATACTTGTCCTTCACATCTATCATTCGCATCTCTTGCATATTCTCACCTTCTCCGCTTAACTTTGAGATTGTGAATTGCTAGAATGTCGCTCATCAGCCCGTATCCGGCTGAGTCGCCGCCAGCCCCAGGCCCAATCACCGTCACGTCAGGTTGCACGTTCATCATAATTTGGAGCGCGTTCATCACACCGTTGACATGGGCGAGCATGTCGGAATCCGGAAGCAAGGTAGGTTTCACGCTGGCCTTTACGCAACCGTCCTCTCCTCTGGTTGCAGTCGCGATTAGCTTGATGCGTTTCGAATTTTGTGCGGCCTTCGTTATGTCGTCGCTACTTATGCGGGTTATTCCTTCTCTCTCCACATCTGCGAAGTCTACTTCCGCATCCATCAAAGCGTTCGCAAGAATGGTTATCTTAGCCGCTGGGTCGAATGCTTCAACATCTCCCGAGGGCTCTGCCTCGGCATAGCCGAGCTCCTGAGTTTTCTTCAACGTTTCCGTGTAGCTCTTCCCGGCAGCCATCTCTGTAAGGATATAGTTTGTTGTGCCATTGAGAATGCCCCTGATTCCGATAATCTGTGCACCTCTGAGGCAGAATTCTCGGAGGCTGAAGACAGGCGTTCCACTCATGACCGTCGATTCGAACCTTAACTGGCGCCCTTTCGACTTGGCTAGGTTGACGAGCTTCTTGTATGCCAGAGCGATAGGGCCCTTGTTCGAAGTTGCCACATCCTTGCCGCTCTTGAGCGCGGTGACGATGTGGGTAAGTCCTGGTTCACCGTCCTTCAGGTTCGTCCAAGTGGCCTCGACGACCATATCGGCCTTCGAGGTCTTGATGGTGTCAATGGGAGAGAGACCGATCTCGCCCTTCAATTCTCCATCATCCAACTTCTTTCCTCTTGCGCAAAGATCGAGGGCCTTGGGTAAGTCTAGGCCTTGCTTCTCGTTTCGTACTGAGCCCTTGACGATGTCAGAGATTGCTACTACTTTGTAGTTGAAACCGAATTCTTTCTTCAAGTACCGCTTGCTTCGAACTAGGTGTTTCGCGCAACCCTGTCCAACAGTGCCGAAACCAACAAACGTGATCCTGACCTCTTTCACATTCAATAACCGCCGTGGCTTCCAAGCTAACGTGCGAATTGCTGGACTGTTTCTGACGACAAGAACGTTATGGCTCGCAATCAATCGTGTTAGTCAGCATCAGTTACCCTTACTGATAGGCTGAGGTTGGTCAAGAACCTCCGTGAACGATCTTTTGATAGAGTTTAACTTCTCATCTAGAGTGAAGTGGAGCTATGCCTAGTCTCGTTCTGCGCGGGTCGATTTTCACTGGTGATACTTTCATCGAGGCTGGATGCGTCCTCGTAGACCAGTCCAAGGGCGTGATTGTGGAAGTGGGACGAAAAAGTGAGGTAAGCGAACCGGAGGGAGCACGCATACTCGATGTCCAAGGTTCAACGATTGTTCCTGGGCTCATTGATGCGCACATCCACTTCTTCGGCTCAAAGGAATATGATCTGATGGAATGGGTGACGACACCAGAAACACTTGTCGCCTTGAGGTCCGTAGCGGATATGCGCCGACTCTTGAACGCAGGGTTCACTGCTGTGAGGGATTTAGGGAGCAAAGCTGGCACTTATCTGAAACAAGCGGTCGACGAGGGTCTGATCGATGGTCCGCGAATAGTATCAGCAGCCAAGTCTCTATCACAGACGGGAGGAGATGACGACTTGCCTATTCTCCCTCTGGACATGGCTGAACGCCTTTCCTATTCCTACTATTGCGATGGACCGTGGGAATGCCGCAGAGCAGTTAGGAAGGTCATACGGGATGGTGGAGAGTTAGTGAAGGTTTACGCGTCCGGCAGCTTTGCTCAAGGTAGCCAAGTTCGCCGCCAATTCACAGTGGAAGAACTCAAAGCGATCGTGGAAGAGGCGCATTCTGCAGGGATGAAGGTTGCAGCCCACGCTTATGGAGAAGATGCCTTGGCCAACTCAATTGAAGCAGGCGTAGACTCCATCGAACACGGCATCGGACTTACACCTGAACTAGCAGAACAGATTGGTGGGAAGGGAATCTTCTACGTGCCAACCCTCAGCGCATACTTAGCCATGAAACCCACTACGGACCAAGAACGCAACAGACTCACCAAAGAACACCTTACCAAGGATATGGAGATCGCAAAGCAGTTCCACCTCAAAGTCGTAGCTGGCTCAGACTACGTTGGCTGTGACACAGAGCCTCACGGAGAGAACTACCGGGAAATTGTCAACCTAGCCAAGTACCTGGGCAATAAGGAAGCGCTAATTGCCGCAACATCCAGAGCCGCAGATTGTCTGGGACTAGAAAAATCTGGATGGATAAAGGCCGGATACGATGCGGATCTCGTAATTACAAGGGGAAACCCACTCGACAATCCTGAAAATCTCTCACCAAGCAACATACTCCACGTAATGCGAAAAGGTCAGCTACGCACAGTCAATGGCTGATATCTAGGTTCGAGTCAAATCCCATTTCCCCCTACCTTTCTACCGGCATGAATGCGCTCGATGAAGCGAGGACTTGAACCCATTCCGGTTCAAATTCCTCCGGGCTCGCCCCAACGGAAGATTGCCGTGGAAGCTCAGCCGTTGCCAAAGACTTC
>Ga0315280_10007906_pt1 | contig 14100 bp, 12 predicted proteins | sample YL17G06_40_MG_FD_203697 | JGI IMG/M metagenome (GOLD analysis project Ga0315280, IMG submission 203697) | Sediment microbial communities from Yellowstone Lake, YNP, Wyoming, USA - YL17G06_40 | ecosystem: Environmental > Aquatic > Freshwater > Lake > Sediment | place: USA: Wyoming | collected...
CGATACGGCTGCAACCTTCGCGAAATTCCTGCAAGCTCGCATCGATCTGTCCAGGGCCGAAGGAATACGACTTGTGGCATGAACTCACACAACGCAAGTCGGTACTCTCAAGTGTAGTTGTACCAGGGCCGATAATTTTTGATGCTGCTTCCTATGGCCACGTAGGTGGGGTCCTCCGACCCGTGCCGTGCCAAGCGCTGAAGTGTCGGACAGATAAAGGCCCGCGCGTCGTGCAGGTAGGAATACAGCGGCCCGGCGTACTCGGGATGATCTCCCAGGTATAGATCCCCGTTGCACCAGCGCAGTTGGAGGTAACTTGAGCCGGCGGAGGAAGTGGGAATCCCGTTCTCAACGGCATACCGGTCGCCCGTGGAGAAATAGCAGAGGAAGGCATCCGGAAAGCGGTCGTCCGCGTCCGACAGGTACATCTGCATGGCGTAGGCATATCCTTTCAGGTTTCCCTCGCACGCTGCCGCCATGGCGGAATCTCTCGCCTTGTTCAACGCCGGCATCAGGAGCGCCATGAGCAGACTGATCACGGCGAGGACCACGAGCAACTCAATCAGGGTGAAGCCGGTGAACCGCTGCATGACATCGTCCCTCCAAAGTCCGCGCGGCTGGGCCGGATCTGTGGAAAGCCACACGCCGAGCCCGCAACGCCCGGTGCGGGCTCGAACTATCGGCTGATGAGCGCTACTCCGTTCAAGATCATTCTACACAACCGCAAGGCGGTGTGCAAGCACGATCCCTTCGACGAGGACGGTGGACGGTCACGGTCGCACACGGACAGTCCACGCGGAGAGCGGACCAGGGTGGAACGGGACGAAGCGGCACGCGTGGAAGGGAAGGGGGGCTGCGAATCGTGTTTCGCAGCTCCCCAAAGGTGCCGCCACGCGAAGCGTGGCTTAGCGCCACGACGCGATAGGGGAGGCGTCAGGGCCAGACATTGTCGTTGCTGGTGGTGGCCTTGTTCTTCTCGATGACGGTCGTGCTATCGGCGCTGTAGGTGCCACCCTTGTAAACGTGAACGCCGCCGCCGATGCCTTTACCCCCGGGGCTGCCGCCCAGGGCCACGTTCTGCGTGACGATCACGCCCTTGAGGGTGAGCGTGGCGAGGTAGTTGATGAGACCGCCGCCCCAGCCGTCCGCGCCGTCCTTGTCTCCCATAGTGAAGAGACGTCCCGCGGCCACGGACATGTTCGAATAGCCTTTGCCCAACCCGGTCGCCTTCCAAGCCAGCTTCGGTCCCCCGGTGGGCCACTGCTTGAGCAGGCCGGTATCCGCGGACTTGCCGTCCCGGTTCGGCCCGCGCCATTGCGGCCAGTCCTCGGCCTGAGCGCTCGTAGTGACAAGACAGCAGCAACCGACAATGGACAGCGCGAGCCAACGGCAAAACCTGTGCGGCGATGTTTTCATACGACTCCTCTATATTCCTTCTTCCCTTTCAGGACGACCCACCCGGGATTCCCCACTGTCATCCACGTTCGCCAGCATTGTAGGACCAGGCCCTGGAAAGGCAAGCAGGAAAGGGAAGCCGGAGGACAGAAGACGGAGGACGGCAGGCCGGCGGCGGTAGGTTACAGGCCGTAGCTGATCCCCGAACGACGCCTCCTGACCCCAGCCCGTTCTTCCAGTGTTGCCCACGGGGGAAACAGCAAGGGCCGGCGGCCCCGCCCTCCGCCTGCCCTGGGAGGGCGACCACAGGGTCGGGTTCGGGTCCCCAAGGGCATGATTTCACCCCTCTTGCCGCCCGAAGGCTGCCAAGTTGCATTGCCCAGCACGGTCAGATTGTTATTCCCGGCGCTGTCGGCTGCCGTCGTCCTGGCTGTCTCGTCGAAGGCCCAGGGGACGAGGAGCGTGGCATCGTTCACGTCCTGTCCAATGTAGCCGGCTAGGACTGTCAGGTCATTGACATCGACGATACCGTCACTCGGGGGCGACAGCCCGATGTCAAGCAGCCGGTCGTGCGCCGCGGGTGCAAAGCATGGGGGCTGCGAACCATTTCTCACCGCCCCCAAGCGATACAACCACGCGGGCCCTTGATGACTATGCCATCGGGACGAATGCCTACTTGGCGCCCACCGGTGCGGCAATGTGCGGATACAGGAATTCCAGGGCCGTCGATAACTTCATCCGCAGGTCGCTGAGATGGTCGCCGGGGGTCGCGGTATACGTGAAGGAGATGCCCTTCTCATACAGCGCCGCCACCAGGGTGTCGGCGGGACACTCTGGGAAGAACACGGTCGGCCCGCGGCCGTTGACCACCAGGACCGCGGTCTTGGCGAGTTTGGCGCCGTCCCGCTTGACCTGGTGGATCGCGTCCGCGTCTACCCATTTCTGCCAAATCTCCGGAATGACGGTTTTTTCCGGATATTTGACCGGCAGGTCCACGAAGTACGGCGGCTTGCTGAGATTGGGTGTAAACGCAGCAGCCATAGCATAGCACATGTTCGTGATAGTGTCCAGCGCCCACAGGTCCTCGACCTTCATCCCCACGAGGGGCACTCCCGGCGTCTGGGGGTACTTCGCCACGAACATGTCGCTCACGTTCTGCGCTTGGAAGTCGGCGAACGCGCTAAGGGCCGCCACGGCGCCGTAGACGTCCGGATACTCGATCGCCAAGGACAGCGCGCCGTACCCGCCCATGGAATGGCCGCCAATGGCACGATGGTTCGGATCGGCGATCGTCCGATACTTGGCGTCGATGTAAGCCACGAGGTCCTTGGCGATATACGTGCGGTAGTCCCCGATGAGGGAGTTGCACGCGTAGAAGCTCCCGCCGTACGAGTTGCACCCGTTCGGCAGCACAATGATGGCTTCGCCCATCTTGCCCGCCGCCATCAGTTCCGTCACGATGCTCCCAACATCGGCGCCCAGGTCGACCCCAAAGGACTTGAAGGACACGTCCATCACCCCGCCGGAAACGAAGCAGGTCTCGTTCGCGCCGAACCCGTGGAGCAGGTAGATCGTGGGATAGCGGCGCTGGGGCTCCTTGGCGTAGCTGGCCGGCAGGTACACCAGCAGCGGTCGGGTCGCCGGATCGCCCAACACGTTGCCTTGGAGCGAGGGACTGGTGATCTGGTCCTGGACGTAGTAAGCCGGGATCTTCAGGTCGGCGGCGGTTAGGGCTATGGCCTGTACGCCGACAACCAACAGGCCCAGCACAACGACTGCGATGATTCGGTTCTTGCTCATGGTACTACCTCCCTTTCTTGTTTGTCTGGTGGTTTGCGGTACAATGGCGGGACCATCATCCGGGCGCGCAAACCAGTCGCCCGGGCGGGGTCGGGCCGGTGAGTGGGGCTCCCAAACGCGATGCATCGCGTTTGGGAGCCCGTTCTGCTTGGCGGCGAAAGCTCACCGGCCGCTTCTTTCACAATCTCTCTGCTTGATAAGGTTGCCCTTCTAGCTCACGGGGACCTTCTTGCATATCCTTGCCTGTCACGGCGCTGGGTGGCCCGGCATCTTCTTCTCCGCGGCCTCGATCTCCTCCCACGACGGGCCGCGCCAGAGGTAGAGCGTGCCTTCCCTGCTGCAAGCGGCCAGCCATTGACCATCGGGGGAATAGCCCACAAAGGGGAACAGCCAACCTTGTCCCACGGGTGCTATGAGCTCGTGAGGGGTCTCCGCAGACAAGTCCCAGAGCCTGACCGCCTCCTGCTCGCAGGCGCAGCCGGTGGCCAAACGCTGCCCATCGGGGGAGAACGCCGCCGCGTAGGAGGCGTGCATGTGGCCTCTGAAGCGGCTCTTCAGGCGGAGCGAGGAGGGATCCCAAATGGCCACCATGCCGTCTCCGCCGACACTGGCGGCCTGCAAACCATCCGCAGAGAAGGCAATCGTAAATACTTCCCGGTGATGGGCGTCTGTGCTCGTGGCCAGGAGTTCTCCGGTCTGGGCGTTCAGCCAGTACACGGCCCCGGTCTCCGTGCCGACCCCCAGGAGGCGGCCGTCCGGCGAGAGCGCCGCCGGCGTGGGCGCTGCCGGTGAGATGGATTGCGTGGGCACGCCAAAGGTCCCAGTGGTTTGCCACGTGAGGGTATCCCGCCAGATGGCCTTCCCCTTCCTGTCGAGAGAAAAAAATCGCTTGCCGTCCGCGCGGAACCCCCACGCGCAAAGCGGAGCATTGGAGTCGGCCGACTCCCACACCAAGCGACGCTCGGCACAGGACCATACCCGCAGTCTGCCACTCGTCCCTTCGCCGGCCAACAGGGCCCCGTCCGGCGCGTAAGAGACCCGCTGCACGTCGCTGCCCAACTGGGGAAGTTGCTCGATTTCCTGGAACGTTGCCAGATCGAACAGGCGGACAGTCCCGGCGCACGGCACCGCCAATACCCGGCTGTTCGGAGAGAAGGCCGATTCAGCGGGTCGCTCCAACTCGATCACTCTGGGCATCTTCTCTTCGGGCCGTGGCAGAGCATTCCAGAAACAGACGACGCCATCCTTCCCGGCGCTCGCCAGCGTGGTGCCGTCCGGGGAAAGCGCCATTCCCCAGATTTCATCGGTGCTCCCGCGGAGGGTGGCCAGACAGCGCTGTTCGCCTACGTCCCAGATCCGGATGGTTTGGTCGGCGCTGGCGGAATAAAGCCGCAGACCATCCGTGGAGAAGACGAGTTCAGAGATCCAGGAGGTATGCCCTTTGAGTTCTCCGAAAAGTCGGCCCGAGGCGCCATCCCAGAGTCGGATCGGGCCGAATGAAAACGCACTGCCACTGACGATAGGAGAGCGGCTCGGTGACCAGGCCACCGGGGTGAGGCCTTCGGACCGGTGGGCCGCCGGGACGTCGAAACTTGTGGTTCCGGAGGCAAGGTCAATCGCACAAAGATGGCCGAGGTTCTCGGCGATCAGTTTCTTGCTGTCCGGGGAGAAATCCAGGGTGGCTATAATAAGAACATTGGTCAGATTCACGCCATGATGCATTCGACGAACTTCGGCCCAAGGATTCACCTCCCACACGGTAATGTCATCCGGAACACTGAGACTGGCCAGCCGGGTCCCGTCCGGCGAGAACTTGAGGGCTCGGACACCGCCATTTAGGGGAATCTGCTTGATCATCGTCCAGGTGGCTGTTTGCCACAAGCAGATTTGGTTCCCCGCGTCGGTCGCCAGGAGATCGCCCCGAGGCGAAAAGGCCGCGATACAGCCTTCCTGTGGTTGCAGGAGGACGATTCGCTGGCGCGTCGAGACATCCCAGATGTCGATAAACCCTGGGACGTACCCGGCCACGGCGAGCATTCTGCCGTCGGGAGAATAAGCCACGGAGTGGGCCGCGTGTGGATAGCGGCACAGTTCCCCCAGGGCGTCGCTGCGACATTCCTGCCATAGGTAACGCCATTCCCAGCCCCGCAAATCGACTTCGCCGGGAAGGGGCCGGTGGGCGTCCAACAGTCGGCGGGCACGGCCCAGGTCATCCCGTGCCAGCGCCTGCTGCGCCAGGCTCATGTCCGAGGCGTAGGCCAGAGCCTCGGCTTTGCGACGTTGCGCCGCCTCCTTTTCTTGGGCCGTCACGGCGACCCGCCGTGCATGTTGCTCCCGCACCAGCGAAACCATAGAGATGGTCAGGCCGGTCACCAAAGTCGCCGCCACAATGGCAACAGCCGCAAATACCCCCTTGTTTCGCCGCACCAGCTTCTGGAACCGATAGAGCGTACTCGGCGGACAGGCCAGCACCGCCTCGTGTTCCAGGTGGCGCCGGATGTCCTCAGCCAAGCCGCTGGCAGTCTCGTACCGCCGGACACGGTCTTTCTCCAGGGATTTCATCACGATCCAATCGAGGTCGCCCCGGATAGCCTTGCGAAGCAGTTCCGGCGTGGAATTGCGGCACTTGGCGATGCCGGTCAGCGTTTCGCCGAGCGTGCTCAGCTTCGTGGAGGGCTTGACCGGCTCCTGCTCGCGAATGACCCGCTGCATCTCCAAATAGCCGGCCCGGCGCAACTCCTCCTCACCGAAGGGCGTGGTCCCTGTCAGCAGCTCATAGAGCAGCACGCCCAGCGAGTAAACATCCGTGCGGGTGTCCACATCCAGCCCGCTCATCTGGGCCTGCTCGGGGCTCATGTACTCGGGTGTCCCGATGATCTGGGCATAGCGGGTAAAGAGCGTCTTTTCCGTCAGACGCTGGTTGGTCGCCTTGGCGATGCCGAAATCGATGATCTTGGGGACGGGCTGGCTGTCGTGGAGCGTCACCATGACATTCGAGGGCTTGATATCCCGGTGGATGATGCCTTTGGTGTGGGCGTGCTGCACTGCCTGGCAGACCTGCGCGAACAGCTCCAGCCGCTCGCGCGGGCTCAGGTGGTTCGTATCGCAGTACTCGGTGATGGAGACGCCCCGCACCAGTTCCATCACGAAATAGGGCCGGCCGGTCTCCGTCGTGCCGCCATCGAAGATTTTGGCCACATTCGGGTGGTCCATCAGGGCCAGGGCCTGGCGCTCGGCCTCGAAACGGGCGATGACGTTCTTCGTGTCCATGCCGAGCTTGATGATCTTCAAGGCCACCTTGCGGCGGACCGGCTGCTCCTGCTCGGCCATGTAGACCACCGCCATGCCTCCTTCACCGATCTTCTCGAGCAGCTTGTACCGGCCGATGATCGTGCCGGGACCTTCACATAGAGGGGGTATATCGAGGGTCTCATCGCCGCCCAGGGCCCCAGCCTCCAGGAAATCACCGGCTTGCCCATGTGCTTGGAGCAGGGCTTCGAGGTGGCAGCGCAGATCGACGTTGCTGCCGCAGACTTCGTCCAGGTAGCGTCTCCGCTCTTGGGGAGTCTGCTTCTCCAGTGCTTCCGAAAAGACCTCCCTTAGATTTTGGGGTTCATCTGCCATTACACGATCCCTTTTCTGAGTCCTCTATGGCACAGTGCGATATGCGTAGTGAAAACACGCCACGAATATTCGTGATTCTGCAAGATTCTGTGGACGGGGCGCCAAGGGCTGCGGACCCATGCCTTCCGTACAGGGCAGGCAGCTATAATCTTGGCGGCTCGCTGGCTTTACCAGCAGGGCCCGGTTCTCCTTTGGCGATCTCGTGGTATAGCCAGGCTTTCGCGTAGGCCCAGCATCGATCAGCGGTGCGCGGGGATACCCCGAGAGCTTCGGCCGTCTGCGCGAGGGTCAGACCTGCAAAGTATCGCATCTTCACGAGCTCGGCAGCTAAATGGTCCTCTTCGGACAGCCGTGCCAGAGCCTCGTCCAAGGCAATCACGTTCTCAGACAATCCTTCGGCAGCCACCTCCATATTGTCCAAATCTACCCTCCGGAGACCATCCCCGTGTTTCATGCGTCGTTTGCGGCGTGCGTTCTCCACCAGAATCCGCCGCATGGCTTCCGCCGCCGCCGCGAAGAAATGACCCCGGTTCTCCCAGCCTTGCGGTTCGTCTCCAACCAAGCGGAGGTACACCTCGTGCACCAGTGCAGTCGCCTGGAGCGTCTGGCCTGGCGGCTCGTGGGAGAGCTTTTGGGTGGCGAGAATGCGGAGTTCCTCATAGACCAGGGGCAACAGTTCGTCTGTAGCTCTCGCGTTCCCCCGCTCGATGGCGTTCAAGATACGTGTGACATCACTCATGCCGATTCGGGCTCCCCATCGCGATGCCCCGCGATTCGGGACTCTTTCCTCCGTTTCGGACCTCTGACGGCCCTATTCTCCTACAAACGGAGGGACACTGCAAGTCTCCGCGTCCGGGTCTCTGCGGCAGGATCGTTGCGCGTGGGACGGCGGCGCGGCTCGTTACGTCTGACGTGTGGCACCGCCGCCCTCGGCGGTGGCCGATCCCAGCCGGAGGCGGCTGGGCCACACGAGCTGCGGGGCCCCCAACGCCTCATGTCGCGTTGGGGACCCCTTCGCCACCGCCACCGCTTGCCGATCTCGCCAGGGAGCCTGGGTCGCTGGACTACCAGCAAAACCCTGCTTGGGAACTGGAACAATACTCATGCTGATTTCGTCCCTGTGTGCCATACGCTGGACCTGGGTATCGCCCGGGGTGATTCGTTCGAACTCCGGCGGGAGGGTACACCGCAGGGCGCGACGGAAGCCGGAATTTTCAGAAAGAAGGGACAGCTATGAGCACGAAGATCGTACTGGTGTTGACGGCCGTGGCTGTGCTGCTGGCCGGATGCGAGGGCCAAAGCGTGGGAGGGTTCGCCAAGGAGCACAAGGTCGGTTTGATCGGAGGCGGAATCGGGGCCGGGATCGGAGCGCTGGCGGGCCGAGCCGTGGGCCATAGTACGGCCTCCACGCTGCTCGGGGCCGCCGTCGGCGGCGGCATCGGTTACCTGTTGGGCAACACGCAGGACAAGAAGAGGGCGGAGCGCTACGACCGGGCCACGACGACCCCTCTGACGGGCAGCTACTGGCGGGTCCAGCAGCTCAACATGCCGAATCCGCCGAGCTATCGGGAGATGTACCTGTCGTTCGAGCCGGGCAGTCAACTGGTCACGACCCAGATCATGCCGGATGGAAGAGTGATCCGGGCGTCGGAGACGTATCGGATCGCCGATCACACCCTGATCATCAACCGGCCTGCCGAGGGCGATCAACCGGGCTACATCATCAACGCCGGCTACAGCATGAGCGGCAACACGATGACGATCAACTCGCAGGATTTCAATGCGAATCTCCAGCGGGTCGATCAGATCCCGCTGCCGGCGCCGCAAGCGGCCGCGCCACCGTTCTGATGCTGAGCCCGACGTCGCAGACCACAGAATCCGTGCAGGCAATTCCCTGGGAGTCCAAAAGGCTGGGTGCCAGGCTTGCGCCTGGGTAGGCTGTTCAACGCTGCCGACGGACGAAGCTTCCCCAAGCCCAAGCATGGCGCCCGCGACCCGCGACCAGATTGCTCTGGAAGCGGTAAAATCTGGTGCTACTGCGGCTGCTGCGAACTCTGTTGTCTCTGCTTGTTGAACAATCGATTCAATTCCTGCAACAACCACTTTGCGCGGCCAGAAACACCTAAGAGGTATACCCATTTCGTTAATGCAGGTTTCCCTGGCAATCGCCGCATCGGGGCTTACAATCTCCCCCATGGCACCGAAAGACTATCCCAAAACGAACGCCATCCGCTGCCTGCTCGACCACGGGATTGCATTCGAGGTTTTCACGTATAAGTACGAGGAGCGGGGCGGCACGCGTGTCTCGTCGCGCGAGTTGGGCGTGGATGAGCATATCGTGGTCAAGACCCTGGTCATGGAGACGGACGCCCACGATCCCTTGATCGTGCTCATGCACGGCGATTGCGAGGTCTCGACCAAGCAACTCGCCCGGATCCTGAACGTCAAGTCTGTCGCGCCCTGCGATCCCAAGGTCGCCAATCGCCATAGTGGCTATTTCGTCGGCGGCACCAGCCCCTTCGGCACCAAACGCCCCATGCCGGTCTATTGCGAGGCCGGCATTCTGGACCTGGAGTGCATCTACATCAACGCCGGCGCCCGGGGCCTGCTCGTTCGCATCGATCCCAAGGATATGGCCAAAGCCCTGCAGATCACCCCCGTGCAGGTGGCAATCCCGAACCGATAGCGGAAATCCGAATATCGACAACTTTGTTGCCCCGTGTCGTCCGGGCAATTCGAAATCCGAAACAAGCACGAATGTTCCAAAGCCAAAATCCAAAACGGGGCAGAGCCTCGCGTCAGCGTTTTGGTCATTTGGACTTTCGATTTTGAATTTGTTTCGGATTTCGGATTTCCGGAACGACACCGGGCAACAGGCGTCCGCCTCTGGCGGAGTTGTCGTGCTTCGGATTTCTTACCGTCATGCTCGTGTGAAGGCGGGCAGTCTTACGATTGCGCCGCCTTTCAGGGCGGATTCGTGCGCGCACAGACCAACACAGGTCCAGTTCGCGGACTGGCGGGCGTTCGGGAAGGGCTCGCGGCCCTCGATGAGCGACATCACGAACTCATGGGCCAGATGGGGATGAGACCCGCCGTGGCCCGCGCCCTGGGTGAAGCTGAGGTGCGTCTTCTTCGCGAGATCGTAGACGCCCTTGGTCGTGAATTGACGGAGGGATTTGGGCAGCCGTTTGGCGAAATCCGGGGCCTTGATCCGCTTGGGAATCTTCGACTCCGGGAGCTTGGCCGTATGCAGGATGTGCTCCTCATGCTCGACGAGCGTCCATTCGAACGATTTCTTGGAGCCGTACACGTCGATGCTCTCACGGTACTGCCGGGCAACATCGAACAGCGAGCGATAGATCCGTGCGGTCAGGTCGGAATCCTGGAACTTGATGTGGGCGGTCTCGACGGCGAACGGCGAGCCATAGTGCTTGATGAGGTCCTTGCGAATCGTGCCGGAGCCGAAGCAGGACACGTACTCGGCCGTGGCGTTCGTCAGCGCGAGCATCGGGCCGACACAGTGCGTCGCGTACCACATCGGCGGCAGTCCCGGCCAGTAGTTGGGCCAGCCGTCCATGTCCTGCTGGTGGCTGGCCTGCAGGAACTGGATCTTGCCGAGCTCGCCCTTTTCATACAACTCCTTGAGGTAGAGGAACTCGCGGGCGTACACGACCGTCTCCATCATCATGTAACGCAGCCCGGTCCGCCGGACCAGCTCGACGATCTTCTTGCAGTCGGCGATGCTCGTAGCCATCGGGACGGTGCAGGCGACGTGCTTGCCGGCCTTCAGGGCCGCGAGGGACATCCACGCGTGGTCGGGAATGGGCGAGTTGATGTGTACCGCGTCCACGCCGGGGTCCTTCAGCAGGTCCGCGTAATCGGTGTACCTCTTCTCGATGCCGAACGCGTCGCCCACGGCGTCCAGCTTCGCCCGCGTGCGCTGGCAAATCGCGTACATGTTCGCGTGGGGATGACGCTGGTAAAGGGGGATGAATTCCGCTCCAAATCCCAGCCCGACGATGGCGACGTTGATCTTGTTCGCACTCACAATAGTCTCTCCTTGATTTTGGTTGCTCGGTCGCCCGTTTCCCAGAGGGGGCGTGAAAAGCAGGTGCAATGTGGCATGGGCTTCCAGCCCATGAATCATCGGCAGGATGCCGATGCCACAGAACCCCACGGGCAGGATGCCCGTGCCACTCTTCACGCGCCTTCTTACACCTCTCTCAATCTCCAGTCGCCGCGAAAGGCCCGGGCCTGGAGCATGGCATTGGCCGCCTCGTCATTGACAAAGCGCTCGGCCTTCGGGTCCCACTCGACCTTGCGGGCCCGCTTGACGGCGATCAGCGCGAGCTGACAGAGCGTGTCGGACCGCACGGCGGTCTCAATATCGCAAATCGCGCGGGCGCGCTGGCGGATTGCATCGACGAAATCGCGGGTGTGGTCCCGGCTGGCCGGCAGCTTGATCGGCATCGTGCCGCACTTGTTTTGCGGATCGCGCAGGACGTTCGGATCGTGGCAAGTCAAAGCCCCGCGCGTGACATGGGCCCAGCCGGAGGCGCCGACGAAACGAATGCCATGCTGAAATCCCGCCGTACCATCGTTGACGAACGTCATCGCCGTCGCGCCCGTGTACTCGAACCGGACCTTCCAGCGCAGGATCGCGTCGAACGTCCCTTCCTTCGGGAAGTCGCCTTCTCCTTCCACGAACCGAGGCCCGGACTCATCCATGCCGTTGCCCCACTGGGCAATGTCCAGGTGGTGAATGCCCCAGCAGGAGATCATGCCCAGCGAGAAGTTCGTCATGTTCTCGTGATTGTCGCGCTGGAGTTTTTCCTCGTGAAAGGGTGTGGTCGGCGCGGGCCCGACCCAGCGGTCCCAATCCACATAGTCCGGCACCGGCTGCTCGGCCAGCAGCGGACCCTGCTTGCCGCCGGGGACCGAGACCTGAATCTCCTTGAGTTTGCCCAGCCGGCCGTTACGGGCCAGCTCGCACGCCCAGCGGAAATACAGGTCCGACCGCTGTTGCGTGCCGAATTGGAACACGACCCCGGTCTTGCGGACGGCCGCCCGCACCTGGCGGGCCTCCGCAAATGACAGTCCCATCGGCTTCTCGTGGTAGATGTGCTTGCCGCGCAGAATGGCATCCTGGGCGGCGAGGCTGTGCCAATGGACGGGCAGCACCATCAGCACGGCGTCGAGAGAGGCATCCGCGTTCAGCTCGCGAAAATCCGCATGGACCTTCACATCGGGGTTGCCGTAGGCCTGGGCGATGAGACGCCGGGCACTCTCGATGTTCCGTTTATTCACATCGCAGATCGCGGTCACGCGCACATCATCGTGGCCCAGGAAATTCCGCATGTCGCCCTGGCCCTGGGCCCCGACGCCGATGACACCGAGCGTCAGCTTGTTCGAGGGTGCGGCCTGCCCCGCCGCGAGCAGACGCGCCGGCACTACGAGCGGTGCAACCCGCGCCGCCAGCATGGCCTTGAGGAAGCTTCGTCGCGTCGTGTGAATTGCCGGTCGTTTCATCGTGCAACCTCCAGTAACTCCGAATGGGTTCTGTTCGCGGACGGATTGTATGCCCGCGCCCGCCGGTCGGCAATCCAAATCATCACAGCCGGAAGAAACGAAGGAATGTAGGGGCGAATGATTATTCGCCCCTACAATAGCCGTAGGGTGCGTACCACGCACCGCCTTTCGACCGGGACGCCGGTTGAATGGTGCGTGGTATGCACCCTACGAGGCTGGCCGCGAATCTGTCCGGCCGGTATAGTACTGGCGGCTGGCCTTGCCGATGTGCTCGGTCCGGCCGTAGGAATTACGGTCGCTTGTCGAAAGGTCTTTCGTGCACGATTTGATTGCAGCCATCAAGGCGTTCAACCGCGAGCGGGATTGGGAACAGTATCATTCCCCGAAGAACCTCTCCATGGCCCTGTCCGTGGAGGTGGCGGAGCTTCTGGAGGTCTTCCAGTGGCTGACCCAGGACCAGAGCCGCTGCCTTCCGCCGGCCAAGAGGCAAGCGGTTGAGGAAGAGATTGGCGACGTGACAATCCTCCTTCTGGCCCTCGCCGATGAACTGGGCGTGGACGTCCTGGAAGCCGCCCGGAAGAAGTTGGAGCGCAACCGCGCGAAGTACCCGGTCGAGAAGGCTCGCGGCCGGGCCGAGAAATACAACGAGCTGGGGCAGTAGTTCATCATGCAATGTAGCACAGCCGCCCCCGGCTGTGAGGCTCTGCGAGCACCCCAAGGCTTGGGTGCCACGCTTACGCTCGCGTAAGCATGTCTTGTTCACGTAACCGGACATGTCTACGCAAGCGCCAGTCTGGCACCCGGCAACCGAAAGATATCCTCACACAAAGGCACGAAGACACGAAGGGTAGTGTGCCGAAATGTCCCCAACTCTGTGGCTTGGTGGCTTCGTGCGAGAACCAAGCATTTGTGTTGAAGGACTCCCGCCTCTTCCTTCTACCTTTTGCCTTTTTACTTTTTACCTGTCCCTCGCCGCTTTACGGCCGATTTCCTCCGGGAAATTGAGGTACGCGTACTCGCCAAAGAGTTCGTGTGCCTTGCGGTCGTAGGCCTTGGCCGCCTTGATCTCATCGTCGAAGTAGCCGATGCAGATCTCGTGACCATTGTGGCGAATCCTGGCCCGCCACTTCCCGGTCGGCTTGAAGAAATGCACGCCCTTGAACCGGGAACTGCCGACGATCGGCCGGCAGTTGAAGGAGTTTTGCTGCTTGGTACACACCCGCACACCCGATTAGGATGGTTGGAGTAGTAGGGTGGGCTGTGCCCACCGATCCCGTTCCCCGAAGAGCACGAAGGGATCTGTTCGGAGTACCGCCTTCAGGCGGCCCAGGACCGCGTAGACGCCGTACGGGCGAATAATCATTCGCCCCTACAAACGGACGAAACGAGCCGCACAACCGCCAAAGACGCGAACCACGCCAAGAGAGGAGAAGATCATCCACAGATTGCGCCGATCTACGCAGATTCGACCTTTGGGAAGCTGTGCTGTACACCCGCACCAGAAAAGTACCTCCATACAATATCTCGCGCAGAGACGCGGGGACGCTGGGTTCACAAGACCATGGCTGTCGTCAGTCCTCCGTCCTCTGTCCTCTGGTCCCGGTCTCCGGCATGGTTCTTCCTCCACGTGTGTGAGGTTTTTTTCTGGCGCTACGCAATTCCTGTGTTTACAGTGACTTATGAACCTTTTTGGAAAGGAGATTCGGTCATGGAAGGTAAACAGGTTGACGTAGCGGAATTGAAGCAGGCCCT